>Ga0208902_1001022_pt1 | contig 13798 bp, 5 predicted proteins | sample AntAceMetag02UKH_FD_184767 | JGI IMG/M metagenome (GOLD analysis project Ga0208902, IMG submission 184767) | Saline lake microbial communities from Ace Lake, Antarctica - Antarctic Ace Lake Metagenome 02UKH (SPAdes) (version 2) | ecosystem: Environmental > Aquatic > Non-marine Saline and Alkaline...
TTCTTCAATAGGGTTAAGATCCTCGCGCTGCACGTTTTCGATAAGAGCAATTGCCAACAAGTCCTCGTCGTCGACTTCTTTCACTACGACCGGAACCTCGGCCAAACCAAGCGTGCGGGCTGCCCGCAGCCTTCGCTCGCCCGCGATCAGCTCATACCGGCCGCCATTTTGTTTGGTTACTATCAGTGGTTGAATGAGACCCTGCTCGCGTATTGAGTCGGCAAGCTCCTTAATCTTATCCTCGTCGAATGTTTGTCTGGGCTGCTGTCTATTAGGAGATATTTTTTCGATAGGAACCGATATGAGGCTGTTTGATACGGCATCGTCCCTTGGAACGTTCGTACTAATGGGTATTAGAGACCCAAGCCCTCTGCCTAGCTTTCGTCCGTGCGCCATCAATGCTCTCCTAGTCATCGTATGTGCTTTCAATTCCTTATCGCACTTTTTGAAAACAGACTGCAAGTTTTTGAAAATGCCTTTATTTCAGCAAGGTTATAACGTGTTTGATGTCTGAAAGGAGAAACATCAAAATCGAGGTGTCTGAAAATTGTGCAGATGAGCTGTGCGGTCGTCTTTCTACACTAAATCGTGAACTGACCCTCATCTATAGCAGACTGATCGATCCCAGGGCGCACATCAACCAGCACGGCTGTAATGTTGTCTTTGCCGCCGTTTGCCAATGCAAGCTCAACCAGTTCCTCGCAAGCTCTCTTGAGATCATTCAGTTGGGCGAATTCCAACAAACCCTTTTCATCTACGACATTGCTCAGGCCATCGCTACAGAGGAGGAATCGTTCCGGCGGGCGGAGGTCGAAAGTGTTGATATCTACCTCAACCTCTTCCTTGACACCGATGGAGCGCATTATTGTGGTTCTCTTCTTGTAGGCCAGAGCCTCCTCGGGCGAGAGTTTGCCTGAGAGAATTTTCTTTTTCATTTCAGGCGAGAGCCTACCCGGTCCCATTTCGTCGGCTATCTTACGTGAGAGGTTGCCCGAGCGGACCTGCTCTTCGATCCACGAATGGTCCTGAGTAAGTTGTTGAATTGTTTGTCCTGCGATACGATAAGCACGCGAGTCGCCGGCATGAGCGATATAAATACGGTCATTGCGGATCAGTAGAGAAACGAGGGTGGTCCCCATGGCACGCCATTTTGCGACTTCAATCTGCGCTTTTACGTCATCTTTGGCCTTTTCCGATACCTTCCGAAATTGCTCCTTATTCAACTCATGAAGTTTCTGATTGGTGGCTATGAAGGCGTGTTCTATAAGAAATTCGTTGGTGGAGGTGTCATCGTCGATGGGATCGAGGGTCATATTTCCGCTGGGACGATCGGCGTTCGCTACGATAGTTTGGAGGTTTTCCGATGTAAACCAACTGGCTACTTCGCCTTTTGCATGGCCGCCCATGCCGTCAGCAACCAGAAAAAGGCCTGATGGTATGTTGATAAGGAAGGCATCCTCGTTGTTACGGCGGCGTCCGACGTCCGTGTGTCCGTATGCTCGAACCACTATAGTTTCTTGTTTTTTCATAAGTATTTCTTACATTACCATCTGCTTCGGCTCAACAAAATTTCCTTTTCCTTTCGTCGCCAATCTGGTATCAACATCAAGCTTGCGTGCTAAGCTGTTGAATTAAGGGAAGAATATCCGTTTTGTTGATAGGGGGAGTTCCATGGTTGCGTTCAACAAAATCTGTGATGACGATGACCGGACTATAGAAGGGGGGTGTGATCTAGGCAATTACAAGGTTTTTCCACGTCTACGTAGTGGCCATAAATGGGTATCGCGTCTTGCAAAAGACAAGTCCGGCAAGAAATGGTCATTCAAGTATCCGGATAAAGATAAAATTCTTACTTATCATAAAAAGCTGGCAGCCCATAGGGGGACACCTCTTGAGAAGATAGAAGCTGAGGCCGAGCGAGATTTTCTCGCTTATCAAGAAATGTTAAAGGAAATTGCTGAGAGGTCGCAAGGCTTGTCCCATGAGCATGTGTGTATGGTGAAGGGATGGGCATACCTTCCCGAGGAACGTAATCTTGTATTCATTTCCGAATATGCGCCTGGCATAGAATTGTTTTATGCTGCAAGCGAGTTGGATCCGATATCGTCGGTATTGCTTTATGCCCGGGCGTTGGAGGGGTTGAGCTTCATTCATAGCAATGGGCTGCTTCACCTGAACGTCAAGCCATCCCGTATTTATATAAACCTTGAGGGAGATGAAACGACGGTTAAATTTACGGATTATGGATTTGCTATTCCTATTCAAGGATATGAGGGTGAGTACGGTTATACACCTTCTTACGCAGCTTCCGAGGTTATCCAGGGGCAGCGCGACCGTATTGGCGAGAGTTCGGATTTGTTCTCTTTTGGAATAGGTTGGTATGAGTGCTTGACACGCCATTTGCCGCTCGGCGATAGGGATATCGCGGGAGGGGATAAAAATTACCTTAAACAAATTGTAGAACGGGAAGAAAGCGTTTCTTCTCCGCCGTCTCATTACAATACAGGTGTACCGCCGGAGATGGATCAGCTCGTGCTGGATTTGTTGGAAAAGGATTCGAATAAGCGTAAATATCGCTACGCTGAAGATGTTCTCGCTTTTATCTATGAGAAATGGCCGGAGGAAAGCAAGAAGTTGAAGGAAACAAGCACTACAACCATGGAATGGCAGAAGTGATATTAAATGATGTCCAGTTACCGCTTGTTCGATGGTTTCCGTATTACCCGCGCCGAGATTGCACGCGGGGGTTCGGGTATCGTGCACGAAGCGCTATCTCCTGAAGGCTGCAAGGTTGCCATCAAAGTCCTCGATCGCGAGCTCCTCATGGAGAAGCTCGCCAATCTTATAACGTCTCAGAAGCCACATTTGGCCGCCGCCGAAGTTCTTGAAGAGACTCGGCGTTCCTATGAGTCCAACGTCGATCGGTTTAAAGCGGAGTATCAGGTCCTCACAAAACTCGACCATCAGAACGTAGCAAAGGTTTATAAAATAGGCTTCTTCGAGGATCATTATTATATCGTTTACGAGTTCATTGAGGGAAAACCCATAGTCGAGTATGTACGGCTTTGGAAGCCGGTCGATATGACCCCGCTGTTTCTCCAAGCCTTCGAGGGATTCGACTACATTCATCGCAACGGATTGATTCACCTGGATGTCAAATCGGACAATATTCTCGTGCATGAAGTGGACGGCAAGCCGCAAGTCAAGATAATTGACTTTGGCTTGGCGATGACGCCGGATGAGTATGGCGGCCAGTTTGTGGGCACCGTGGAGACGGTTGCACCGGAGATTGTTCTTGGCTGGAAAGTCGATGCCAGGGCAGATCTCTTTTCTCTGGGAGTAGAGTGGTATCGCTCTATCACATGGGGACAACCGCCTTATCCACGCACCAATCAAAAGGATCGAACATTGATACGTCGAGCGATCGAACGCGAAGCAACTCTTCGAAGGCGGCCCCCTTCAAGTGTTCACCGTCACCGTCCGGGTTATGTTCCCGAATATCTTGATACCATAGTGATGAGGCTGATTGCCTACAAACCCGAGGATCGTTTTTATGGCAACGCGCGAGCTGTTATCAATGCAGTGCTTACCCATGAACCGGATTTGTTCGGAGAGGATGTTGCCGAAAAAAGCGCTTATCTCATCCCGGAAGGCAATCGCCATATAGGTTGTGATGATGAGATGAAGTCGGTTGTCGATACTATAAATATGCTGGCGGAAGGCAAACAGCCCAAGCCGGGTATTTTTTGGATACGCGGCGAGCAGGGTACGGGAAAGACGCATTTCTTGCAGAAAATAAAAGAATCCGCCGAACAGCACGTTGAGAAAATATCGATTGTGTTTGTTGCCTCACCTGTCATCCCGAGCGAAGCCGAGGGATCCCTTGCCGTTAGCGCGTCGCGTAGCGACGCGGCAATCTCGAATTTCGACGAATCAACTATCGATACTCTAGCAGATATGAAGCCGACCGTCGTTCTCATTGATGATGTCGAGGATGAAAATGTACTTGCTCCATACGTGCGATTGTTACAGCAGCCCGACCCATCGCCGCTATGGCTGTGCTTTGCATCGGACAATGACGACCAGTTGCTCCTGCGAGGTGGCCTTCAGGGTTCCTCGGAGGTGGAACGGGTCAAGTCCATCAACCTTCACCCCTTCACCCGCGACCAGCTCGCCGAGTATCTTAATTCTACACCGGCACTTAAAGGTAAGGAACTTCCCCAGAAATGGGTGGACACACTTTATACCCGGACGAACGGTATTCCTGCTGAAGTACAAGAGTATCTCACGCAACTCGACGATCATAGTTTTTTGTTCGGTCTCGATGGCGAAATCATACTTTCTTCCGTTACGCCGATCGAATTCGAGATGTCCCTTTCCTTTCGCTCCGGCAAACTCAAGACGACTCAGCAGCGCCTCTTGTCCATCTACATGTCGCTCAATCATTTCGAGAGAGAAGTTGTCGATCTCCTGGCTGTCTGGAATTGGCAAAATCTTTTGCCTCCACCAACGATTGATGACCTGAGTCGGCTGATTCCTAACTCCTGGCTTCCGCAAACCCTCAACGCCCTCGAACAACAAGGTGTTATCGTCTGTCATCCTGAGCGGATGGGGACTGACCCCGAAGGGGCCTGTCCCCGCAGCGAAGGATCTCGCTTTTCCTTCACCAACGACCTCATGCCGGGCTTCATCATGGGAAGGATTTATGAGGAAACACGGCGGGAGCTTCATGATGGGATAGCAGCCTATCTCGACAATAAGGACGATATTGCCGCTATCCATCGTGCCTACGGTAACGAAACGAAATCATGGAAAGTTATTCGAGATGCCCTTGTGGCGGCAAAGCGCTACGCTTTCAAAGAGGGACGGCTTGGAGTTGGCGAGATTGTCCTTCAAAGACTGCTGGAACTCATAACCGCATATCCGAATCCAAGGGTGCTCGGCGATGACTCGTGTTCAGGTCTCCCTCCGGTTAAACGTTTTACGGGTCATCATCTCACGATTTATATAATGCTGATGCTGATTGATGTCTGTTACCGTCAGGGAAAATTTCAAGGGGCTCAGGCAATTTACGAGCGTGCAGCCAAGAAAGTAGCGTTATTGAATAAAACTAGGCGAACGTATTCCATCAGATTGTCGCTTCGCATCATTCCTGTTTTTACCGCGATGAAGGAGTATGAGAAGGCGGCGGAGGTGATTTCGCACGCTAAAGAGCTGCACGGCGCCGATACGAATGTCCCGACATGGCCTGCGCTGCTTAATTACGAAGCGAGAATGTATTACGACCGCCGCAATGAGAGTTCTGAATATCTATCGAAAGCGCGGATGCTTTATGAACAGAGTGAGGTTTTTGAAGAATCATTGCCCGAGCGCAGCAGGGAACGCATCACCAACAACGATCTGGGCACACTCTTATTTTCGCTGGGAGAATATGAAAGAGCTATTCCGGAACTGGATAGAAAGTACCAACGAGATAGCAAGTTGGGTCACACGTACAATGCTGCTCGAACAACTTTTGTTATTTCCGAAGCATATCGTATGCAACGCAAATATGATGATGCAGAGAAATATGCTAAACGAGCGTATGATCTTGCCAATGCAAGTAATGAATCACGGATGTTGGTATATGCACATCAAGTTATGGCTAAGTTGTTTCACGACATGGACCGGTTCGATGAGGCCATGAGAGAATATAGAAAATGGTTAACTGCTAGTTCGTTTCTGGACAATGAAAAGGAATACCGCAGAGCTTCAATTGCGGTCTGGCTTCACATGGGTCATTGTTTCAAGGAGTTGCACAAGTGGAATGACTCATTGTTACAGCTTGAAGCGGTTCTCGCTAGCAAACCAGAGGATTTGTTTACTCCAATGTCGGCACATATAGGCATTGGTGAAGTGTCGTATCGCATAGGTGATAGTGAAAAGAGTCTGAAACACCTAAAAATGGCTGAAGACATTCTGCAAAGTATTCCTGACGATCAGTCGCGACCCTATCAATATAGAATCGGCATTACGTATGCCGAGATATATTTGAATAAGAACGAGCACATCGAGGCAAAGGTGGCGTTGGAAAACATCCGCGAAATCGCTAAAGAAAATGACGGCTGGCTGAAGGAATATGAGAACCTTCGCGTACAGCTTCCCGCATGATTACCGTTAGTCCTTGAAATTATTCATTAATTTCTTTTCAAAAACCTCGCAACTTTTGGGCGGAATGACCGATAACTATATTAAATATATATAGTTTCCGTATTGGCAGTGGGTGGATGTAGTGGTAGCCTGCTAATTGTCATCCCGGCCTACGAGCCGGGATCCAGGAGATCAACGCTGGATCCCCGATTAAAGCATTCGGGGATGACAAACTTGGAAATAGAGGTTGGGGTTAATGAAACGTTTTCTTCTCACATTACTTTTTGTCGTTCTTATCGCCGGTTGTGGTGGCGGCGGCGGTGATGTGAAAAGTGAAGTCTCTCCCGACGAGATTGCCGACACGCTCACCGCAGTCGAGAAGCTCTTGTATACGGATTCGTATAGCGGGCATCTGGTTGTGTATTTTAACGAAGTGTTAAAGCTTCGTGTGAACGGCCAGCGGAGGTTGTACAGCAAGTCGGGTGAGTCTGCTATCATTGATCAGATTCAATCCGTTCTTGATGCATACCCAACAGCTAAAATAGAACGAAGCGTAAGCATTGATGAAGATAAGCTCGATGCCCTAAAGGAAGAGCTTGAAGAACTTTCGGGCAAGCAGCTCGCCGACTTCAACTCGATCTATCATATCAAAGTAAGTGATCCGGATACCGCAGTTCAGGTTATGCGTGCTTTGAAAGACATTGGCACCGTTGAGAAGGTATACCCCGGACAAAAAGTGTCTTTAGATAACCTGACAACAACACCCGATCTTACATCATCGCATCAGGGTTACTTATATTCAGAATCAACACACGGCGGACTCAATGCAGAAGCGGCGTGGAATGCTGGTATATACGGGCAGAACGTGGAGCTGGTGGCTGGGGATGGTGGTGTAAATCACGGCCATCTCGATCTTCCTCTTTCGATACCGGGTTCTACACACGGACTGGGATGTACAGAAATAAATACCGATCCCATTTGCCAAAATAGAGTATCCCATGGCACCGCTGTCGCGGGCATATTGGCTGCGTTGGATAACGGTCATGGTGTGACGGGATTTGCTCCGAGTTCCGTTTTTTCAATGACAGGCTCTAGTGTGGATACTCCGCTTGCATTGATTAATGGGGGATATGTTAATCCCGGTGCTGTGTTCGTATTCAATATGCGTATCGTTGGTCCTCTAAATCCTAATGGTGTTTGTGGAACTACTACATATGGCTGCCTTCCACCGCCTGCCAATTCTGAAGCGTTCGATGCCATCGAGTATGCTATCGCGGCGGGTATTACCGTCGTCTCAACAGGTGGCAACGGCGAGATCAGCCTGGACGATCCGACCGCATATTACCCCGATCAAAGGCTTCTCTACCAAGAAGACTCAGGGGCAATCATAGTTGCAGCAAGCCAGGGGGCGAATAAGCAGATAGCATCGTTTTCCAATTACGGTACACCAATCGATTGCTTTGCATGGGGGCAAGGCGTGGTAACAACAGGATATGACTGTAATGCACCCGGCAAGGATTGCGAGATTTATAGTCAATGGTACGGCACGACGTCACCAATACCTCCTAATACCGATCCGAATGCATATTTCATAGATGCTTTTGGTGGTACCTCTGCATCGGCACCCATGGTGGCCGGAGCAGCGGCGCTTGTGCAGAGTTATGCCAAACAGGTGATGGGGGAGACGACACGCTACATCGCGCCGCTCAAGATGAGAGAGATCCTCGTAAATAGCGGTGTGCCGCAGGCAAACGGCGGCGGCTACATTGGCATGCAGCCACGTATCGATATTGCTATGGGCATGGTAGATGCGGAGTGGGTCAATTGGACGACCGCATTTCCCCAGCTCCTTACCAACCAGCCTTTAACCACAACTCAGCGCGGCGATCTCAACGCTCTCGGCGTAGGTATAATCTGCAAGGATAACGACACAGCAGGTAGTGATCCCATCTGCCCGGAAAACGATATATGGCTGCCAGGCTCCATCATTGCTGAGACTTTAGATTTTGACGGTGACGGCAGAGCCGATCTCGTTCAATGGAGCAGAGGACAATTCAAAATCGATCTTTCTGGTTATGCCGGTGATGTGGATGGTTTTGGTAGTTGGGATGTATTTGTAAATTATCCTCAAATCAACTCCGATATCGTATGGCCTTATGTCGAGGACATAAATTCAGATGAAAGAACCGATCTCGTTCTTTACGATAAAGAAAACGGCGTTTGGTATATCTCATACACCACATCTGCCGTGATCTCCGGCAGCGGTTTTCAGGGCTGGGATCACGTCATTTCCACCAACGTAAACGACACACGGGATATGGACCCGTGGCAGAGCATGTATTGCCGACCGCATCCGGGTGACTATGATAGCGACGGCTATGTTGACCTTGCCGTGGCGTGCAGTGATGGTATTTGGTACATTGAACATAACCCCGGCATTACAGACCCTCTAACGAGTTCAATTGTAGATTGGCCTGCAAGCACAAGTGTTGTTTACGATCGGGAAGTACAGTACTTGACTCCGACCGATATGCAGGGATTTCCCGGTTGGGCTTTTATGACAACGACGACTGATTTCTTGAATTGGGACCAATCTGATATCGTATTCAAATATCCTGATGGGCATACACTTGCCGGGTCGGTTGTTATAAAATCTCCACCTAATTTTTCGTTCGATCAGCTCGAAACTGTATCTGTAGACTTTGGTGGGAATGAACAGATTCTTCTTCTGGGTAAATTTGTAGCAACCATGCCCAGCATCTCAATTAAAAGATCTGATGGACGTTGGCTCAGGTCTCACCCTATGGATTTTTATCAATCCATAGAAGAACCAGCGCCGGTGGGTATTTACGGCAGCCTTGATTGTCATCCCATTACTGCGGATTATGATGGCGATGGGTTAGTGGATCATGCCGTGATGTGTCCAGATGAGTGGCGCATTGCCTACTCAGGCACTGACTATCCTCAGTTCAAAAACAATCAGCCCTTTTATAGGCATATTGATGCGCTGACATATGATACCAATGAGTTTACATTGCCGGGCCGGTCATATTCAGGCGGTGTGAGTTATGAGACGACACAGCAGATTCTCGAATGGTATCAGGCTCACTATCCCAACGATCCGCCTCCCATACCGGTTGACATGGTAAGCGTCTCCGCATGCGACCTCATTTCCGGCAGCGAATGTCAGTAATAATATTTCCCCCTCCTTTGTAAGGAGGGGCAGGGGAGGTAGAGGTTTTTGTCTCTGACCTCCACACTCCGCCCGTTCTCATTTTGACACAGTGCCAGAATTGCGAATAATTTTACCCACTTCGGATTTTTATCCGCCCCTAGTTGATTTATAAGTATTTGAATTTACTAGTATCTAGTATCCAGTATCCAGCATCCGCTCTTGGCATAATCGGTGCATATCTTTATGCATGCTAATTACAACCCATCGGGGGTGGGTACATATGAAAAAACTAATCACCGTTGCTTTAGTTCTTCTCCTGGGTCTTCTGTTTCCACATCACGTTTCTGGACGCTCAACACCAATAGGTTCAGAACAGAAGCCCAATCTAATCATTCCACAATCAATCACGATTCAGCCGCAAACAAACACAAATGAGAGTGAACCCTGCGGTGGACAGATTACGGCGACAATCTATGCAAGTAATGCATTCTCGGCGCTGCAAACATTGAACGCAGCTCTTAATTCATATGATGATCCGTCAAATGTTGTTGATGATCGATATGAGTTATGTTTTGAGTTCCCAGAAGGTCCGCTTCAATTTAATGCGCCCATTATATTTCCGGTACATTCTCCTGGCGATCAATCTAAAGGAGTTTTTATATCTGGTCTTAATCTTGTATCGATTCAAGCTGCGAATACTCCAGCTGTAATAGTAAACTACAATTGGGCGCCAGTCACATTTGACCGACTTGTGCTTGCAGATTTTCCGGAAGGATTGCGCGCCGAAAACACTCAACTCACGCTCATCAATTCCAGTATTTCCGGCAATGGTGATGGGCCGTGCGTCAATCTCGTCAATAGTAATGGTTCGGTAATTCAAGACGTCGATATTGCTAACTGTATCGTTGGTATACGCATGGAGAATGCCAACAACACACTCATCGGTGCCTCCGACGCGCAGCATTACGACCAGGATAGAGTAATGATTCACAATTGTGGCATCGGGATTCATCTTGTGAGTGGCGATGGGAACCTATGGCCTCGCAATAGTATTTACGAGAATAATAGCGGATTGAATCCAAACTTTGAGTGGAAAGATGGTATTGTCATTGACAATAATGCCAATGGCGGGATTTTGCCTTCGGCAGCGAAGGAACAGACCGAGAGCGGTGGTGTCTTGTTGTGTGAGAAAAACGAAGAGGGAGTAGTCGTTTCCAGAAAGATAGAATTTGAAAACATTTCCGCCGAGGGAGTAATTTCTCTATATAGAACAACTCGAGACAATGAATACCAAGGAAAAGATTATATAGGTGAGTGTGGAATTGAAACCGACGGTATTTGTATTTTGAATACTCTGCCGTCATGGCTCAATATTCCAGAGGGAGAATGTGGGCTTCGCGATCTGGAAGTCATTGCAATTTATACAACAACCCGTTCAAGCAGCTACACTGCGCCAATGAAATTCGATTGGGATTCCTCCATCCCCGCCATTCCGACAGATGTTCCCGCGAGCACAATGCCGCAGGCAGTGGACGACGGCGACATCTCCGCTTCTAGCGAAGACGCCGACATCCTCAGTGGCGGTATGAGCGGTGGTGCAGCAGGTGGAGGAGGTGCCGGTCCGGGCATGAAGTGCGGCGGCACGCTTGTACCACATGCTACCCTCAATAGCGCCGCACTGCTCCATAGCCTCATCTGGATGACCATGCCGTTGTTGCCGATCATCGCCATTCGCAGGCGCCGACACAAGTAACCACATCATTCGGTGACGTTCACCCCCGAGGTTAGTCACCTATAGCAACCCAGTGCCACCGCCAAGGTGGCACTGGATTGTCTTGAAATTACAACGAAACAAGCTGTTGTCTTCGCGGCGAGCTATCGTACAAGGCGATGAATTCAAGGAGATATCGGATGTTTTATTGAAGGTTTTATGTTCAGAGTCTTACCTTAAATGGCCGTCTGAAGACGGTCTCAAAGAAATGTTTCCTATACAAAATGGAGCCTCTGCGTAGGTATTGACCTCCAGTCGTCGTATTGAGACAAGCACGAAGTGGCGGATACCGCCGATATTCGTCACACCGAAAATTCTTCTTTTTAGTTATAATTTTGTATGCTATTATTTACACATCATGCGCAGCGGTGGGGACAGTCTGGTGCTAGGCGAACAGTCCAATGTGGATGGCAAGTATGTCCTTCAGAAGAAGCTCTCTGAGGGTGGTGGCGGCGTGGTCTGGCGCGCCACTGATACGCACGGCAATGAAGTTGCGCTGAAAACGCTAAAATGGTCACCCCTCAAATCGAAGGAACTCTCCACGGAGCACTTCAAAAACGAGTTTGCGATATTCAAATCGCTTGTCCATCCCGACATCGCCCGCATCTATGATTTCGGATACGACGATTCTCACAACGTCTACTACTTCACATCCGAACTATTGGAGGGCGGCGACCTGCGCAACTTCATCGGCGAACCGATCGAGGTGATTGAATCACTTCTGTTGCAGGCGCTGCGTTCCCTGGAATTCCTGCGTAATGCGGGGCTGGTGCACTTGGATATTAAGCCGCAGAACTTTTTGGTTCGTCCGACACGGGACGGGCAGCAGCTCGTGCTCATTGATTTCGGCCTTGCCACATTCCGCTCGCCGAACAAGCCCGGCGGTACGGCGAATTATATGCCGCCCGAGATCGTTGTGCGTCGCATCCCTGAATTCGCGCAGAAACATGACATGCCCGAGCCCGATCACCGCAGCGATCTCTATTCGCTTGGCGTGACGTTCTACTACCTGCTCACGGGCAAACAGCCGTTCGACGTAAGAAGTAACGAGACGGGCCGCATTGATCTCAATGCAACGCTCAGGAAGCATGTCGAACGCGGTGAAATCCCGCCTCCCTCGACGTTCCGCAAAGATATTCAGCCTTACCTCGACGCGATCATCATGAGGCTCATGTCGCGCGATCCCGACGAGCGCTATCCCGCTGCGGCTATCGCTATGCAGGCGCTGCGCTACCGTTCGCCGCGCGAACTCGAGCCGGAGGATATGGCGAGCCTGCTGTCGTATCTCCCCAAGCACGGCAAGATGATCGGGCGCGAGAAGGAACTCAAGGTCGCGGAGGATTCAATCGCTACGATCGCCGCGCGCAAGGCACACGCCGTACCCATCCTGTGTATCGCGGGCAAGCGCGGCACGGGGCGCACACGTTTCCTGGACCACCTCAAGCCATATGCGCAGCGGATGGAGATGGGTGCGTATATGATCGACGTGTCAAATGCCAGTGTTGACGAGCTTGCCGATCTTTCCGGGGCGGGCATGCAAGCGGAGCGCCCGACCGCGCTCCTCATAGATAACCTCGAAGCGATGCTCGCATCCAACACGTCGGAGGAAGCGGAGCTAATCAACCCCTTGCGCGAACTCATATGTCGTGCGCGGCGCGGCATGAAGCTTTCGCACGCGAGCACACAGCCGGTGTTTATCGCGTTTTCGATCAACACGGAGCAGGTTCCGCTTAAAAAGGCTCTTTCTCTTCTGGATATCGAAGACAGCATGGTAACTACGATCGAACTCGAGAATTTTACTGAAAACGAAGTTGCCGACTATCTCGCTAGTCTTGTTGGGGAGGACGTTTCAGCCGACGCCACCTCGGCGCTTCACCGTGTGACCGGGGGCAACCCGCTTGTAATAACGGAGCAACTCGAACACATGATCTCGGAAGGCATGCTCTTCAGCCTGGCCGGACGGCCCGACGCTTCGACGTGGGAGGCCATGGAGCATGATTTTGAGAACCTGCCGCCGCCGCAGTCGCTCACCGAACTCACGATCGGACGGTTCGACAAGCTCGATCCCCACGCCAAGAAGATCGCCGCACTGATGGCGTGCTGGAACAAGGAAGTGACGACAGAGGACCTGCACCACACGTCGGATATAACGCATATCGAGGATTCACTTCTCAAACTCATAGGACAAAATCTCATCCACCGCGTTCAGACAAACGGCGGATTGTATGCGTTTGAAAACCCGGTGGCGGCGCACATTATAGAAGCGCACGTGCCTGAGAAGGAACGTGCGCGCATGCATTCGCGTATCGCAAATTATCTGGAACGCTACTTCCATGACCAGACGCACTCCATTGACTATCACCGCGCGCACGGTGCCAATCAAGCGCGTAAGCTTCGCGCGTTAGAACGCCTGGTGCGCGAGGCGGAGGAACATCGTAAACCGCTGGAAGCGACGGAATACCTTGAGATGCTTCTGGGGCTGGTTCCGCCGCACTCGTGGGATATGCGGGCCGACATGCTCATCCGTCTGGGACGCGCTTACGAATGGGCCTATATGGGCAAGCACGCGACCAACGCATTCCGACGACTCATCACTCTGCGTGCACCCAAGGAAAAGCAACGCATCTTTAAGATACGCGCATTTGAGCAATTAGCCCTGGCCGCCATTCGCCGTAGAGAATTGGACAATGCTCGCCTCTACATACACGAAGCATTGAGTGTGC
>Ga0208902_1001024_pt1 | contig 13790 bp, 11 predicted proteins | sample AntAceMetag02UKH_FD_184767 | JGI IMG/M metagenome (GOLD analysis project Ga0208902, IMG submission 184767) | Saline lake microbial communities from Ace Lake, Antarctica - Antarctic Ace Lake Metagenome 02UKH (SPAdes) (version 2) | ecosystem: Environmental > Aquatic > Non-marine Saline and...
TTTTTCGGCCCGAATGGAAGCGGCAAAGGAACGCAAGGTGCAATCGTAAAGGAAAAATATGGTATCCCGCACATTGAAACAGGCGTGATTTTCAGGGACAACATATCACGTGGAACAGATTTGGGTAATGAGGCTAAAGGTTATATAGACAGGGGGGAACTGGTCCCTGACAGCATAACAATTCCGATGATTTTAGACCGTCTGAAGGAAGATGATTGCAAGGATGGCTGGCTCTTGGACGGTTTCCCCAGGAATCTGACCCAGGCCCAGGAGTTGGATAAGGCCCTCAAGAATGAAGGGATTGTCTTAGATATCGTGATCGATATGGTATTAGACAGAGAGATCGCAAAGGGCCGCATTATGGGCCGCCGTCTCTGCGTTAATAACAACAACCATCCCAACAATATCAACATAGATGCCATCAAACCTGATGGTGACAAATGCAGGGTTTGCGGTGGAGATCTGAAGACACGTTCCGATGACCAGGATGAAGAGGCGATTGATCAACGTCACAATATCTATTATGACACAGAGACCGGCACCACTGCAGGGATGAATTATTTCAAGGAACTCTCAGCGAAGAACAATGGCATCCCCAAGATAATTGATTTGGATGGAAGTCCCGGGGTGAAGGAAGTTTCAGCGGAGCTGTTAGGTAAGCTGGGGGCATAAAAGAAAGTGCCTAAAATGAGCTAAAGTGTCTAAAGTGAGCTAAAGTTAAAGGTGTTATCTAACATTTTGAAATAGTAAACAGTTCCGGAAAAGGTGTTTGTTGAGTCCCGCCTGTAAGCGGGATTTGCGTAAATCGAGGCAGACAAACCGGTCGGAATTTTTGACTTCCTATTGCAAGTGTTTTTGGCCTGGTTTATCTTGGAGGCCTTGATGAAGCCAGTCCTCTTAAAAAAGTCACGAAGTTCCTTAACTTTAGTCACTTTAGGCACTTCAAACTTTAGTCACTTGTTCTCTATCATCACCGGCCGTCCAATAAGTTCTGATAGGGGTAGAATGGCGAGGCCCTTCTCTCTTATGCCTGAAAATATTAAGTCGATCTCATTTAACCAGTAGGGAAAAAGGGTATCGTCTCTCGGTTTAACGTCGTGGAGGGCGACTATAGCATCAGGATGGACCCGCCTTAAAATCCTTTCCGAAAGGTTTTTTATCCACCTGTTCCCCCCGTCAATGGCCCGGCAACTGAAATTCAGATTGTACATACCTGCTTTATCGAGCACCTTCCCGAGTCTCGGATTTGTTATGCCCACCGGTGGCCTGAAGGCCAGGGGTGTAATCCCGAATTTCCCCAAGATATCTTGAGCAGATTCTATCTCTTTGATCAGGGTATTGCTGCTTTTAAACATTATAAGGTTGTCGTGGCTGTAAGAATGATTCCCCACTGTATGCCCTCGCGCTAAGATCTCTTTAATCAGACCGGGATTTTCAGACGCCTTTTTCCCGGTGACAAAAAAAGTAGCGCATATCTTATGTTTTGAAAGGAGTTCAAGTACGGCTGGGGTGGATACAGGATCGGGGCCGTCGTCAAAGGTGATTGCGACAGCTGATTTTCCCGAGTTTCCACTACTCATAATGGGAAGGAAAAAGCTGAAACGGGGGAGGAAGGGAGCAATTACGCAGAGGGCTATGAATACCGATAGGGGGATTAGAGAGAGGTGCACGTCAACAAAGGCTAACAGGATTGCCGCAAGGAATGAAACGAGACAGGTCAAATGAGCAAGGGAGGGGTGTAAGTTAGTCATGATCAGGACATCTTTTTGCAACGAACCAGGCAGATTCTTGATTCGAACCAGAGGGTACCCAAAGTTCCATCTTAAAACCTGCCTCGATTATCATCCCTTTGATTTCGTCAACGGATGGATAATAGCACTGTGTTCCGGTGATCTTGAGATTGACCATCTGAAATCTCCATAACCAGGATGGGTGCTTGTCTGGTGGAATAACGGCCCTGATGATCAGGCTCCCTCCATGATTAAGAGCGCTGTGCAGCCTTCTCAGGGTAAGGCCTAATTCTTCGTTTGTCAAAAGATGTGTCATATCCAACATGAAGGCTGCATCTGCCAATCCCGTGAGTGTCGGGATCTCCGGGGCCCTGCCCCATTTTATCACGCCTCTTTTCTGAACCGCCATTGATGCGACTCTGACCCTTTCGTGATTCGGTTCAATACCGTATACTTTGGCATCCGGAAATCGCTCGAGAAGCCAACACGCAGGGATACCGTAGCCTGTACCTATGTCAATAACTGCTTTAATATTTTCAGAAGATTTAAGCATTCTTGGGAGTTCCAAAAACATGGGGTCGATCATAAGTTTAAAACGGGCAAACAATCGTGGATACGGCTCCATTTTCTTATAACGTCTCAGAATACGATCACGCTCCTTTGCGGGTGTGCTTATATCATTTTCCCGGACTTGGAACATGTATCTCAGGAGGGGGGGTAAAATAAGAAAAGCGCCGATGAGGGCATAGCTGATCCCAAGGAGAGAGGTCAATCCTGCACTTCTGAGCAGGGAATGTTCGGCAAAACATAAGGCTCCAAAGCCGATGATGGTAGATGCCGATGCCATAAAGACCGTCATCTTAATAAGCTCGAAAGAGGGATTGGAATCATCTCCATATCTCTGGTACGATCTGACAAGGAAGATGGAATAATCGATCCCCATACCGATAACTACAATGGATAGCATCAGCCCTGGGATATCGATGGGATGACCGATCAGCTTCAAGGTTCCTAAGGTGCTCACCAAAGCGAATAGCACAGGTAATAGGGCGATAAAGGTCAACTTCAAGTCGAGAAAGAAAAAAAAGAGAAGGACGATAACACTTATACCGACTATCAATAAGATTTTTACAAATGTTGAGAAGAGAAGATTTCCCATCCTAAGCGAAAAAAAGGAGGGATCAAATGTTTTTCCCGAAGATCTATATCTCTCGTAAAAGTTTTCAGCATCATAAGATTTACCGGGAGTGAGGGTGAAGAATTGAACCCATGCGGATTTATCCCTTTTTTCAGATATGCCCAAGAGCTCAATAAACTTTGGAGGAATTCCAGCAATGCCAGGCCAAGCGGGAACTGCTGAAATTGTTTTGAAAAAGGGCTCAAATGCCTCTTTTGTAAAGCCCGTATTATAAGAGGCCTTGCGAATGGTCTTTTTTAATGCTGCAATTCTGTTATAATGCCAAAATTCTCTCCATGCCTCAAGATTTTGCTTTCTTCTCTCTTTTCCTGGAAAAACCATTGATGGAACAAACCCGGAGGAAAGCACACCTGAAGCAAGGTCTTCGTCTATCATATCAAGGAGCGTGTCGCCCTCCCTTTGAAGTTCCTTTACACTTTCCCCCTCTGTCATTAGGTAGGTCTTTTCAAAAATATTCTTACCCCACACATCTGTAAGGAGTTCTTCGGCCCTAACAGTTTCCTCACTCACGGTATTCATGGAACTCAGTTTAACGTTGAACTCCGGCTTTGCGAAAAATAGTATTCCTAAGGCGAAGATCAGCAAGGCATAGGCCCCCTTTTTGCCAAATGAAGTGAATCTGCTCACAATATTCCTGAGAGGTAATGCCCTTTTGCGTGCGGGAGGCATGGAAGGGAAGATCATTGGAAAAACCGTATGAACAAATATAAATGAAAATGCAATGCCAAGGGCAGTGAACAGGCCGATTTGTTCGAAAACAGGGAAGTCACAAAAGCAGAGTGACCCAAATGCGCCGATTGTTGTCAGGGCGGCAAGCAATCCCACCGCCCATATTTCCCTCGAAGCTTCTTTGCCCAAGGTTTTATGAGGACGGTCAAGGAACAACAGATAGGCTATGGCATGATCCACGGTTATGGAAATAACTGCTCCACCAAAACCGATTGTCATGATTGAGATAGACCTATTAAGGAGAGAAAATACAAAAAACGCTGCCACTGTCCCTGCCAATGCAGGTAAAAATGCAAACAGCCCGAGCAGCGGCCTGGGAAAGGCGAAGATAAGGAGAAGGGCAATTCCTGCTGTTGCAAGGAGTATCGCTTTTTCAACATCCCGTTTTGCTATGAGTTCGTTATCCAGAGCGGCTCGATATGCCCCTACCGGTGTAATGGTAATGCCAATTCCATTTTCAGCGCATTGGCGATGGAGTTCATCCGACACTTTACCAATAAGTTCTGTGATCTTCAGGGCAAAGGCCGTGTCTGTGCCTGAAGATATTGGATTGGCAATCAATAGAAGGTGCTTCCTGTCTGGTGATATGAGTTTACCTTTATATATTTCCAGATTCTCTAAGGGGGCAAGATGGGACAGTCTGGCCAAAACGATATCCTTTAGCCCAAAGGGGTCTTTTGAGATAAATTCCGACTGGCCAATCCCTTCTAAGCCCATCAGTCCTGAGCGAAGATCTCTCAGCCTTTTATAGATATTATCGTTCTCTAATAGGGGTTTTACCTTGTCATTGAGGTCTTTTTTCGTGAACATCACAGGCAGGTTATTCAAGATATGAGATATTAAAGCAGGAATGAGGTCTTGAATATCTCGCGTTCCAACCTGCCTGAACAACCCGCTTTTCCTCAATCTTTTCTCAATTAGTTCTCCGTATTCAACAAGGGCGTCCGGGTCATCTTTCTCAAGGCCGATATCAATGACCAACTGGTCTTGGATCGGATGATTCTCAAAAATATATCCTGCATCTGAGATTACAGGATCATTCTGGGGCAGATATCCGGTTATATCAGTATCGATTTCAATCAGGAAGAATGATGCGCAGAAGAGGACTGCCATAATGAAGATTGAAAGGATTAATATGGGTAGGTTGATCGTGGTGGTTTTCATAGGGCCTTTTAGATAGTTAGCAGGATAATCAGCAGCAACACGAGAAGGATATGTGCCCCTATGATAAGGGTTTTGTTGTAATGATAAAACTCATTCATCTTCTGTAGCCCTCGGAGCCCCCCGCATAGTCTCCTGAATCTGTCCAAAGGGAGGTACCTTTGATTATCCGATCGGGAATTACTCTGAAATGCAAAAGAGGGGTAAATCGCATACATTTGGTCATCCTTAATATCGCGTATCATGTCATCAAAAGGTATTTTTTGCCACGGTATTTTCACTATGGTCTCGGCGAACTCACGGGTAAGCACATACGCATGGCAAAGACTTCTGAATCTTACCCTGAGCACGGATTTGTTGTCTGTTTTCGCAGACTTTTTTACCATGCAGCCCAAAAACATAATTTTCCAATCGGTATTTGTAGCCAAAAAATCAATGCACTTCTTGAGAGTATTAGGTTTAAATCGATCAAAAACAATATCATCTTCAAAAATGACAATTGTGTCAGCGTGAGCACGAATCCCTTTTTCCATGCAGAGGATGTGTGACTCATAAATCCCCTGCTCGCAGTCAACCGGATGTTTTTTTACAACCACGAACTCGACCTTGTCTCCTAATCCAACAGCTCTGAACTGGGCCTTTGCCTGTTTCCGTCTGTCAGTACGCTCATCCAATGAAATGCAGTATATTTTGTCGAAATATTCCCAGTCCATGGCAAAATTATCTGGCATTTATTATCTTTGGCTTAAGGTAAAAATAAACCTTAACACTCAAAATACTTGATTGTATGGCATCATGTGGCGTAGAATTTTATATTATTGTGACTGTTCGATTTACATTTACATAGTTGTAGGAAATAATTCAACCCAATTTCACCGTATCAGTTCGATCAATAGAGAGAAATAAACGCGCCCCCTGGTTTCAGGGTTTTTAACAAAAGCTATTTGTTCACCGCAAAGGCGCAGAGATCGCGGAGGTTTACATTTTTATTGTTTTCCGGTGATCCCGCTGAAAAAAGCGGGACTTGCAGGACAACGGAAAACAATAAGAGACGATTTTTTGATCTATGTGGCATTGTCAGGGCATTGAGCTCTGCAATTTACTTAAGATGCTAATTTGTTTTAAGAAAAATGCTCTTTTTTCTTTGCCGTCCTCTCAACGGCAAAGAAAACAAATAATGACTTTGCGTCCTTTGCGTCTTGCGGTGAAAACAACCTGATATCAAAGCTGCCCTGTCTTGACTAACTGCACAGGTCGAAGTTTTTAAGGCCGATTTAAACGATGAACCAGATGGCCACGAATATCTTGAGAAGAATTGCTAAGACTAATTTTGTCCGCAGGGCTATTGAGGATCGGGCAGATCTGAGTGCGTTTAGAGAGCGACCAACAGGGCGAATTATTGTTGGAATATCTGCCATGGGGTTCAGCTACATTATAGGCTGGCCCGCGGTAAGTCTGCTGGGAGCTATATCGATCTATCTGAATAAACCCCTGATAGTAATAATTGGTGGTCCTTTGACATACGGATTATCACATCTGGTCTTTATCTTAGGGATGTATCTTGCGGGAGCCAAGTACACGAGGATATTTATACGATGGGCAGCAAGGGTCACAGTGGAAAGATTTCTGGGTAATACTGAATCGGAGATCTGAGGGCTCATTCCTTCATGTTGACAGTTTCCCCTCAATTATCTATATTTTCTGTGAACTAAAAAAATAATAACTAACATCCCCATTGGAGGAGTCAAATGAAAACAAAAGTGGGAGTTTTGTCGGCAGGTGGTGATTGTCCCGGAATCAACAGCACCATTCACTGGCTTGTGTACTCGGCCCTTGACAAAGATCTGGCCCCATTACGCGGAACGATGTTCCAGGTTATGGGCATTATGGATGGATGGAAGGGGTTGATGGAGGTCAAACCGGAAAAAAAGGTGAGCCTGAATCGCTGGACCATAAATCTCGACATGGATATAGTCCGTACCTGGGACAGATATGGGGGAACCCGGCTTGGAACGAGCCGTATCAATCCCTTTGATCCCAAGAACGATAAATCGGATCTGATCATTGACAACTGCAAAAAATTGGGTCTGGATGCCTTAGTGGTTATCGGGGGGGCCGACGCTCTTGGTGTAGCATACAGGCTTTACAAGAAGGGATTGAAGGTTGTCGGTATTCCAAAGACCATTGACCGGGATCTATATGGTACTGATTACACTCTCGGATTTGATTCGGCGGTGAACATTATTACCGAGGATATTGACAGGTTGCGGATTACCGCAGGTTCGCACAGCCGAATATTCGTCGTGGAATGTATGGGGAGAAAAGCAGGTTGGCTGGCCTTAGAAGGGGGCGAGGCCTCAGGCGTGGCTATTATCCTTATCCCTGAACACGATTTTGTTATGGAGCGCGTAATAGAGCTTCTGTCAATGAGAAGGAAGGCAGGGGAGCGCTATAGTATCGTTTTGGTTTCCGAAGGCGCAAAGCCGAGGGGTATGGAACCTATCCAGGAAAGACGTGGCCGGGATGGGTTCGGACATTATTACTTGGGTGGAGTCGGGGGTTTTATTGCAGAAGAGATACAAAAAAATACCAGCATGGGGGTGAGGTATGTGGCGTTAAGGCATCTCCAGAGAGGTGGTGCGCCCACTGCCTATGATCGCCGTATGGGTCGAAAATTCGGGGTGGCTTCCGTTGACATGATTGTAAATGAAGACTTTGGTCGTATGGTGGGTCTAAAGCAGAATGAGATTATTTCAACCCCGCTCAAGATGGCCTTAGATAAATTACAGTTGGTGGATGTGGAAAAATTTTATAATACCAAAAATTATAAAAGTCTTGATCAAATTGTCTAAGGGATGAGAAAAATCTTGCCGGGGTTCAGTATCCCCTTTGGGTCGAAGGCCTTCTTTATGCGGGCCATGAGGTCAAGACCGGCCCGGGGGATTTCCATTTCGAGATAAGGCGCTTTGGTAATCCCAATCCCATGCTCTCCGGTGATGGTCCCCCCCATGTCGATTACCTTTTTAAATAACTCTTTAACTACTGTTTTGGCATTGTTCAACTGGCCGGGGTCTTCTTTGTCAAGCATTATGTTGACGTGGATATTCCCGTCGCCGGCATGACCGAAGGCTGCTATGGGGAGGCCATATCTGCGGACCAACTCATCTAAAAAGGTTGCTAATTCGGCCATTCTGCTTCTCGGAACAACGATATCTTCGCTTATTTTGTGAGGCCTCAATTTAAAGAGAGAGGGGGAGACGTTCCTCCGGGCCTCCCATAGTCTGTCCGCCTCTTTGTTTTCCGATGCAGCCTCGAATTTGATGGCCCCACCACGGTTGCACACCTCCCGGATTATCTCAACTTCGCGTGCTACAAGCTCTTCATCTCCATCTACCTCTATCAACAGCATAGCCCCCGCTTTTTCAGGCATTGTCAGCCCCAACTCTTCTCTCACACAGTTAATACATAACCTGTCTAAGAACTCCAGAATAGTGGGGATGATTCTGTTTCGTATTATGTCAGAGACAGTCTGAACCGCGGATGATACATCCGGGAAAAAAGCGATCATGGTCCTTTTGGCCGCTGGCTTTGGAATAAGTCGAAGGGTGATGGTGGTAATGACTGCCAGGGTACCTTCAGATCCTGTGATGAGACGGGTCAGGTCATATCCTGCCACACCCTTCATGGTTTCAACCCCGGCATTTATGATTTCTCCTGTGGGGAGAACCACTTCAAGACCCAAGACATAGTCTCTCGTTACACCGTACTTTACCGCTCTTAAACCTCCTGCACATTCTGCCACGTTCCCGCCTATTGTGGAGATGTTTAAACTGGCCGGATCCGGTGGATAAAAGAGGCCAACTTTTTCAACAGCTTCCTGGAGATGTGCGGTAATAACCCCGGGCTCTACCCTTGCGATGAGATTGTCCCGATCAATCAGGAGGATACGGTCGAAGCGATTCATGGCTATTACGAGCCCGCCTTGGACAGGGAGAGCCCCGCCGCTCATGCCACTCCCCGCGCCCCTCGGTATAACGGGGAACTCGGCTTCGGTTGCGAGACGGAGGATTCTGGAGATTTCTTCACTCTTTCCGGGAAAGGCAACGGCATCAGGCATGAACTCTAACTTGGTGGCATCGGTTCCGTATTCCGCCAGGTTTTCCTCAGCGTCTAACAGGTGCTCGGCGCCGACGATATCAGATATTTTTTTGAGGGCAGCTTCCGGGATCATCGGCTAACAGGCAAACGGCTTTTGAGGGCATGTTCGAGTGTCATACGGTCCATATATTTCAGATCCCCTCCCATGGGAATACCTAAGGCGATCCTTGTAATCTTAAGGCGGGGATCTTTTTCTGATAAGAGTTTGGCTAAGAAAGAGGCCGTGGCTTCTCCTGCTGTGGTAGGATTGGTGGCAAGGATGACCTCATCTATTCTTTCCTCTTCGAATCGGGTTAGAAGCTTGCCTATCTTCAAGTCTTCCGGACCGATTCCATCTAAGGGGGAGAGAACGCCATGAAGTACGTGGTATCTTCCCTTGAAGATTCCTGCCTCCTCTATTGCCAACTGGTCTCCCGGTCCTTCAACGACACAGACCGACCCAGTGGCGCGATTGTCATCCCTGCAGATTGAGCAGGGATCATCATCGGTCAGGTTGAAGCAGATGGAGCAGAACCTGATCTTTTCTTTGACATCTATCAGGCTCCGAGCCAGACCTTCCGCCAAATCCCGGTTGCTTCTCAATACATGAAGCGCCACCCGGGTGGCAGATTTCTGCCCGATCCCGGGGAGTCTGGAGAATTGCACAATCAAATTTTCTAAAGATGGTGGATAGATTCCCATGGCGGTGAAGTGCCTAAAGTGCCTAAAATGCCTAAAGTGATCTAAAGTTTACTCGGTGAAGTGCCTATTTCTCTGTCGCGAAACCTTATGTAACGGGGGTATCTAAATTAAAGCTGTTGTTTGACATTTAGAATAGTAATCCGTTCCAGAACAAGGTGTTTGTCTTTCTTAAAAAGTCACGAAGTCCCTTAACTTTAGGCACTTCAAACTTTAGGCATTTTAGGCACTTAGGTCAGTTATTAAATTACATCATGCCCGGCATTCCAGGTATATTCATTCCCTTGGTCAGTTGTCCCATTTCCTCGTTCATCATGGCTTTGGCCTTGCTTAAGGCGTCATTGACTGCGGCCATAATGAGGTCCTGGAGCATCTCTACATCGTCCGGATCAACGACCTCCGGATCGATGCTAATGGAAAGCACGTCCTGGCCTCCATTGGCCACAACTGTAACCATCCCGCCTCCGGCGGAAGCCTCAACTATTCTCTCGCTAAGCTCTTCCTGGAGCTTGGCCATCTTAGTCTGAAATTTCTGGGCCTGCTTCATAATCTGACCCATATTAGGCATCCCTTTCATCTGTTTTCCTCCTCTTTTTTTTCGATGTTTTTTGAACTGTTCTTCCCGGTTCTGATGCGATTTTCTTTCATAATTTGGCCCTCAAACAGATTCAAGATTTCCTGAGCTGTTTGGGGGAGTTTTGAATCCTTGGGCGCTTGACGCCTGAGGACCTTTTTTTTTGGTTCTTTTTGTGTACGGGCAGGGGCGTGATGGTTCACACTGATTTTTACCTGAAGATCTTTCTGGAAAAATTCCCGGCAATAATTGATTAACTGTTCGTATCTCTCTTTATCGTCAAAATATTTTGATGAAAAAGACTGGTTTCCACTCTCAATTTCCAAGGTCTCTCCGGTCAATTTCAAAACCTGCCACTCTTTGAGTATACTATACACTGCCTTACTCTTAGTCGACAGAAAGGATAGAAAGTCATCCCAGCTTTTTTCGTCCCGATCATGTCGGGCTGTCTCCTTTACTTCGCTTTTACGGTCTCCCTGACTCCAGACTGCGCCAGGGTCTGAAAGCCTCTCTGAATTTGGTTGTCTATCATTCCCTGCAGAGGATACCAATCTTTTTTCCAAGGATGTCAGCTTCTTCAAGAGGTCCTCAAAAGAAAGCAAATCTCCAAGACTACATAATTTTATCATGGTTGTTTCCAGAATCAGACGAGGATTGGATGTAAATCTCAGATCCTCTTCTCTGCTGATCAGGAAGTTCAGCAAAAGATGGAGCTTTTCCTCTCCAGCCATTTCTGCTAATCGCATGATCTCTTCTCTATCGCTCTCGCTAATGTCAAGCAGGTGCTTCTGTGGAGCTATCAGGCTAATGAGAAGATTCCTGAATTGTTGCATGAGTGCACGATAGAACTCCTTGATGTCGTAACCATAGTTGTAGATCTTTTCTACAACCTCGAGACACCTGTCAGCAGCGCCTTCAAGAATAGCGGCTGACGATTCAATCATGATATCTCTGTCGATAATCCCTAAGATATCAGTGATATTTTTTTCTTCTACCTTCTGCCCGCTAAATGAAATCACCTGATCCATCAGGCTTTCAGCGTCCCGCATGCTCCCTTCGGCTTCTCTTGCGATGATTGCCAGCCCGGAAGTGCCTATTTCAATCCCTTCATCCTCTGCTATCCTCTGAAGATGACTGATAATTTGAGGCAGAGAGATCCTTTTGAAATCGAATCTCTGACATCTGGACAGGATGGTTGCGGGGACCTTGTGAGATTCGGTGGTTGCAAATATGAATTTTACATGGGCCGGTGGTTCTTCGAGGGTTTTTAAGAGAGCATTGAAGGCAGGGAGGGTCAGCATATGCACTTCATCTATGATGTAAATGCGATACGTGCTCGAGGATGGCATATATTTGATGCTTTCCCTGAGCTCTCGGATCTCATCGATCCCCCGGTTGGATGCGCCATCAATCTCCTGGACATCAACGGAGGAGCCTGCAGTGATTTCCGTACATGACCGGCACTTATTGCAGGGTATTCCCGGCTCCCCCTGGTCGCAGTTTATCGCCCTGGCAAAGATTCGCGCAACCGAGGTCTTTCCAATGCCCCTTGATCCGCTAAAGAGATAGGCATGCGCCAGCCTGTCGGTCTTTATGGCATTCATCAGGGTCTGGGTAATATGTTCCTGACCTATGACATCCTGAAATAGCTGGGGACGCCACTTTCTGGCCAAAACCTGGTAAGTCATGATATACGTCTTTGGTTAATTGAGGTGTGTTATTATGGCGGAGAGAGAGGGATTCGAACCCTCGGTACCACTGTTAGCAGTACACGCGATTTCCAGTCGCGCTCCTTCGGCCAGCTCGGACATCTCTCCGGTACTCTACCTTAACGTTGCGAACTATCAGCAAATCTGGCGGAGAGGGTGGGATTCGAACCCACGTGCCCCGCTATTCACGGGACAAATCGATTTCGAGTCGACCCCGTTACGACCACTTCGGTACCTCTCCGGAATGCCTTATGCTCAATTCCCCCGGCGGGTCTGAAAAAACTCCTTCATCAGGGCCCGGCATTCTTCTTCCATAATCCCGGCTGTGACTTCTACCCTGTGATTGAGTCGATCATCCTGATTAAGGTCATACAAGGACCCTGCGGCACCCGCCTTAGGATCATGAGCCCCAAATACAAGCCGGGCGATTCTTGCATTGATAGCCGCTCCCATACACATGAGGCATGGCTCGATGGTCACAACAAGAATAGACCCGTTAAGCCGGTAGTTATTGCAGGCCGCGCCTCCTTTTCTCAATGCAAGGATTTCAGCGTGGGCCGTAGGATCTTTAAAGGCTATGGGCTGGTTATGGGCCCTGGCGAGGATGCGGCCATCCGGATCAGCCAAGACTGCTCCTACAGGGACCTCACCCTTTGCAAAACCCTCTTTCGCCTCCATAATTGCTTGAGTCATCAAATAATAAAGATCCTGCGCCATTTTGCAATCTCTTTTACAATACTTTTCCTGTTCGGGTCAACATGATTGATTATTTTTTTACAGGTTCATAGGAAAGTTTTGGTTCTACTGGTTTAAACATTCTGAGGAAACTGGCAAATGCCAATGTGTTTCCCTTCTCGTATTCAAAGCCGGCTAAAGTGATCAGTGGGTTACGGATCTTGCCTAACATTTCTTTCCAGGCCTTTGAATCTGCAATGACCTTAATATCAACCTCCATTTCATCGATTTCTTCCGGCGAACGGGGGCGAATCTCTGCGACACCATGACGGACATGAATGGTGTAACCCTGTTTAATGTCTGGGAATTTCATACCGACGATCTTATCCACATCTGCGCTGGCCTCTGGATCCAGATTTACAGCCAATGATTCGAAATACCCCTTTAGAGGAAAATCATGAAGCATTTTAGGGGTGGCTCTTGCTGTTTCCCGGACCACGAATCCGTCTCGAATCTCTAAGGCTTCTGTCAAGTAATAGTGCCTGGCATTAGGATTCCCTTCCCTTTCACCCAGTGCGATCAAGGCCTTGACGCGAATATCTTTGGCTTGTTGATTGTCCGGCTTCAGACGAACTAAATGTCCTGTGAGCTGTAGCGCTGCTTGATATTCACCGTTTTTCAAGGCCGCTTCGGCGTGTTTCATAAGTTGAGCCTCACCTCCGGCAATCCGGGCAATCAGTTCAGCCTGTTTAAGCCGTGTTAGCGGTTGGATCTTGGCAGAATCGCCGTCAAACCACCCCAGGTTTCCTGAAAACATGGAACGTGCCGACCAGGACGATTTTCCGTAAAACTCCTGCAGATATGGCAGGTTCCTTAAATGGGGGGGAAGTACGACATATTCTACCAACTCATCGGGAGTCATGCCCATGTTTATTCCCCGGACAGACTGATCGTGAACAAATTGAATGGCATCACGGTAGTTAGTGAGAATCTTCTGGATTTTCTTAGATCCCACAATAGGGCGAGTGTGACTGGGAATTAAAACTTCAGGATTAACCGAAATTCGTGACTTCAAAAAAATAGTTATGTGTTATCAACAGGTTACATGTTGCGAAATTGCTATTTTGGCACTACACATTCGAATTCTCTCTATATAATAGCCTTCAGTGTTTTGCCCA
>Ga0208902_1001025_pt1 | contig 13780 bp, 9 predicted proteins | sample AntAceMetag02UKH_FD_184767 | JGI IMG/M metagenome (GOLD analysis project Ga0208902, IMG submission 184767) | Saline lake microbial communities from Ace Lake, Antarctica - Antarctic Ace Lake Metagenome 02UKH (SPAdes) (version 2) | ecosystem: Environmental > Aquatic > Non-marine Saline and Alkaline...
GGGGGTGCCGGAGATGATGATCTCCAGGGCGGTGTCGGACATGATGTGCTTGACGGCGGTGCCGGGGATGACAGGGTCCGCGCCGGCTGGGGTAATGATGTCGGCATCTATACCCTGTCGGAGAACGAAGGGTCGTCCGATTTTTACCATGGTGGCGCCGGCTATGATACCCTCCGGATCAACCTGACTGCGGATGAATTCATCGAGTTCAGGGATGAGCTTTTGGACCTCCAGACCTGGGTGGATCGTGGCTCCAGAGGACGGTTCAATACCTCTTTTGGCCTCACGGTGCAGAGCTGGGAGGCCCTTGAGGTCTTTGTGGATGATGAAGGACCGGTAGATCTCGGAACATTCGAACCCGTTACCGTTTCTGAGACCTTGGGTGCGACTGCTTTTGCCGCAGATCCTGAAAGCCCGACGGGAGATAAGGGCTATGTGGCTTCCGGTACCACCGACCAGACCGAACAGTTTATTGTGATGACCGATAATTCGGGTGACTTCAAGTTGAATGGAACCGCATCCTTTGGCAAAACGATAGTAAATTCTGTTTCCGGTTGGGTCAGCCGGTTCGTGGACGACCTTGCAGACACTTTAGGGGATGACAATCCAAACAGAAGTATCAAAATAGACCTTACCGGCAATAACGGGCAACAGAACGGAAAAGGCAACGGCAGACGATAGACCGTGCTAAGGATATTAAAGCTTCTTATCCGGGCGAACCAGGGTTGGAAAGTGGCTTAAAGAAAATATATAATTGTTTGCTAACTTGTCGGAGTTGCGGTATATGAAAAGCGGCTTTCAGTTGGCTTTTATCAACGGCTGAAAGATGTCACTTTATATCAGCAGCCATCACGGCCAAGCAGACAAAGTAATTGTCAAACGACATCATTGAGTGGATTCAACGGATCGAAAAAGGAGCACAACATGGAAGCAGCACGTGACAAGGTGCAGAATTGGCTGATGAGCGAGGGCTGGCAGACCTGGTCAATGAGAATCCCTGGCTTGTCAAGTATCTCACTGACGGTGGCGAGGATGAGGCGGGTCCGAACGATGATATCTCCATTACACTACCTGTAGATGATGAGGGCAGTGGTGACACCACCGCAACCGATACCGGAGGTGCCTCGGATCCGGTTGCGGTTAATCCTGGCAAAGGGAACGGAAAGAATAAATAGGAGATATCAGGATCCTTTACGCACATCTGAATGAATATTGAGGCCGATCCTGCTGAATTTTTTAAAATACAGGGTCGGCCATCTTTTTTGATAGCTGTCAATTCATAAAATGGTAGAAACTGCTAATTTAATCTTGGTTGTAACGGCGAGGATATTTTGGTATCCAAATAACTCTGTCTCAATGATGCCTTATGGCACCGAAAGAATATCCCGGCCGTGAAGCTCCCCAGGGGAAAGAAGCACCTGACTTGAAAGGTAATAAGAAAAAGGTCCATTGGGATGACTCGGACGCTCGCAATGTTTACGCCAACGTCGCTCAAGTGAAGGCTACGCGTGAGGAGTTCATCCTCCTCTTCGGGAGGAGCCAAAGAAGAGGGCAAGTGGACCAAAATGACATCAGAGTACAGCTCAATGAGCAAATAGTTTTGAATCCGATTGCAGCCAAACGACTTGCCATTCAGCTCAACAAAGGCATTCAGGCATATGAGTCCAGCTTCGGATTTCTAGGTGAAAAAGCCTTACTTTATGAAGGGCTGCAGCCCACACCGACCTTGCGTCCACCCACTTTCAGATCTGCAAAAGGTACTGAGAAAGTAGACCTGTTGTTTCAGTTTCTTAAAGACCAGAAGGTAGAGCCCGCTTTTGAACGTTCCTGCGAATTTTTAGCGAAAACACTGCTTGACAATCGCTTCTTGTTGGGCTTCGAGAAAAGCATGATCGGGCGGAATCCCGATGAAAAAATAATGGGTATCTGTACAAGAATGAATATGCCGGAAGATTTCCTGGCGGCCTTTCTGGAAAACCTGCCGGAGGCAAATATCGTGGGGTTCGGTTTTGGCGAACATGAAGGGACCTGCATCGTTAAGGCCTATCTGGAGTTTGGAGTCCGATTCTATAGAGCTATCAAAAGCAAACCACACAAACCTGAGCCATATCAGTCGCATTTGGGTTTTAAGTGGTATGCTGAAGACAATACCAAAAAGGCTATGGCACGATACACCTGCTTTCCAGGGTACACCACCGAAGAAATGCAGGAGAGGCTATCAGAGGATTTCTACGGAGACAAGGCCGGAGGCCCTTTTGAAATCGTAAAAGGGATTCTGGATTTGGCATCAAGCAAGGTTAACAAGGAGAGATTTCTTTATCTCGATGTCAAGGAAGAGAACAACCCGAGATCGTCCTTTGATATTAATGTGTACGGCGCAAATCTTCAGTTGCAAGAAGTCTATCCCTTTTTGCTGGACATGTGCCGGCACTATTCGATTCCTGAGAAACAATTTCTCAACCTCTATGAGCCGGCGAAGACCAACATATTGGGGCACCTTGCAGGGGGTATTGATAGAGAAGGAAGAGATTTTTTCACCATATACTATGGCGAGTAGTTTAAAGAAATACAAGCAAACGCTATGATCCATGAATATCAATATGCCAGGGGTCAACAAAACGATTATCATGGGCCAGGTTGTAGATCGACGAGTAAAGCCGTATCTTTTCTATAGAGTCAAGGTTCGGCCACAGAGCCCAATTTAATGCTTCAAGGTCTTTTTCTTTCAGCAAATCATAGTGATTATCGTATTCCGGAGTTCCCGGGATATAGGATATAGGAGATATTTCCGCAACAGCTCCTATATTCTTAATCTCCTCGATAATTGAAAAGATGTGTTCTAGGTTATCATCCCTCAATGCCACGGGAAAGGGGCAATGAAATGTGGAAAGATCATAGTTTTCATTTTCAAATAGTCTAATAGCCTTGTAAAAATCATCTGCGGTGTACTTTTTTCTAAGCCTTATATTCAATTGACGATTTAATTCCCGGGCCAAGGTTATGCCTCTTACATTGGCCCGCTTCATTAATGTAACAAGCCGCCTGGTTACAAAGTTGGGCTGAATGCCCCCGTAAAAATAAAGATCAACGTCTGCCTTTTGCTTAATGATCGTTTCAAGAAAAGGCTCCAGGTCATAATAAGCCACATTGGGGTCAATATTCACAAATATTCTGGTGTCATATTCTTTCCGCTTTAGTTTTATATCTTTCACGAGTGCATCTATGTTAAATCTCACAATGGGTCCCAGCAGGTGATTTACGCAATGGGAACATCGATTTTTACAGCCAAGGGTGAGTTGGAACACAAAATAGTCTGGGGGAAGCTTAAAAACCGAGTAATCCGGAAAGCAGTTTAATGCTTCATGCAGCCTTCCGGTGAAAACGTTAGCCCCACTTCTGCCTGCCTCCTCCGGGAATAACGTAGGATAATTGCCACCAAAAACAACCGGGATCTCAGCAAAAACCGTTTTTATTGTGGAAATGGTTTTATGCGCCAGCTCAGCATTAAACATTATGTGGCAAGAGATCCATATTTCATCTGGGGTCTTATGCTGTGCAAGTTCCTTTCTCAGCCAATCGAAAGACTTGCCCAGGATATAGGTATCAATTGTAAGGTTGAGATCCTGAGTTCCCAGCGGCATTTTCTTATAAAACGTGAGAGGCTTGTTCCATTCGTTCTCATATTCCATACAGTCAATGAGATCGATGTGATTGCCCAAGCGTTTATGGTAAGCAACGATTTTCAATAAACTGGTAGGATGAGCAAATGAATACCACTCTCTCTGGCACTCGTTTACACAGAATACCGGGGGATTTATAGCTATAATGCGCTTCATCTATTCCCTCATTTGCGCATATCGATTACATAGAAAATTGCACTGAATCATAGCAACTGATTCTTTAGGGAGGAAGACCCTGAAGTATGTAGGAATGAGCTTCCACCAAGTGATAATTATTATCACGGGCAAAAGATTCTCCCCTCTACACGGCATACCCTAATGCCGGGACACTAACTCTCAGGTACCCGCCAAATCTGTAGAAGGCAATACCAGCTCTCTACCAAAAAAACAGAGCAAGGTCCGAGCCACGACCTTTTTTTGCTTGCGTGACATTTCCAAGATCCAATACTATTGAATATGGCATCGAGTGTCAATCATGATAGTCATTACCAATGATATGAACCAAGCTCTCACTTCATATCTATCATGCAATCGGTTCGTCTTTGACATCAAGGGCGAAACTATGTAAACTTCTGAGAGGAAATGGCTTGCAGATCATGAAAATTTGCGTCACAAACAATGAAATTGCCTAGGGTTGCGCTAACCAGTTTAGATTTGACTAAGCGCTTATTTTTGTGTTATAGAAGAAGCGGCTCTAAGTTAGACCTTATATATAGTTGAAAGGTAACACAGGATTTTGGAGGCCATCGCAGTCAAGCCGATAAGGTGATTAACAACAAGAATCATTGAGGAGATGAAAAATGAGCGAATCGAAAAAGGAGGAAAACATGGATCCAACCCGTGAAAAGGTGCAGAACTGGCTAATGAGCGAGGGTTGGAAGATCGCTGAACAGCCCCATCCTGATATGGCATGGCTTATTCGAGCAGAGGATGCCGCCGAGAGGAGGATTTTGGTAGGCCAAAGCAAGGCCAGAGAGGATCACATTCATCTGGAAGCGCGTGTTAATGTCGGAGATGAACATCGTAAAAAGTTTGAGAGTCTTCCTAAGGAAAGAAGGCGTGAGATTCTTTGGAAGCTACGGTTTCGGCTTTTGTCCATGAATGTGGATTTCGTAGGTGTCGCTGAGCCAATACAAGCTGTTCTGCTCACACAAAGAATTTATCAGGATGGTCTGATAAAAGATGCCTTCCTTCAGCGGTTTTCAATGGTACGCAATGCCGTCATTACCGTGATATGGTCCATTATTGAGAATCTCGAGGGTGTAGAGCCGCCTGCTGAATCGATCAAACCGACGAAGCATTAATAATGGGAGACATAGGTGGGGATTGCTGGTTTTTGCCTGCTTGAAGTCGCGAGAACGCGCTTTACCCATTTCTCCTCAAAGTCTTTCTTACTTAGTGAAGCCCCTCCCTAAAGGGTGGGGCTTCACTTACTTAAAGAGCCTGCCCTTTTTATAGCCTAAAGAAGCGTTTAATGCTTTTTTTATTGGGGTTTAGGGAGTAAGTACACCTCAAAAAACATTCATACCCCAGTTGAAAGTCGGGGTATTCCGGTATTTTTCATAAACTCTTCTCCAGGATAATTTTTTTGCCTTTTCCTTGTATTTCCTTGTAATATTTGATATTTAGAATAGGCATTACTTAAGAGAATAGATATTCTATTGTGAATAGCTTGTTTACTTACTATCCACTGAGCTCATTAAAAGGTTGGAATCACACAAAAGGAGGATTTGATGGTAGAGAATAAGAAGAAGGCGGAGGGCCCAGAGGGAGTTCAGGCAGGCGAATCAACGAGAGTCGTGTGGGATGACTCTAACATGCGCAGCGTATACGCTAATGCCACCAACGTGGGGGGTGGGCGTGAGGAGATTGTACTCCTTTTTGGAATGAATCAGGCATGGCATGCTGCCCAGAAGGAAATAAAGGTCCAGCTTACAGACCGGATAATATTAAGCCCATTTGCAGCAAAGCGCTTGTCTACCCTGCTTAATAACGTATTGACGGATTATGAGTCACGATATGGGAAGATGCAGGTCGAACCCACGCGACCGCCTACCACTTCGGTACAGTAATTCCAATCATGCTGGTTCAGTGGGTTGGAAGACAGGGCCATATTGGCCAGAGATTGATCTGACATTAGTATGGAGCGAACCCCATCAGGACATGGAGATGGCGAAGGCTCAGTTCTTGAGATAGGTGCGCCAACGGAGAATCCAGAGTCTGACCTTGATCGTAAATTATGGCGTCAGTTTGCAGAGGCTGCAACGCCCAAGGCATTCTGTCAGGGTTGGCTGTCTCTCCAATGTCGCCTGCTTAATGGTGTCAGATGTGCAATGGTTCTGTTAGGGGCTCCAGACCAGGGACCCTTTACGCCTGTTGCATTTTGGCCCAGTGCGAAGCACAATATGACTCACCTGACCGGGGCCGTGGAGCGCGCTCTGAAAGAGCGTCGCGGCCTTCTTATTCAAGGTTCATCCTCCTCCGAGTCACCGGAAATCGTGCTCGAGACCTATCATGTGGCCTATCCGGTGGAGGTCTCAAGTAAGCTCCACGGGGTTGTTGTCCTTGAAGTGGAGCACCATGCACAGCATGAGATCCAGACCCTGATGCGGCAACTCCACTGGGGTGCTGCCTGGCTCGAGGCCCTGATTCGGCGAACCGAGGCCCTTAAGTCCTCAGAAGTGAATGAACGCCTTCAGAAGGTGCTCGATCTGGTGGGAAGCGCTGTAGAGCATGGCCCCTTCCATGAAGCGGCCATGGCGTTTGTAACACGATTGGCCACGGAACTGGACTGCGATCGAGTAAGTTTGGGATTTGTAAAGGGCCGGCACGTGCGGGTCAAGGTCCTCTCCCATACAGCGGAATTCGGAAAGGCGACCAACCTGGTTAGGGCAATCGGTGCTGCCATGGATGAGGCCCTGGACCAGCGCACCGTGATGACTTATCCCCAGGCCCCTGAAGACGTTACCCTGGTCACTCGCTCCCACGAAGAACTTGCACGCCAGCACGGTGCTGGCGTTATTCTGACGATTCCTCTGGAGAACAAGGACCGATTTATCGGCGGATTGACCCTTGAGCGGCCATCAGACAAGGCCTTTGACCAGGCCACAATAGAGGCTTGCGAAACCGCTGGAGCCCTTGTGAGCCCTATACTGGATACGAAACGGGCAGAGGACCGGTGGTTGATTCGCAAGACGGCAGATTCCTTTGTTACCCAGCTGAAAAGAATGCTGGGACCCGGCTACCTGCTCAGAAAGTTAATTCTGCTCCTTCTTTTTGCCCTGGTTACATTCTTCTCCACATTTGAGGTGGACTACCGAATCTCGGCACCTACCTCTATTGAGGGCGCTATTCAGCGCGTGGTAGCCTCCCCCTTTAACAGTTATATTAAGGAGGCGCCGGTTCGGCCTGGGGATATCGTGAGGGAGGGAGATCTCCTCTGCCTCCTTGATGACCGGGACCTCAAACTAGAGCGCCTTAAGTGGGCAACGGAAAAAGAGCAGTTCGTCAGGCAGTATCACGAGGCCATGGCAAAGCACGACCGCGCACAAATCCGAATTATCCAGACAAAGATGGCTCAGGCCGAGGCGCAGATCGCCTTGCTGGATGAGCAGTTGGCACGGACACGGGTGGTGGCACCTTTTAGCGGCATGATCATGAGCGGGGACCTGAGCCAGTCCCTGGGGGCACCTGTGGAGCGGGGAGATGTGCTTTTTGAGGTGGCCCCTCTTGAGCGTTATCGCATGATCGTGGAAGTGGATGAGCGGGATATTCAAGCGATAGAGGTGGGTCAACGAAGCGAGCTTGTCCTGCCCTCCATGCCTGGGGAGATAGTACCCTTTGTGATCAAGAAAATTACCCCTATTTCTACGGCCAAAGAGGGCCGAAACTATTTTCGGGTTGAGGGAAAGATGGAAGAGACTTCCACGCGGCTTTGCCCGGGCATGGAGGGAGTGGGCAAGATCACCATCGACCGTCGCAAACTAATTTGGGTCTGGACCCACAAGGCAATCGACTGGTTGCGTCTCCAGGTGTGGAGATGGTTTCCCTGAAAGACAAATCCGTTACTCACACTCGTCCCGCCAAATGCGGGACTAGAGGCGCAGAGGGCACAGAGAGAAAAGGCTCTGATAGTATTCAGGTTCGCTCAAAATAGACATGCATTCTCTGCTTAATGCCTTTCTCTGGGTACTTCGTGCCTCTAGTCCTCGCAGAGATCTGCGGGGACGGGTAGTGAAAATTTAGTGGTTCATAGAAAATGACGAGTTCCTTATATAGTCCTTCCTGGTATCGTGTGGCAGGTTTGAAGCCCCGGCTGCGGAGCCATGCCGAGATTCATCGCCACCACTACCGGGGAGACCTGTGGTATGTTCTCCAGGACCACGCTTCCAGCAGGTTCCAGCGCTTTACGCCTGCCGCCTACCAGATCATCGGCCTTATGAACGGAAAGCATACCGTACAGGAGATCTGGGATACGGTCAGGGCTCGTCTCGGTGATGAGGCGCCTACCCAGGAGGAGGTGATTCGCCTTCTCAGCCAGCTCCACGCCGTGGACGCCCTTCAGGCGGATGTAATGCCCGATACCTCAGAGCTCGAAAAACGATTTGAAAAGCAGCGTCTCGGCAAATTGAAACAGAATCTTCGGAGCCCCCTTTTCATGCGCTTTCCCCTGCTGGACCCGGAACGGCTTCTCACCCGATTTCAGTGGTTAGTACGTCCTTTTTTCAGTTGGGCAGGTGCCATTCTCTGGCTCGTGGTAGTGGGGTGGGCCGTGTTTCAGGTAGGTCTTCACTGGCCGGAACTGACTCAGAACATTACGGATCGGATTCTTGCCCCAAAAAACCTGGTCATACTCTGGCTCACCTTTCCGATACTGAAGGCCTTTCATGAATTTGGTCACGGCTTCGCAGTAAAGATCAGAGGCGGTGAGGTGCATGATATGGGCATTATGCTCCTGGTCTTTACACCTATTCCCTATGTGGATGCATCCTCTGCCTCGGCATTTCGTGAAAAAAGGGAGCGTGTCATGGTCGGGGCGGCAGGTATGGCCATCGAGGTCTTTCTGGCGGCTATTGCCCTATTTGTATGGCTTAATGTGGAGCCGGGGCCGGTCCGGGGAGTGGCCTACAATGTAATCTTCATTGCAGGGGTGTCCTCGGTGCTCTTCAACGGCAACCCACTGCTTCGGTATGATGCCTACTATATTGTAACCGATCTCTTGGAGATCCCTAATCTGGGGTCCAGGGGCCTCAGGTATCTGGGCTATGTGATTCAGCGCTATCTCCTTGGCGTCAAGGATGCAGAGCCTCCTCTCTCAACCAGGGGAGAACGATTCTGGTTCATCGCCTACACGGTCTCCTCCTGGATCTATCGAATGTTCATTTATGCGGCCATTATCCTGTTTGTTGCATCCAAATTCTTTTTTATTGGCGTACTCTTTGCCTGCTGGGGACTCACCAACATGTTCATCTGGCCGGCTATCAAGGCTATACGATTCATTCTTTCATCTCCGAGATTACGAAAAAAGCGTATTCGGGCGGTCATGGTAACGGCAGGGATTGTAACTGGGATTATGGCCTTGATTACTGTGGTGCCTGTGCCGCTAAGCACTACTACGGAAGGGGTAGTCTGGATTCCTGAGAAGGCTTTTGTCCGGGCGCACACTGATGGGTTTATAGAGAGCGTCCTGGTTCAGCCCGGAAATAGCGTGCGCAAAGGGAATCCACTCATTGAGTGCTCCGACCCGCTCTTGCCTGTACAGATTAAGGTCTTAGAATCCCAGCTTCAGGAATTGGAGGCACTGTACGACACCCAGGTGTTGTCAGATCGAGTCAAGGCGGAGATGACCCAGGGGGGGATGGGAAGGGTCAGGACGGAAATCGAGGACGCGCGCCAACGGGTTCGGGAGTTGACTATTCAAAGTGGAACCGACGGTGTTTTTGTGGTGCCCATGGCACAGGACCTTCCCGGACGGTTCGTCAAGCGAGGGGAGTTGCTCGGATATGTGCTGGATCGGTCTACTATCACTGCTCGTGTGGTGGTTTCCCAATCCGATATCGATGCTGTGCGGCAGAGGACCAAAGGTGTCCAAATTCGAGTGCCTGAGAATATGGCCATGAGCCTTCCCGCCCTTTTGCGGCGCGAGGTACCCGCTGCAACGGATCAACTTCCGGGTAGGGCACTCAGCCAGGAGGGCGGCGGCGAGATCCCTATTGATCCGAGGGACATGCTGGGCATCAAAGCCTTTCAAAAGGTTTTTCTCTTTGACGTAGAGGTGCCTACTTGCGAAGGCCCGATTTTCGTAGGAGGGCGGGTTTATGCCCGCTTTGACCACGGCAAGGAACCCCTCATCTGGCGATGGTACAAGGTGCTGAGAAAGCTTTTTCTGAGAAGGTTCAATGTCTAGCAACTCTACTCAAGCTTTGATCGGGACCGGCCTCTATTCGGAGCGCGAGGAGCCGCGCTTGGGGAAATTGGACCAATTTGCAGCCACTGTGGGGAGCATGTTTGCGCCATGGCTTCGTCCCCGGGCGAGACGCTTTTCCTGGATTATTAAAGCCGTTCATGCCCAGAGCAAAGAGGTTGAGAGCTGGAGCGATGAGAAGATGCTGGAGGTAAGCCGGGACCTTAGGCCACGATTACGAAGAGAGGGCTACAGAGAGAACCTGGTTGCCCAGGCCTTTGCCCTTGTTCGAGAAGCAGCGAGGCGAACGCTGGACATGGCCCACTTTGACGTCCAGTTGATCGGTGGCCTGGTCATGCTCAACGGCATGGTAGCAGAGATGGAGACAGGAGAAGGCAAGACCCTGGTTGCCACGTTACCTGCATCAACAGTAGCCCTGGCTGGTGTGCCTGTCCACATAATCACGGTTAATGATTACCTGGCACAGCGAGACACCCAATGGATGGGGCCAATCTACCGGGCCCTCGGTCTTTCCGTGGGGACAGTGACTCATGGCATGGATCCGGCAGCCAAGCGGGCGGCCTATAAATGTGATATTACCTACTGCACCAATAAGGAGGTAACCTTTGACTACTTGAGAGATAGGATTGTGCTATGGGACAGGCCAAGCCCGGTACGCCTTCGGCTGGAGAGGCTTTACGGAGAAGGCTCCCGGGTTAGCCAATTGCTCCTTCGGGGCCTTCACTTCGGGATTATTGATGAGGCTGACAGTGTGCTCATCGATGAGGCACGAACTCCGCTTATTATCTCCTCTGAGGGGGAGGGCATGTATGATCCAACCGTTTATGAATGTACCATGGGTTTGGCCAGGGATCTCGAGCACGGGACGGACTACAAGGTCTCATCGAGAGATAGAACCGTGGAGCTGACTTACTATGGTAAGGAAAGGATAAGGGCCTTTCAATGGACCGCTGTAAACTTTAAGGCGAGTGAAGAGCAACGAGAGGAACTGGTGCGGCAGGCCCTTGTCGCGCTCCATCTCTTCAGCAAGGATATACATTACTTGATCAAGGACGGGAAGATCCAGATAATCGATGAGTATACAGGTCGATTGATGGCGGATCGTTCATGGGAACAGGGGCTGCATCAGCTCGTCGAGGTGAAAGAGGGCTGCGAGGTTACAATCCGCAAGGATACGCGAGCCAGGATAAGTTACCAGCGGTTCTTTCGTCGGTACCTAAGAATCGCCGGCATGACTGGAACTGCACGGGAGGTAGCTGGCGAGCTCTGGTCCATCTATCGGATGCCCGTGGTGTCCATTCCCACCAACCGGCCTATTCGCAGAAGATATCTGCCGGATCGGGTCTACCGTACAGCGGACAAGAAGTGGGCTGCTATTGTAGAGACCGTTTCCTCAGTGCACCGAGAGGGGCGACCACTCCTTGTAGGCACTCGATCTGTGGAGGCCTCCGAACTCTTTAGTAAGCTCATGACCAAGGCTGGCCTGTCACACAAGGTACTGAACGCCCGCCAGGACAAAGAAGAGGCAGAGATCATTGCAGAAGGGGGTCAATTGGGCCAAATCACCGTGGCCACGAACATGGCGGGCCGCGGCACTGACATACATCTCGGTGAAGGCGTAGCAGAACTTGGCGGACTCTCCGTGATTGTCACTGAGTGCCACGAGGCTGGCCGTATTGACCGGCAGCTCTTTGGTCGCTGTGGACGCCAGGGAGACCCCGGAACGAGCGAGGCAATCGTCAGCCTTGAGGATGAACTCATGACTGTATATATTGGGAAACTACTTCGATGGTGTGCGATGTTTTTTTTAAGAAACCCAAATGGCTATGTAACCCGTTGGATCGGAAAGATTTTATTTCGCAGGGCGCAGCATGTTGCTGAACGCCTGCATACCCGCATGAGGCAAGACTTACTTAAGATGGACGAGCAACTGAGCGAATCGCTGGCATTTACAGGCCGTCCGGAATAGTGTGGAGGAAAACTCTTGAAAAAACATATATATTTTATGTTATGGGGACTTTGCGCTTATCTTTTGATGATGTTCCCTGTATCGTTTTCAGAGGGCGCTGATACTCTGGAATTTGATGGACTCATAGAGCCTTACATGATTGTCAATGTTGGCACTCCTGTTCCGGGAATTTTGAAAAGTGTCACCGTAGATCGTGGTGGCATGGTGAAAGAGGGTCAGGTCCTAGCAACCCTACAGTCTGGCGTTGAGAAGGCCGCCGTGGAACTAGCTCGTGCCCGGACAGAGATGGAAGCGACCATCAAAGCGAAGCGGGAAGAGTTGGAATTCATTAAGCGGCGTGAGCAGCGAATGAAGAATTTGTACAGCCAAAAAATACTTCCTTTTCAGGAATGGGATGAGGTGGAGACCAAAAAAGTCTTAGCAGAATATGAGCTCGCAGAGGCCCTAGAGAATAAGCGGTTTGCTGAACTGGAACTCAATCGAGCGATCGAGGTGGTTTATCGAATGACTATCCGCAGTCCGGTTACAGGCGTTGTGGTTGAACGATATCTCTCTCCCGGTGAATTTGTAGAGGACCAACCGATATTGAAACTTGCGCAGGTCGATCCGCTTAATGTTGAGGTCATTGTTCCGGTGGATATGTTGGGTTCCATTTGGGTTGGTATGCGTGCTAAAGTGAAACCGGAGGCACCAATAAATGGCATCTATAATGCCACGGTGACGATTATCGACAGAGTTGTTGATGCAGCGAGTGGCACATTTGGTGTGCGCCTGGAGTTCCCAAATTCAGACTACCGATTGCCGCCTGGCTTGAAGTGTAAAGTCATTTTCCTCCACAAATGAGGGAAGCCTCGTGCAGGTAATATGCCTGCTATTGGGACTCCCTCATTCCCTATTTATCTGGATTCGAAAAGAAAGATTCTGGATATCCATGTAAGATATTCCTTCAGTCAGGGATTTAGAAAGATGAGAGCTTGCAAGGGCAGGAATAGAAAAAGAAACGCCCGCATGGATTTCTCCACTATCCATAAGGGCTTCTCTCCGAGGTCCTATGATATTCAGGAAAGCATTTGAATCGGTTGTGAGGAAGGAAAAACCCCTTGGAAATTGATCCTTACGGGCATTTATGTTAGGCTGTCTGTACAGCAATGCTAAATTTAAAATCAGGCTTTATTGAAATAAATGGATAAAAAGAACTTAGGGGTTTTGCGGATAGAGATCCTGACACGTTTAATCAAAAGAATTCCTTGATGCTCTGCATCGGGATTAATAAAAATTCCTTTTGATACCTCGCAGCTCTGCTGCGGGGTAGTTCATTTGATGGGGCCTATTTATTATCCGAGAATAATGATATGAAAGATAGGCTTACACTGGAAATACAAAAGGGAGCCGATGATAAGAATTCGAAGGTTGGTGTATCGGTAGATATTGATAGCAAGAGCGGTAAAGGATCAAATTTGAAAAGGTATTCTTGAGTACATCATTGTGACTTCTGAGCAGGGTTTAAGTCAAAAAGAGGGGATATGAGGATCATACTGTTTGCAGGCAAGGGAGGTGTAGGCAAGACAAGTATTGCGAGTGCAACGGGCCTAAAAGCGGCTGGCATGGGCTATAAGACCTTGATAATGTCTTTAGATATTGCACATAGCCTGAGTGACATCTTTTCCCTCGATAAGGGATTAATGGATAAGAATAAAGGGGTATCAG
>Ga0208902_1001032_pt1 | contig 13749 bp, 6 predicted proteins | sample AntAceMetag02UKH_FD_184767 | JGI IMG/M metagenome (GOLD analysis project Ga0208902, IMG submission 184767) | Saline lake microbial communities from Ace Lake, Antarctica - Antarctic Ace Lake Metagenome 02UKH (SPAdes) (version 2) | ecosystem: Environmental > Aquatic > Non-marine Saline and Alkaline...
TGTCATCGCCGGTCTAAAATTTACCCAAAACGGCCGGGATATAATTTACTCCCCAAAATTGAAGAAATCATCTAATTATATATAATTCCGCTTTTTTCTTAAGAATTTTTCCATTTTTTCTTAATTTCCTTCCATTTTTTCTTCCCTCCGATCTACTGGTTGTTCCTTTCCCCATGTGTTTTAATCTTCTTCCTTAGGCTAATCATCAACTAAGGAGGATTCCCGTGAGAACCAAACGGCAGAAATGCGTCTTCTGCGGGCGGTATTTTATTCCCGACCCCCGGGTGGGAGATCGGCAGAAAGCCTGTTTTCGGGAAGAATGCAAGCGGGAGAGGCAAGCCCGGTCGTGGAAGGAATGGTTTAAGAAGAACCCGGATTACTTCCGGGGCCGGTACGGTTACCTGAAAGAGTGGCTGCGAGAGCATCCGGATTATTTAAAGCAGTATAGAAAGAGCTCCCCGGAATATGTGGAGAAGAACCGCGAAATGAGCAGGAAGCGCAAAGAGGAAGCCAGAGAGGTGGAGTTTGATATACAAAACGAGATAAAGTCGCAACTAATTGAGATTGTTGAGGATAAGTCTCAAAAGGCGGGGTTTGATATACAAAACGAGATATTTACCAAAGTCGTTTATCTGGCTCAGGTTATGCTTAATTTACTGCCTTTGATATACAAAACGAGATAGCCGGATTGAGTAAGCTTCCCGTAAGCTGGGCGCCACTCTTAAGGAGAAGAAGGTGATGAGGAAAAACACAGTTATGGCGCCGGAACCGGGCCGGATCAGGAAGATCAAAGGTTCCTTCGGCTGGATTGACCACCGCTTCATCAATGAGGGGTATATCGAATGGTGCGACCGGGAAGAGATCTTACTTTATTTTTTTCTGGTGGCGGTGGCGAACAAGGAAGGAGTGAGCTTCTGGGGTGATTTGAGTATCTGCCGGATGCTCAAGCTCGAGATGAGCCAACTGGTAGAGGCCAGGAGAGCCTTGATGGAGAGGTCATTGATCGCCTATCGGGAGGGGATATATCAGGTTTTGAGTTTACCGAAGGCAAAAACGGAGAGAAGGGGTGGTCTGGAAAGTATCGGGGAAATTTTAAGAAGGATTACGCAAAAAGAAGGTGAGCGAGATGCTAACGGCTGAACAGTGGGCCTTGATCAGGAACATGTATTTTATTGAGAAGCTCTCCTTACGAGAGATAGCCCGGAAGCTCCAGCTATCAAAGCCGACGGTAAAGAAAGCAATCGGAATAAAAAAGTATTGCGAATACGCGCCGGGGGCCAGAAAGAAGAAGCCGTCAAAACTTGATCCGTATAAATCCGACATCGCGTATTTGCTTAGTCAATATCCCAATCTCAGCGGCCAGAGGATCTTTGAGGAGATCATAAAGCTGGGATTTGCCGGCGGCAGAACTATTTTAAAGGATTACCTGCAGGAGATCAGGCCGTCTAAAAAAGAGATCTTTTTACTGATTGAGACTCTGCCGGGAGAGCAGGCCCAGGTTGATTGGGGCAACTGCGGAACGATAACCGTGGAAGGGTGCCGGAGAAAGCTGTCGGTCTTCGTAATGGTTCTTTCTTACAGCCGGATGATCTATCTGGAGTTCACCCTCTCTCAGAGTCTGGATGCTTTCCTGGAAGCTCATCATAATGCTTTTGTCTTCTTCGGCGGGATCCCGAAGAAAATCTTATATGACAATCTGAAAAGCGTGGTGCGGGAGCGATTCGGCCGGACCGTCAATTTTAACCAAACCTTTCTGGCCTTTACCGGCCGGTACCTGTTCGAGCCGATCTTGTGTAATGTGAGGAAACCCCAGGAGAAGGGCAAGGTAGAGAGCGGGATCAAATACGTAAAGAATAACTTTTTAAAAGGACGATTCTTCCGGGATTATTACGATCTGAGAGGGCAGTCATATCAGTGGCGCGATGAGATAGCCAATAAGAGAGTTCATGGAACGACCCGGCAGAGACCGATCGACCGCTTTGAAGAGGAAAAGAAGTTGTTGAAACCGCTGCCGGAGCTTCGGGAGGAATTTTTCCTGGCCCGGCCGGTTAAGAGCAACTCCCAGAGCATGGTGCGGTTCGACGGCAATCACTACTCGGTTCCCATAAAGGTTGCTCTCTCTCCCCTTACCCTGAAGGCGAACTCCCGGGAAGTCCGAATCTTCGAGAAAGACAGACTGGTGGCTTCTCACCGAAGATGCTTCGGCAAGTACCAGGTTATTGATAATCCCGCTCACTTCGAAGGCTTGCTTAAGTTAAAGAAGAAAGCCGGAGCGATCAGGTTGAGAAAAGAATTATTCGATCTGGGGAAAGACGCTCAGGCATATCTGGAGGGGATAGTGGCGGCCGAGCTCAATCCGGATCATCATATCAAAAAGATCATGGAGTTGGTTAAGCTGTACGGCCGAGAACAAGTCCGTGCCGCTATTACCTTTGCCTTGCGTTATAAAGCTTTCGGCAGTGCGTACCTTAAAAACATCATTCTTCAGGAGAGAGCCCGGCAGGGGATGAAGGAGATAATTAATCCCGTGATTATCCGTCACCATCCTGAGCTTACCGATCTTACCATCGAAGAAAGAGACCTGAATATATATGACGATCTCTTCGAATAACTCCTAACCCGGGAGGTGTTATGAATAAAGAAGAAAAACTCCAGGAAATCCTGAGCTATCTGAAGCTTCCCTGGTTAGAGAAGAATATAGAGAATGAGCTGAAGACCGCTCTGAGCGAGAGCCCTTCTTATCGCGACTTCTTGCTGAAGGTCCTCTCCGAAGAACAGTCCCAGAAGTACGAGCGGGCTACCGCCCGAAGAATCGCTCGGGCCCGTTTCCCTACCATCAAATCCATCGACGAATTTGACTTTAATCAGCCGGAGAAGATCAATAAAGGATTAGTATTGTCGCTTTTCGATCTTCAGTTCATTGACGCCCATGAAAATATTATCCTGCTCGGACCGACCGGCGTCGGGAAAAGCCACCTTGCCAATGCTCTGGGCCGCTCCGCCTGCGCCGGCGGCTTCTCCACCCTTTACACTACCGCCGCCGAACTCATCAATCGACTCACCGCATCATTTAGTGATTCCAGCTTAGCCCAGGCTCTCAAATATTACACCTCACCCAGACTGCTGGTGATCGACGAACTGGGTTACATCCCCATCGACAAACGGGGAGCGGAGTTTATCTTCCAGGTGGTCTCCCATCGCTATGAGAGAGGTTCAATTATTTTGACCTCCAACCGGGCCTTCCGGGACTGGGGCAAGACCTTCAATGATAACACTATCGCTTCCGCCATCGTCGACCGGCTCGTACACCACAGTCATGTGGTCAAAATCAGGGGAGAAAGCTATCGAATAAAAAATCGAAAGCAGAAGACAAAACTTGATTGATACGTTAACCTTCGATTGGCTATAATGCGGATAGGTTCCTTGCGTCTCCGGATGGATGAAGGCAATGCACTTCTCTGTCCAGATTACGAAATCAAAAATTTGTAACCGGCCGTTTTGGGAAAATTTTAGACCGGCGATAACAAGGGTTAACAATTACTGAAATTTGAACGGGTTGCGGGCTATCTGCAACTTCCCCACCATAATAGAGATTAGGACATGTGGGGTCATCATATACCTCCCCGTACCAATTATCTGGCCATTCAGCAAAAATGGTCCATCCTCCCCCCTCCGGGGCGGAAAGTTCAAGAATCTCCATATTCTCCATGTCCTGAATCAGCAAAGGCTCTGCTCCAACAGGCGTATTGGTCGGTGTGGGTGTCGGTGTGACTGAAGGTGTGGGTGTGACCGACGGTGTCGGTGTGACCGACGGTGTCGGCGAGGTTGTCGGTGTGGGCGATGGCGTCTTGTAGCCTTCCGGTGTTGGTGTGACTGAAGGTGTGGGTGTGACCGACGGTGTCGGTGTGACCGAGGGTGTCGGCGTCGCATACAATTTTCCATTGACTCCATCTATCGCGTCAATAAATGGATACCCATCATTGATTGTCCCGCTATAATCTATATTCCAGATATTGTTCTCGTTTTCATCGTCATACGGGTTTCCTACAAAATCCCATCCGCTGGACAATCCGGTGCTCCACGCCGTGAAGGTAAAGGTCGCCACGTTCTTCATGTAGGCCGTTGATTTTCCGGTTCCTCCGTCTGAACCCGCCGTTGAATCGTGTGTTCCGATTCCCGATGTTTCTACGTCCCAGAATGAGTTGGAGACTGTGCCTAAATAATTACGCCCGACGAGGCTGCCCACGTTGGAACTGCCGCTCACGGAACCCATCGAATAGCAGTCGGATACTAAGCCATAATAATAATTCTCCCCAACCAGGCCGCCGATCGCAGAATCACCACTCACGGAACCGGTTGAATAGGAGTTGGATACTGTGCCTGAATTCCCCCCAACCAGGCCGCCGATCGCAGAATCACCACTCACGGAACCAGTTGAATAAGAGTTGGATATTGTGCCATAATTATACCCGACGAGGCCGCCGACAATACTATCACCACTCACATCCACATCTTTCAATCCCACGTTTTTCACTACTCCACTGATTCCGACATATCCAAAGAGACCCTGATCGTTCAGATAACTTCTGTTGATGTATAAACCAGCAATCTGATATCCTTGCCCGTCTAAGTTCCCCAGGAACCGGTTAGACTCAGTCCCAACCGGCACGAATCCCTCACCAGCGTTCCATCCAGACGTGGCGGAGGCATCTATATCAGTCCCCAGAGCGAAATAAGCGGACTTAGCGTTATTCATCTCTTGTAACTGATCCACATTCATAATGATGTAGGGGTCACCTTCGGTTCCCGAGCCATCACCGGAGAAGATAGGCGTCGGCGATGGTATCGGCGTCTTGTACCCTTCCGGTGTTGGTGTGACGGAGGGTGTGGGGGATGGCGTCTTGTATCCTTCCGGTGTTGGCGTTACGCTGGGCGTCGGCGTTAAGGGTTCTGGTTCAAGAGTTACCGTTATCGATGTGGTCTGGTCTGCTATGATTTCTGTTGGTGGGGATTCCTTGTGCATATAACCAGGCGTTCCCCATCCCCATTCTACAAGAACCGTATATGTGCCAATTGGGATATTTTCCCAGAGATGTGTTGAACCCTCTACGGTTTCCCATGGTGCCCAAGAGGGGGACATATCGGCGACTAACGGATTTCCTTCTGAGTCAACGACATTGACTTCAAGAGAGCCTGTTTGTGGTGCTTTCTGTGCCAGTTGAGTCAATGCTTCATCGTAATAGGTAGAGCCATCGGTGGCGACATATAGAGGGAAAAACCATTCCATCCCACCTAAAATCAAATCATCTCCTGTAATATGCGGAAGGTAAACGGTTATTTCGTTTCCACCATCATAGGTTATTTTAACGCTGTATCCGGCTGGAATATTCACTAACTCCTTCGGATAACCACCTGTTCCGATATTGTCTATAGCAACCACACAAGCCACAGGTTCACCCGGGGTATCTAAATCCGTATAAACATTGGGATTATTGGGGTCATCGGTCACACCGCCCGCCGGGCATTCCACATCCGGACTAATCCCTGCCGTGATATCCCAGCCTCCCCCTACCGGGGCGGCGAGTTCGAGGATTTCCATATTCTCCACATCCTGAACCATCAAGGGCGTTGCTGAATCTGGTGACCAGGCCAGTTGAGTCAGGGCTTCATCGTAATAGGTGGAGCCATCGGTGGCCACATACAGACGAAAACCATACCCTGCCCCTATTCCTTCAATCAAATCATCTCCTGTAATATGTGGGAGATAGACTGTTTTCGTTTTTCCTACATCGTAGGTTAACTTAACTCTGTACCCTGCTGGAATATCAAACAATTCTATCCAACCCGCTGGGTTGTAATCAGGGTCAATGTCTACACCAATTTCAAGGGGGAAAGGAATGCTATAAAAATTCAAATCATCATAAAAATTAGGGTCTTCGGGGTCATCAAATACCATTCCTAATAAATCATCATATTCTCCTCCTCCCCCTATAGCCCAAGCATAAATAGCCCAACCACCAGTCTCTCCTGTAGCCGAGAGATCAAGAATCTCCATATTCTCCATGTCCTGAATCAGCAAAGGCGCTGCTCCAACAGGCGTATTGGTCGGTGTGGGTATCGGCGTCTTGTACCCTTCCGGTGTCGGTGTGACGGAGGGTGTGGGCGATGGCGTCTTGTATCCTTCCGGTGTGGGTGTGACTGAAGGTGTGGGTGTGACTGAAGGTGTGGGTGTGACCGACGGTGTCGGCGTGACCGACGGTGTCGGCGTGACGGACGGTGTTGGTGTGACGAACGGTGTCGGGGTCGCATACAATTTTCCATTGACTCCATCTATCGCGTCAATAAATGGATAGCCATCATTGATTGTCCCGCTATAATCTATGTTCCAGATGCCATCAGTTCCTTCGCTATCATACGGGTTTCCTACAAAATCCCATCCGCTGGACAAGCCGGTGCTCCACGCCGTGAAGGTAAAGGTCGCCACGTTCTTCAGGTAGGCCGTTGATTTTCCGGTTCCTCCGGCTGAATCCGCCGTTAAATCGTGTGTTCCGATTCCAGATGTTTCTACGTCCCAGAATGAGTTGGAGACTGTGCCTGAATAACTACGCCCGACGAGGGCGCCCACGTTGGAACTGCCGCTCACGGAACCGGTTGAATAGGAATTAAACACCACCCCAACACCACGATTATCTCCGACGAGACCACTTACGTAAATAGCGCCGCTCACGGAGCCAGTCGAGTAAGAGTTAGACACCGTCCCATCATTAATCCCGACGAGGCCGCCCACACCATTACCACCACTCACGGAGCCGGTTGAATAGCTGTTGGATATGGTTCCAGAATTATGCCCGACGAGGCCACCCATATAAGAACCACCGCTTACGGAACCCATCGAATAGCAGTTGGATACCGACCCCCCATAATTCCTCCCAACGAGACTGCCTACATAACCCTTTCCAATTACATCAACATCTTCCAATCCGACATCCTTAATTCCGCCATCAATATGAACCGCCCCGAAGAGACCCACGTTGTACGTGTCGCCCCGGTTGATATACAGGCCGTAAATCTTGTATCCCCGTCCATTAAGACTTCCCCTGAACCTGTTCTCAAATGTCCCGACCGGCACGAACCCCTGACCTCCATTCCAACCCGATGTGGCGGATGCATCTATGTCAGTCCCCAGAGCAAAATAAGCGTCCTGGGCGTCATTCATCTCTTGTAACTGATCCACATTCATAATGATGTAGGGGTCATCTTCGGTTCCCGAGCCATCACCGGGGAAGATAGGTGTCGGCGTAACGGAGGGGGTAGGAGATGGCGTCGGGCTGGCAGTGGGTGTCGGCGTCGGTGTCGGAGTCGCCGTCGGGACTGGTGGTATTGGTGTCGGGACTGGTGGTATTGGTGTCGGGACTGGTGGCGTTAGTGTCGGGACTGGTGGCGTTAGTGTCGGGACTGGTGGCGTTGGTGTCGGGACTGGTGGCGTTGGTGTCGGGACTGGTGGTGTTGGAGTCGGAGTCGGAGTTGGTGCAGGCGTGGGTGTCGGCGTCGGTGTCGGAGTCGCCGTCGGGACTGGTGGTGTTGGTGTCGGAGTCTTATACCCTTCTGGTGTCGGAGTCGCCGTCGGGACTGGTGGCGTTGGTGTGGAAGTTGGAATTGGAGTGGGGGTTGGTGAAGGAGTCTGGGCTGGAGCGATGGCATTCCCCGTTACCGGAATATCCCCTAAAGTACCGAAATAAACCCTGGTAATCCCTCTTACCGCCCACAGACCAGTATTTCCCCGGAAGATAGCTATATTATCAAGAAGTAAGTCGCCGGCAAAACCGGCTACGACCGCAAAGTCTCCCCCGGCTCCAAAGTAAAATCTATTATATCCCCGGATCGCCCAGAGGCCGGTATCCGGACGAAAGATGGCGATCTGACTTCTAAAGGGACTTGACGTCAATGAAGAACCGTACCACCTGTAAACTCCCGGGACCGGTCTATCTCCGCTTCTCCCGAAATAAACACGGGTATAATCCCGAATCGCCCACAGACCGGAAGTTGGCCGGAAGATAGCGAGATCTGCGCAGCCGTCTCCGTCGTAATCAACCGGGACGGGGCGGTCATTGGAGGTCCCGAAATAAATAGTAGTGATATTCCTCACACTCCATCGGCCAGTGGTCTTCCCGAATAAGGCGATATCACATGATCCGTCTCCGTCGTAGTCTCCGGGAATGGGAATGTCATTCGAGCCCCCATAATATATCCGGGTTAAATCCTTAACCGCCCAAAGGCCGGTGGAAGGACGGAAAATGGAGACGTCCGTACATTCATCTCCATTATAATCCCCGCTCACCGGGATATCCCCGCTGGTGCCGAAATAGACCCGGCCTAAACCTCTCACTGCCCATAAGCCACTATTGGGCCTGAAGATGGCTATATCTGATATTCCGTCCCCGTCATAATCCCCTGAATCCAGAACCAGATATTCCGGCGCGGGGTAAGGGTTGGGGGTGGGATTAACGGAAGGCTGAGCACGCTCCTTCTCCACTGAATTAAAATCCGGGTCGATGTCAGGCCCCATCACAATAGCGGCTTCAACAAATGGGCTGCCTGCCATCGTAATTAATCCTACAAGTACCAAAACCAAGAAACTCATTTTCTTCACCCCGTTAAAGACTTGTCTCGTAGGACTGTCGTATGGAACAAATCTCCCAAGGCGACCTTGAATTAAATTAAATATGTTCATTTTTGCCTCCGTACCCTTTTTATTTCTATCTTTTTTTTCTCTAACGGGGTTCATCTTGAACTCCTTTCTGATAATAGAGAGTAACCACTCTCTGTACCAACATACTATCCTTCCGGCACAATTCCACATATAAATAGCTAACTTTTTCAATTAAAAAAGTAGACCAATCCCCGCTGTTGACAGTGAAGGTGTAAATTGGGGGAGAGTGAGAAGCACTTCAGTATTTTGTCCCGAGTGCAGAATTAGATTTCGCAAGTAATTTTGATAAAACCAGTTAATTTTCAGAGCATTTTTTAGGTTCCCTATATTTCCCATTGTTTTTCCGATAGTAACGCTCAAAATAATTTAGGATGATTCTCCCTCCAGTGTTTTGATCTTTCTCGTTCAACCTTAAGGTCGTACTCCGTTCTTTTAAAGTAATCCTTGTTCTTTTGCCTCCATAAGCGCAGATTTTTCACCTGGCGCTCATGCTGGCAGGAAGGTCTACAGCAAACTCTTTGGTAGGGATGATATTTATCAGGAGTGAAAATCCGACCGCAGATTTCACATTTTTTCCTTTTTGACCTCATAACATTTTTCAGCGCAAGGCGAATAGAACTTAGCCCTCGGCTTCGCCTCAGGTAACTTTCAACAATTTAGACAGGATAAACCCCGATAAATCCGGGCGGAGCAGGATTGACAGGATTCGGCTTTGTGCCATGGGCACAAAAAGATTTCGTCCTATGGCACAGAGCAGAAGCCGGATTGACTATCCTGTTGATCCTGTACATCCTGTCTAATAAGTTTTTTTCGAAATTCCGATACACTGAGTTATCTAACCAAATAGAGAGCAATTTGCGTGCCAACAAATGGCTAAATAGGAGAAAGACAATAACTACTTGGGGGAGAGTTTATTACAAAGATGGGCTGCCAAGGTGGAGGGATGGCCTAAATCAAACTGTCGGAAAAATCCACCAGCTTGAGCGTGAAAATGGCTAAAAAAACAACCACAACCACTTTAGCCGGATCTCTTTCAAAGTCCGCGGTAGGGGATCGTGATTAGCTTTTGAGCTCATTCACCCTTGGCATCCCGAAGTTGCAATGCAACGTCGGGGGGGATCAAGGCGGCAGGGGTCTTTTTTGGGGGGGAGGCGAGGGTTTGCTAATGAACTGATTCACCTGCCACATCCCCGAAAACCCCGCCTGCGGCGGAGATCGGGGGGGGGACAAAGTGGCAGGGGTTTTAGAACAGGCTAAACGGCCAACATTTGAGATTACTTCTCAACAGCACGGGTTGACGGGTTCACTGAAAGTTTACGATGACGTTGTGAGTCATTCAGCAACGGTAGGCGGCGGGAGAAGAAGTTTAACCGCTACGGCGATAATCCTTAGCATCGATCTCCATTGACGCTAAAAGTCTTTGCAGGTGCCCTCGATTGATTCCCGCTCTCCGGGCAGATTCGGAGATATTGCCGCCGGTTTCCCGGAGCAAAGCCAGGAAGTACTCTTTTTGAAATCGGAGCATGGTTTCATCTTTGGCTGCTCGATAGGACTTTGCCCTGGCAACGCCCGTTTTTTTGATGGTTCGGGGTTCTGCATAAGTAATCTCAATCGGAAGATTGGTAGGCCGTAAAACCAGGTCCTTCTCTACCAGGGCCATTCTTTCCATCATATTCTTTAATTCCCGGATGTTGCCCGGCCAGCTATAGGCCAGCAATTCTTGGGCCGCGTCCGGCCCAATCTCTTTTGGCTCCTTCCCCAGTTCCAGGCAACTTTCTCTAAGGAACCGGCGAGCTAGGTTCAATATATCTTCCTGCCTCCGCCGGAGGGGGGGGAGATCGATCGGGACTACCATGATCCGGAAGTATAAATCCTGGCGAAAGGTACCCAGGGATATGTTTTTTTTCAATTCCTGATGAGTTGCCGCGAGTATCCGCACATCCACCTCTATCTGCCTATTCCCTCCCAGCCTTCGAAAGGACCGTTCTTCCAGGAACCGGAGAAGCTTTGATTGGAGCTCAGGCGCCATATCCCCGATCTCATCGAGAAAAATAGTTCCTCCATTCCCGTATTCCAGCAATCCTTTTTTGGTAGAATGGGCACCTGTGAAGGCGCCCTTTTCATGTCCGAATAGTTCACTCTCCAATAATTGCTCCTTCAACACCGTACAGTTGACCGGGACGAAGGGATTTTTTTTCCTGGGACTTTTAGCGTGAATGGCGCGAGCAACCAACTCTTTTCCTGTGCCGGTCTCACCCATGATGAGGATTGTGGCATGGCTCATCGCCACTATTTCAATCATTTCCAGGACTTTTTGGAATTCCGGGTTATTCGACTTGAGGTCACCATACCGGAACTGCTTCGCTTGCTGCCGGAGAATAACGATTTCTCTCTCAAGCTCCAAGGTATGCTCGATCTTTTCTAACAGGTTGAGCAATTCGGCTAATTTAAACGGCTTGGTTAAATAATCGTGGGCCCCTTCCTTCAAGGCACTCACCGCGGACTTAATATCCCCATAGGCGGTAATGATTATCACGTAAGCGGTTTCGCGGGTTTCCTTGATTTTCTTAAGAACCTCCATCCCGTCGATACCTGGAAGGCGCATATCCAGGATAACCACCTCAGGGCTATGTCTCCGGAAAACTTGCAAGCCCTCTTCACCACTGGAGGCTTTAAGAACGGAATAGCCTTTCCGGGAAAGAACTTTTGCGAGGTGCTCCCTGATATTTTCCTCGTCATCAATTATTAGTAATCTTGGCTTCATCCTTTTTACCTTCAATTTAAACCATTTTTTATTGAACTGTAATTGCTGGTAGGGTCACACTGACAGCAGTCCCCTGGTCTTTCTGGCTCTTTACTTCTATAGACCCATCAAAATCTTCAATAATTTTTTTTGAGATAGGAAGCCCAAGACCCGTACCCCCTGACTTAGTGGTGAAAGCATCAAAAATTTTCGGGATGTTTTCCTGAGCGATGCCTTCGCCGGTATCCTCAAAAACTATCTCAACAAATTTTCTGCCTTTTAAGAGCTTATTTCTGGCCGATATCTTCAAAAGGCCCCCACTTTCCATGGCCTGAATGGAGTTCAGCATAATATTCATAAAGGCCTGCTGCAAAGAAGCGCCATTGGCGTTAATCTGTCTCAAATCTTCCTCCACCTTCCAATCTACAGTCACCCGGTTGTCCCTGATCTGCTTATGAAGGAAGAATAACGTTTTCCTAAATACTTCGGCTACGTCAAGGGGTAGGATATTATCGCTTCGCTTTCTCCCATACTCGAGCAAGCGAGAGACCACTTGATTGAGTCCCATAATTTCATCGTGCAGAGTCTCGATGACTTCTGCGTCTTCTTTATCCTTCTGGACCTTATCACTCAGAGCTTCGAGCCCGATCTCAATTCCAGCCAGGGGATTCCTTATTTCGTGGGCAATACCGGTGGCCATGGTCCCGATGGTTGCCAGTCGGTCCGCATGGACCAGGTCCCTTTCCAGCCTTTTGATTTCGGTGAGATTGCGCATTATGCTTAATGCTCCCTTCTTTTGACCTCTCTCGTCAAAAAGGTAGGAAGTAGAAACCCAGGCGGGGAAAACCTCACCATTCTTCTTTCTCCGGAAGACCTCGGCGTCCCAGTTTTCTCCTCTCTCAGCCTTTTTGCTTATGGATTCAACTGTGCGTTTCGGCGTTTCCTCACGATAAAGCATGGAAACATCTTTTCCCATTATTTCCTTGGCCTGGTACCCCAGCATTTTCTCGCCCGCCTTGTTTATTGTCAGAATTCGATTAGTCTTGTCCGTGGATATAACGCACTGTGCGGCGCTCTCCACCAGCTCCGCCATATGTTTCAACTTTTCCTCGTATTCCTTGAACTCGGTCAGATCACGCGATATGCCCACCGCACCTTTAACCTTTCCCTCCTTATCCCGAAGATAAGAGGTGGCCAGCCAAATCGGAAATACTTCTCCATTTTTCCTTCTTCCCAGCGACTCAGCCTCCCAGGATTCCCCCCTTTGAGCAAACTCGTTCAGTCTATTCAAAAGATCCTCTGAAACTTGATCTGACTGAAGAATGCTCACCGGTTTACCGATCAATTCTTCTGCTTTGTATCCGAACATTATCTCCCCAGCATTATTTATGCTGGTAATGGTTCCTTCCTTGTCGGTCGAAATTATGCAATGAGCTGCGCTTTCTACCAGACTCGCCATATACCCCACTTTCTCTTCTATCTTCTTTTTCTCCGTTATATTCCTTGCTACCACCACCACACCTTTGGCCTTCCCTTCGGCGTTACGAATAAGAGACACATTGAAATTTACTGTAATCTTCCTGCTATCAGCGAGAACCATGGTTGTTTCCACACCTCGTATGATCTTGCCTCTTCGACATTGTTGGAGAAAATTATGGAAATTTCCCTTTTCCTCATTTGCTAAAAGCATAGAAAAATTTTTACCCACTATGTCATCTGCCCGGTATCCGAGCGTTTGGAGAGCGCTTTTGTTAATAGAGACAAGTATACCATCGTCAGAAAGGGTTAAGACCATATCCACCTGGGCCTGAAAGATGTTCTCCGCGCGAGCCCGGGCCTCGTCCACCCGACGCAACGTTTTGGCGAACCATTCGGTCAGCTTATTAAAAGAAATAGCCAGGTCACCTATCTCGTTTTTTGCCTTCAGGCGGATTCGCTGCGCCAGATTTCCTTTCATTATCCACTTCGTTTCCCTGGCCAGTTTTTCTATGGGATTAATAACATCCCGGGAAAATATCTTCGAGCCGATAAAAACAAAAACAAGAGAGATAAAGCCAACAATACCGAGAAGCGTAGAAACGATTCTCACCGGAGCGAAGGCTTCCCGTTCCGACAAGATGGCGGCAAAATACCATTCCGGTAGCTTACTCTCTTTTAACAACCCCATCGGCGAATAACCTATTATGGATCGACCGAAATAAGGTAAAACGGCTTTACTCTCCGAATATCTAAAACTGGCCGGCCTTAACAAATTGCTTTTGTCGGGACAGGCGATAAAATTTCCGTGAGCTTCTGT
>Ga0208902_1001033_pt1 | contig 13746 bp, 12 predicted proteins | sample AntAceMetag02UKH_FD_184767 | JGI IMG/M metagenome (GOLD analysis project Ga0208902, IMG submission 184767) | Saline lake microbial communities from Ace Lake, Antarctica - Antarctic Ace Lake Metagenome 02UKH (SPAdes) (version 2) | ecosystem: Environmental > Aquatic > Non-marine Saline and...
ATGGACAGAGGCGATTTGCAGGTTGCAGGTCGCCTTTTCGTATCTTCAGGGTGGCTTAGTTGTCAAGTTATACGCAAAGGTAATGCTAGAATAATAAAGAACAATAAATATCGAGGAGGATATAGTATGGCAATATTGGAAGAGTTGACCAACTCTGTCATCGAAGGGGACAAGGAGGCTGTTACAGCAGCAGTCAACAAGGCATTGGCGGAAAAGGTAGACCCGATGGACATCATCCAGAAGGGGCTGACCCCGGGGATAAGCATCGTTGGCGATAAGTTCGAGAAGATGGAGATGTACCTGCCCGAGATGATAATGTCTGCCGAGGCGATGAAGGCAGGTGTTGAGATTACCAAGCCGCATATCAAGGGGGGCTCGATAAAGCAGGAAGGGGTTGTCGTCATCGGGACAGTGCAGGGTGACGTCCACGATATCGGTAAGAATATCGTAGCCTTCTACCTGGACGTGTCCGGCTTTACGGTCTACGACCTGGGCAGCGAGGTGTCTATCCATACCTTCGTAGAAAAGGCGGAGGAAAAGCAGGCTGATATTATCGGTATCTCGGCATTGCTAAGCAGTACCATGACCTATATGCCGGATGTAATCCAAGAGCTGAAGCTAATGGGGATAAGGGATAAGTATATCGTTATGCTTGGTGGCGGCGCCGTTACACCGGAGTGGGCAACCAAGATTGGCGCCGACGGCAGCGGCGCCGATTTTGCCGAGGCGTCAAGGATGGCCAAAGAGCTAATCAGAGTGAGGAGGGAAAGCAAATGAATGTAATGGAGTTCTATGACCGTGCGCTGGCCGGCAAAAGGGTAACCGAGCAGGAATTCGATATGAAGGTATTACCCGCTAAACTTCGGCAATTGGTCAAGAAGTATGAGATTACCTACAACCCCGATGAGCCGGTACCCCAGGACCTGGATGTGGCCAGACGTATCTTTGAAGCAGCAGTCGAGTTGCTGGTGGAGGTGGGGGTCTACTGCAGGGATACTCAGAGCATCATTACCATTGGGGAAGAGGAGATACGGACTGCTCTCAGGGATGCGCCTGCTAGGCATATCATCGGTGAGGGTACCGAAGCAGTGGAGTGCTGCTGCCGGGGTATCGGAGACAAGCGAAGACCGGTTATTCTAGGCGGTCCGGGTGGAGCTCCTCTCTCTGAAGAGAATTACATAGATATCCTTACCAGCTATGCCAGAGAGTCGATAGACGGGCTGCACACCGGGGCGCTACAGAGCCTGTTCGATCGAAAGGTCAGGGCTAATGAACCGATTGAACTGATGGCGTGCCAGTACGAAGCGCTCTGGGCAAGGGAAGCGGTAAGGAGGGCCGGCAAACCGGGGATGAGTCTCCTCGGTATTATGTCGGGGGCCGGCAGTGAAGCGCAGGATGCGGGGGACTTCCCCGGCGGCTTGCGTACCTCTGATATGCACTTAATAAGCTTCTCTAACGAGTTGAAAGCAAACTGGGGTGATTTCAAGAAGATAGCGCATAACCAGAACCGGGGCAATATCATTAATGCCTGCTGTATGCCAATGCTCGGCGGGTACTGCGGCGGTCCGGAAGGGACAGCGATTACCGCTGTTGCCGAGGTAATGCAGGGCTTTGTGATGACCAGAGCCGTGTCATTTGATATGGCTGCCTGCAGCATTCGCTTCGGGGTATCGGATAGACCGGTAATCTGGGTGAATTGTATCACTCAACTGGCTTTTATCAGCACCGGGGTAGAAGTTCTCATTGTTCCCTTTATCGTGGGGACTGCCGGCCCCTGCACGGAGATGCTTTGTGATGAAATAGCCGCTATGGCTGTTGCTCAAACTGCTTCAGGGGCATTTTCTTTGTACGGAGCTATGGGCTCCGAGGGCGGCAGCATGGACTACACGACCGGGATGGAGTCGAGAATCCTGTATGAGATAGGCACCGCCGCGGCAGGAATCGGCTTGGGTGAGGCCAACGAGATAGTCAAACAACTGATTGGCAGATATGAAAAAATGCTGAGAGGCGGAGAGGCTCCGTTAGGGAAAAGCTTCACCCAGTGCTATGAACAGGGGTTAACACCTTCCCAGGAATATCTGAACATCTGGAAGAAGAAGAAAAAAGATTTGGAAAAGATAGGGCTTAAGTTTTCCTGAACATAGGTAGTAATATCGCAGCTGTTTTTTAATGAAAATCTAATAACAAAAAGGGGGTGAGCCAGAGTCAATCTATCGGATTAACAAAAAACAAGACTTTTGGGAGGTTAAATGGAATGAAAACGAGAAGCTTACTAAGACTGATTCTTGGTTTCGGCTTGGTGGCGGTACTGGCAATAAGTATACCCTTGATGAGTGGCTGTACCAGCCCTACCGCAGCGCCGGAACCAACACCAACCCCAACACCGGGAGAGCCGATTAAGATAGGGGCGCCGCTTCCTCTCACTGGCTGGGCAGCCGCCGATGGAGTCGGATACTACCAGGGATTGACCTTCGCCGTTGACGAGATCAACGCTGAGGGTGGTCTGCTGGGCAGACCCATCGAGATCGTCCTCTTCGACACCAAGGACTTCGCCCCGGAGACCCTTAAGCTCGCCGCCGACCAGATGGTCGGGGTAGACGGCGTGGATATGGCTTCTGGAGGCTGGTCCGGCTGGGGAGGCGATGTCACCGCCTTCGGTAAATACGACATCCCCTACTTCGAGTACGACGGCTCCGAGTCTTCCCTGCTTACCATCGCCGAGCCGGGGAATGAGAACGTATTCCAGGGCAGTGACAACGAGTATAATAGCGGCGTCGATTCCTGGAACTTCATGGCAGAGCTCCCCTACGACTACCCCAACAACAAGGTAGCCCTCATCGGCACCGATGATGCCTGGGGCACCGGGGTTGTGGAAGGCATCAGGGATCTCGCCCTGGAGAACGGCTGGGAAGTGCCCATCTACGAGATAGTGCCCTACGGCACCGTGGAATGGGGCACGGTACTGTCCAAGGTTCGGCGTGAAGAACCGGCGTGGCTGCACCTCGAGGTGGTCAGCCCTCCCGATATAATAGCTTTCTTCAACCAGTTCATGGAAGACCCCACCCCCACCCTGCTGAACTACGGGTACTCCATGAGCCCTCCGGACTTCATGCTGCAGATGGGCGCGGAAGCTGACGGTATACTCGGCTGGGCAGGCGGCTATGTAGGCTTCCCTCCGCCGACCCAGGAGGTTGCTGACTGGTTCACAGCCTTTGAGTTGAAGTTCGGCAACCCGCCTTCAGCCGGCGCACCGTGGATGTACAACTCGTTCATGATGTGGGCTGAGGCGGTACGGCAGGTTGGAGACCCAGCCGACCACGACGCCGTGGTCAACTGGCTGGCAACCAACCAGTTCCAGAGCATGCCCGGTATGAGGACGATCAATTTCGGCGAGCGCCATGTCACTCCTCATGCTGAATTCGCCGGCGTCTATGTACAGATTCAGAACGGCGGCCAGTGGAACTGCCTATACCACAATGTTTACGGGAACCCGTATGTGGACTATCAGGGCAACAGCTACGAGTTCCAGATTCCTTCCTGGATAGAATAAGAGGGACCGATATGTGATACCACAGGCAGGCAGTGGTCATGTTTTGCCTGCTCTCTGCCCAGACGGGCTCCGGCCCATCGGGGCAGAGAGCAGGATTCGGAAACAGCCAATATGCTATCGCGGAAGAAGCGGCATAAACACAGCACAAATACGGCGTAAAATATGTATAGACACCGTGTAGAAACGGTTTACAGACTATGGAAATGGCAAAGAAGTTTTGTTAGACTCGGGGCAAGAGCTAATCGGAAGAGGCATATACGAACAACGAAATAACCGAGGTAATAATCAGCGGACTTTCGAGCAGCTCGGCATACGCCTTGATGGCGGTGGGCATGTCGCTGGTTTACGGTGTATCCAAGGTATTTAACTTCGCCTACGGCTCCTTCTATACCATGGGCGGCTACTTATCCTGGATATTCCTCGGCGGCTTGCTCGGACAAAGCATCGGTTACCCGGCCACCTTCGCCATCGTTATTGCAGCCCTGTTCTTCATCGGGCTGGGAACGGAAAGGTTCGCCATCCGCCCCCTGCGGGTGAGGAGAGACTGGGAGATGCTGGCGGTGATGTCCACCCTGGGCTTAGCCCTGTTCCTGGATAACCTCTACCTGGCACTCTTCGGGCCCTTCCGGAAATCCATTCCGCCATTGTTCGAAGGGACCAAGACCATCGCCGGCATCGCCGTATCCATACAGGATATTGCCATAGCCGCCATCGCCCTCGGCGTTATCGCCGGGCTGTGGTTCTTCCTCAACCGAACCAAGCGGGGTCTGGCGGTACAGGCGGTAGCCCAGGATATGACCGGCGCGCAGATGGTAGGCATCGACAAGGACAGGGTATTCGCCTACACATTCGGCCTGGCCTGCGTCCTGGTAGGCTTCGGAGGCATGCTGCTGGCGCCCAAGTACCTGGTGTCCCACCTGGCAGGCTGGAACGTGCTGGTGAAGGCATGGGTAATCACGGCATTCGGAGGGATGGGCAGCGTCACCGGAGCGGTCTATGCCGCCTTCATCCTAGGGATGGTGGAAGCCTTCGTGGGCTGGCAGTTCGGGCTCACCTGGACACTGATGGCGTGGTTCGCCATATTGATTGGAATATTTGTAGTAAGGCCCCAGGGCTTACGCGGAACTTGGGGATGATTTCGGGGGGGATAACACACTGTTGAATATAGCTAGAACTAAGATGCCTAGAGACCTGATGATGTTGCTTGGCGTGTACGGGGTTTTTGCTATCCTCCCCATATTCGTCAGCGGCAACCCGGCCCTGATGGGTATCCTGATTATCATTATGATATGGGCTATAGTGGCTGGACACTGGGACCTCATCATGGGGCACGCCGGGGTGTTCACCTTCGGCAATGTGGCCTTCTTTGTCATCGGTGCCTTTGCATCCGGAATACTGACCATTAACTACGGAGTATCACCTTGGCTGGGTCTGCTGGCGGGAGGCGCCATAGCCAGTGGAATCGGCGTCCTCATCAGCCTGCCCTGCCTGCGCCTCAAGGGGGCATACATAGCCTTGCTGACATTTGCCCTGCACATGATACTGGAGCCCTTCCTGAAGAGCGATGCCGGCAGGGCCATCGGGACCGGCGGGGGGCAGGGGCTACTCTCCATACCACCCCTGTCCGTGGGCGGATACACCTTCTCCTCCCTGGTCCCCTGGTTCTATGTCATCCTGGGGATATCACTGGCTTCACTTTATGTCATCTACAGGATAGTCCACTCCCCCTGGGGGTTGGCGTTCATCGCCGTACGGGACTCCGAGCCGCTGGCTAAGAGCGCCGGGATAGACGATTACCGATATAAGGTCATCGTGTTCGGCGTCACCTCCTTCTTCACCGGGCTGGCCGGCGCCCTCTACGCCCACTATATTGGCATTCTGTCCACCAGGGTGCTGGGGCTGGACCTGTTCCTCCTCCTCATGGTCATGCAGGTGGTAGGGGGCATGGGAAGGTTCCCCGGAGCCCTGCTGGGCGCCATTATCGTTACCTTTGCCAATGAAAGCCTGCGCGCCGTGGGAGTGTACAGCCTGGTCATCTTCGGAGCCATAGTCGTGGCGGTGGTGGTTCTGGTCCCCCGGGGCATCATGGGAGCTATACTGCGTGATGAGGACGGCGGCCGCCGCAGCATGCCCAAGCTCAAGCTGCCCCAGTGGATGGCTCAACGCGGCTTGGGAAGAGGGTCTGGCGAAGAGAAAATAGGCTAGAGGTAACTTATGAGTATTCTTGAGGTTAAGCACATAACCCAGCAATTCGGTGAATTACGGGCGGTTGACGACGTTACCTTCGATGTTGAGGAGGGAGAGATATTCGGTATAGCGGGACCCAACGGCGCCGGTAAGAGCACCCTGTTCAACATGATTACCGGCTTCTACCACTACACCGGAGAGATATTATTCCAGAAGGAGAACATCATCAAGCTCCGGCCGCACCAGATATGCCACAAGGGCATCGCCCGCACTTTCCAGATCCCGCAGCTGTTCCTCACCCTGCCCGTCTATGAGAACCTCAAGGTGGGGGCGCACTTCGGAGCCAGGGCCGACAACGGGCACGACGAGGAGCAGGATATCAAGGATGTCGTCGAGCTATTGGAGCTTAACGGGAAGGAGCATATCATTTCCTCCCACCTCAGCCTCTACGATAAGAAGCTGACCATGCTGGGGGTGGCGATGGCTACCAAGCCGAAGCTGCTCCTCATCGATGAGCCCATCGGCGGCTTGAGCCCGATGGAGACCAAGCAGTTCATGGAGCTGGTCCAGAAGATAAACAAGGAACTGGGCTTGACCATCATCATCATCGAGCACCTGATGAAGGTGCTCACCGCCCTGTCCAACCGGATGATGATTATCGAAAACGGCAGGAGAATCGCCCTCGATACCCCGGAGAAGGTCTGCTGCGACGAGAGGGTGATAGAAGTCTATCTGGGGAGGGGCAAGCATGCTTGAGGTCAAAGACTTAAACACCTTCTACGGGGAGTTCCAGGCCCTGCATGATGTGTCCATCAGCGTCGGCGATGGCGATTTCGTGGTCACCTTCGGCCCCAACGGTCACGGTAAAAGCACCCTGCTCAAGACCATCTGCGGGCTTATCACCCCCACATCAGGCTCCATCACCTTCGACGGAAAGGAGATAAGCAAGCGCCCTACCCAGAAGCTGGTGGGCATGGGGATAGTGTATATAGCCGAGGACAGGCACCTGTTTCCCCAGCTGTCGGTGATGAACAACCTGCGCCTGGGCGCCTACAACAACAAGGCTCACACCAAGGAGGCGGAGAACCTGGAGCGTGTCTTTGAGCTGTTCCCCAAGCTGAAGAAGTTCACCAACCGCCGCGCCGAGACACTAAGCGGCGGGGAAGCCAGGATGCTGGCCATCGGCCGGGGGCTGATGTCCAACGCCAAATTTTTAGCGATAGATGAGCCGTCGCTTGGGTTGGCACCTAACCTCAGGGCTGAGGTGTTTAAGAAGATTAAGGACATCAACAAGAGCGGCATCACCATCCTTATGGTGGAGCAGGACATTACCGAGGCCTCGGAATACACGGACAGGATCTACTTAATGGAAGACGGCAGGATAGTCTTCGAGGGTACTAAAGAAGAAGTCTTCAAGAACGAACATGTAAGAGAAGTCTTCTTGGGTATATAACCCAGATATGACGGAGCAATCTATTTTTGGTAGATACAAATGACACGACGCAACAATTGACAGGTATTAGACTGAGTTCAGGGAGAGGCACAATAGAGAAAATGCAAAAGAAGGGGGAATTTAATATGCTTTTAGGAGAAAGAGCAGGGTATGAAAGGCTTTCAGGTTGGGGCCTTAACATGTTTACCAGTGATGAATTGGGTGAACTACATACGGCTACCCTCGATGTGCTGGAACATGCTGGCCTTATGGTGATGAGTGATGAGGCACAGGAAATCTTCTATTCCCACGGTTGTCAGGTGGACAAGAAGACCAACATTGTCAAGATACCATCTTTTTTGATCGAGGATGCGATAAAATCTGCCCCGTCAAAGATACTGCTCGCCGGACGAGACCCGAAGAATGATTTTGTTATGGGAGGCAAGAGAACAGCCTACACTACCTGCGGGACGGTAATAAAGGCGATTGACTTCGAGACAGGCAAGGTCAGAGAATCAGCAGTTAAAGATGTGACGGAAGCTGCTATACTGACTGATGCCCTTGATGAGATAACCATCCTTTTTATCCCGGTGATTCCCAGGGATGTCCCCGATGTACTGGGGGACATCGTTGCCGCTGAGATAAATTTCAACAATTGTACTAAACACTTCCAGGCTGAGGTGCTTTCCGTCGAGGATACCCGACGCGTTTTCGATATGGGCGTTGCCATTGCAGGAAGTGCCGAGGAGTTGCTGAAGCGTCCCGTTTGCTCTATTGTAATTTGTCCGGTGAGCCCACTACAGCTCGGCCCTGATTTCTGTGACGTCGTCATCGAAACGGCAAGGTTAGGCCTGCCCCTCAACGTTTTGTCACAGGCACTGTCAGGGGCGACCGGCCCGGTTACCCTAGCCGGAACGCTGATAGTCCAGAGTGCCGAAGTGCTGGGTGGCATAACCCTAGCTCAGTTGGTCAGGCGGGGATTACCTGTAATATACGGTAGTTCCACAAGCCCATTCGATTTATCTTATGTCAATACGCCGATGGGTTCTCCTGAACTTGGCATGATAAGTGCTGGAGTAGCTAAACTTGCCCAATACTACAGTCTACCCAGTCTTGTTTCGGGAACGTAGTCAGACTCCAAAATACTGGATGGTCAGGCAATGCATGAGAAGACCATGTCAGCTTTAGTAACAGGTTTGGCAGGTGCCAATCTGATTTATGGCATGGGGCAGCTCGAGTCAGGACTGACATATAGTTCGCAACAGCTTGTAACTGATAATGATATTGTCAAGATGGCAAAACGTGTCATTCGAGGAATAGATGTAACCGACGAGACAATGGCGGTTGACATCATCAAGCAGTCCCACGAAATAAAGGATTTTCTGCGTCAGAAGCACACTATCAAGTTCATGAGGGAGGAGCAGTCGAGGCCCAAGCTAATGGATCGTACTACCCGCGGGACCTGGGAAGAGGCGGGCAGTAAGGACCTAAACCAGAGAGCGAGGGAGGAGACGAGTCGTATTCTAAAGACCCATAAACCTACTCCCTTACCTGAAGAAGTTCAGAAAGAGTTGAGAGATATTGTCGCGGCTGCCGAGAAAGAGGTTGCGCCAGCTTGATGGCTGGTTAATGACTTCTTGCTTCGTAATAAGGCAAAGCTAAATGATTAAGGAGGTAGTGCCTATGATAAAGAGAGCCCGCTCATTCAATAATTACGTTCACTACTGGAAGCGGGCGTCTGTCAGTTAAATAAAGGGCGCTTATCGTAAAGTACAAGGGGGGGGGGCTATCGGACTCTAGGCATGATGAACTCCCTGTACCCCCTGTATTAACTAGCAGTAATAATGGATAAGGGAAGCCGGCCTGTGGGACAACGAGAAGGCGAATGTCGGTGGAGCACCTTTCAATCAAGTGTAGGCGCACAAGATAGGTGGTGATGCCTATGCTGAGAATGTTACCGATACCATAAGTTAGGTAAATAAGACTGTGTGATTTTGACTAGTGAGCCTGACTGTTTGTTGAGCTACTCCAGATATATTTAAGAGCGATACTGAAATGAGGATGAGATAGAAGACAACCTTGGTATGTAGTTTTTGACAATCCAGTGCGATAACCATCTGGTGATGGTACTGGGAATAACGATTTTAGGTACTAAAGCAAAAAGATATTAAAGTAAGGAGGATAGAAGATTGGCAGTACCCTGTTTATCCCTGGAAGGGAAGGTAGCTATTGTCACCGGCAGCAGGCGCGGTATCGGTCGGGCGATTGCTCTCCTCTTCGCTGAGGCTGGGGCGGATGTAGCCGTCTGTGATTACGTTGCCGGTGATGAGCTAAATAGTACCGCCGAAGAAATCCGGAAGCGAGGGCGACAGGCATTGGCCGTTCAGTTCAATATTTCGGATAAGGCCTCCGTCACCAACCTGGCCCAGAAGGTGGAGGCTGAGCTGGGTGATGTCGACATCCTGGCTAACGCTGCTGCCGTACTGCGGGTGAATCCGTCGATTGATTTTTCCGAAGAGGACTGGGACATTGTCATTGATACCAACCTTAAAGGGACCTTCTTGATGAACCAGGCAGTAGCCAGGGGCATGATTAAGCGGAGGAAGGGCAGCATTATCAACATAGCTTCTACCGATGCCTTTAACCCGATTCCGAACCAGTCAGCCTACAATTGTTCCAAGATTGGAGTGCGTCACCTGACTAACACGCTGGCTTTTGAGTGGGGTCGCTATAATGTTAAGGTAAATGCGATTGTCCCCGGTTGTGTACACACAGAGATGATGGCGTCCTATGGTATTGATGATGCGGTGACGGCGGCTGAAATAGCGCTGGGCCGGATGGGTGAGCCGATTGACATCGCCAATACGGCCCTGTTCCTTGCTTCCGACCGCGCCAGCTGGGTTTCCGGGGTTACCTGGCGTGTCGATGGTGGCACCAATATGGGGCCGTTGTCGATGTGGCCGGAAGACCAGGCTTAGCAGATTAGTGATGATAATAATAAAGAAAGTTTGACCATAGCGACTAGCCATAGTGTCACAGAAGCTTAGAATATTACCTGGGGATAGAATCGTTCAATTTTATCTCCAAATTAACAGAACATCACATCCTTCAATTGAGTAACGGCTCATTTTGATGCAATGGGACTCTCCGGCCTAGTGTCAGCCACCAAAGAACCTATAATTCTACCGTGAAGGAAGTCTTTCTATACACATTCTGTTTCAAAATGGAGTTGCATATTATGCTCTTGATGCGAAATCATGATGTTCTTGCGCATCTTGTTGGACATTTTTCTAAATTTTGGAAAATATCCACGAAAAGGTATTGACAAGTCTTACAATATATGGTAGACCATATCTAATAGAATAATAGTGGTTAGCCAACAGTAAGAGAGACCCTTATTGGGGCGCCGAAGGTGTAAGAGACCAAAGAAGTTCCAGTTGTCTTGAAACTCTCAGGCAAAAGGATTATTGTTGGTAGAACCTCTGGAGAGACCTGAAAAGGGTCACCGAAGGGGTAAGGCTGTAGGGAGATTTATAGCCAATCTCTCAGGTAAATGGACAGAGGCGATCTGCGACCTGCAGGTCGCCTCTTTGTATCTTCAGGGTGGCTTAGTTGTCAAGTTATACGCAAAGGTAATGCTAGAATAATGAACAACAATAAATATCGAGGAGGGTAAACAGAGTGTTTTCATTTGTGGATGTGTCTCAAGCCGTTGAGGCAGGAAATGCCGGATTAGTTGAAAGCGAGGTTAAAAAAGCACTGAGCGAGGGGCTAGAAGCAAGTCATGTCTTGGAAAAGGGATTAATCGCCGGCATGATTACGGTAGGCGAGCGTTTCAGGGCTGGTGATATGTATCTACCTGAGGTTTTGATGTCATCAAAAGCTATGCACAAAGGTCTTGAAATTGTTAGGCCACTACTAGCTCAGTCAGATAGGAAATTGCAACAGAAAGTCATCATGGGCACTGTTGAAGGGGATGTACATGACATCGGGAAGAACATAGTTGGTACCCTCATCGAGGGGAATGGGTTTAATTTAATCGACCTTGGCGTTGATGTTCGGCCCGAGGTTTTCGTTAAGGCTATAGAAGAGTATGAACCTGACATTCTGGGCATGTCGGCTATGCTTACAACAACAATGACAAAAATGAAGATGGTGATTGATTCTCTGAAAGAGAAGGGGTTACGTGAAAAGGTGAAGGTAGTGATTGGTGGCGCACCAGTGAATGAAGAATTCGCTGCATCAATTGGGGCAGATGGGTATGCACCGGATGGAGGTGTAGCTGCCGAGCTCATCAGGAAACTGGTCGCTCCAGTTTCATCATTAGGAACCATTGACTAATCTAAATTTTACTTATTATGGGAGTTGTAAAACATGATAAAGCTTAATCACAAATATGGTACATCGCCTTACCTGGAAATCCTTTCAGAAGAGCAGATTTATTCTATTCATTCTGCTAGCTTGGAGATTCTAGAGCGGGTAGGGATGAAAAGCAACAATGAGGCGGCCCTGAAGATTCTTAGGGATGGTGGGGCCTATGTTAATGGTGATAGAGTTTGGATTCCTCCCGTAATGGTTGAGCAGGCACTAAGGACCGCTCCTTCAAGAATTCTTATAACAGGCAGGCGTGGAAATGGGAGGGTCCTTTTAGAAAGGAATGTGGTTAATTACGGTTGCGGAACAGATGTGCCCTACCACATGGACTCCTACACTCATGAGATACGACAGGTGGTGCTTAAAGACATCGAGAATATGAGTAAGATTGTTCAGAAGTGTGAAAACGTTGACTTTACTTCAAATTCAGGCCTTGCGTCTGATGTCCGGCCAGAGCTCCAAGATTTATATCACTACAAAGTGGGAAGTACTTATTGCGATAAACCATTCTTTACTACCGCTGCCAGTGGCGAGAACATGAAAGCTTTGATCAATATGGCTACAGTTTTTGCTGGGAGCTATGAGAATTTAAGGAGGTCACCTTCATTTATAGTATACGGAGAGCCTGTCTCACCATTGACATTTGACAAGCACGCAACAGACGTACTCTTGGTTTGTGCGGAATACAATATCCCTATAGTATTCCCACCTATGGTTCAACTAGGTGCTACCGGCCCAATGAGCGTGGCTGGTGGCATTGCTCAAGGTAGTGCTGAAACACTAGCCAGTCTAGTATTACACCAGCTTAGAAATCCAGGGGCCCCATTTATTTGGGGACCTTTTGTCAGCATGATGGATATGCGTACAACCATTTGTTGCTATGGCGGTCCTGTTCTGATGAAGTCTCAGGCGGCTCTGGGACAGATAAGCAGGTTTTACAATATACCGACCTTTGGTTTTGCCTGTGTTAGTGATTCTGCGGAGATTGATGCTCAATGTGGCATGGAGATGATGTGGTCAGCTCTAGTTAATGCTACAGCCGGGCTTAACCTTTGCCATGACGTGGGTTATATGAATTCAGGACTAATTGTTAGCCTTCAATCATTGCTTCTAGCTGATGAGATAATCTCAGCGGTTAGACATTTCATGGAAGGAATTGAAGTAAATGAAGAGACCTTAGGGCTGGATGTTATCGAGAAGGTTGGTCCGGGGGGTAATTTCCTGTCCGAAGAGCACACTGCACAATTCTTCAAACAAGAGGCTTGGTATCCTCGAGTACTGAATAGGAAACCATATCAGTCGTTAAAAGCCGAGGGCGGTAAGACGATAAATCAGAGGTTGACGGAGAAAGCTCATCAGATAATTAAAGAAGATGTTCCCTCGTTTATATCAGATGATGAGATGAAGGAGTTGGATAAGATTATCGCCTCCCGGGAAAGGGAGTTGGATTGAAGGATGTTAGACTATTATTGTGTTATTCTCAGGCCCTAAGCTGAGACGGGGGGAATTGATAGGAATTTAAGGTATAAAAGGAGGTGATGCCAAAAGGAGGCTAATATGTCGTTGAGATTTGATGGATAGCGTGTATTCAATTAGTATCATATGTAAATCGTCAGCGTAAATGGGTCAATTCTGGGAAAAGCGATAATGGACACTTAGGGCTTGCACCTGCTCCCCCGAAAAAGTAAAGTATCGATTAAGAAAGGGGCAGGATCATGACTCAAGGAGTATCCGATAAACTCTGGCAGGCAGATGTCAGGACCTCAGAAACTAAGCAATTTATCCGCGACATCAAGCGCATCACCCGCCGGAAGTTCACCGCCGAGGAGAAGATTCGCATTGTCCTCGAGGGCTTTCGCCGCGACACTCCCATCAGGGACCTCTGTCGCCGGGAAGGCATTCGCCCCAGCACCTACTATGCCTGGCTGAAGGACTTCATGGAGGCTGGTAAAGAAAGGCTCACCAGAGATATAACCCGGGATGCTACCAGGACTGAACTACAGGAAATCAAGCGTGAAAACGCCAGGCTTAAAACGCTGGTGGCTGAGTTATCTCTTCAGGTACACGTCCTTAAAAAACGGCAGCGCCGGGTCTGGAATAAAGGGGAGGTATACTCGGGTGAGCGTTATCGAAAAGAGCGAGATTCTATCCCTGGTAGCTGGTTCCGGACTGCCGCGCCGAAGGGCTCTGGCACAGCTGGGAC
>Ga0208902_1001038_pt1 | contig 13715 bp, 20 predicted proteins | sample AntAceMetag02UKH_FD_184767 | JGI IMG/M metagenome (GOLD analysis project Ga0208902, IMG submission 184767) | Saline lake microbial communities from Ace Lake, Antarctica - Antarctic Ace Lake Metagenome 02UKH (SPAdes) (version 2) | ecosystem: Environmental > Aquatic > Non-marine Saline and...
AATTCGCCACTGAGCAATATTATGAGGAAGGGGGCCAGATAAAGTTTAAACGATATGGCGGGGTCATCGGGATTCAATAAGGGCTTGTAATGGAGATTGAATAGATAAAGGATTTGCCGGACGAACAGGAGGCGATGGCCAACCAAACACCATCTCTTACGGCAGAAAAAGGCTCCGTGAGGAAAAAACATTCAAGGATAAGTTTGATAGGCTTAATGCCCTAATCAAGATGTGACACCGACTCTCTTACAGGAGGTAACAATGAATTTAAAGGCTGTTTCCATATTCGACCTGAGTCCGCCAGAGAAGCTACAGCTGGTGGAAGATCTCTGGGACGATCTGGCGGCTACCCCGTCAGAGGTTCCTGTGCATGAATGGCAAAAGGAGGAGTTGGCTCGTCGAAAGGCCAACTTGATGAGAAACCCGGCTTCGGGGCTTTCGTGGGACGAGGTAAAACGCAGGGCTCGAAGTCGCTATGACCGCTGAACTAATAATCGCGCCGGAAGCACAACAGGACGTCGATGAGGCATATTGTTGGTACGAAGATCGTCGGCCTGGTTTGGGGGAAGAGTTTCTCGGCTGTGTGGACGCCTCTCTTCAGACAATTTGTCGCATGCCTGAACTCCACGCGAAAGTCCACGAGGAGTATCGTCGGGCATTGGTGAGGCGATTTCCGTACGCCATCTTTTACGAGTACGCCGGTGGGAAGGTGACAGTCTACTGCATCTTCCATACATCCAGGGACCCAAAGAAGTGGCGCAATCGCTTGGTGTGACTTGATAGACATCGCCGAATCTGTCAGCCCACCTGACCGATATTCCGTTGCGCTTCACACCGACAGGTGACCTCATCGTTATGCTACAAATAAACCTAAGAAATACAGTAATTAATCCATAAATTAAAACATAAAGGAGTTAAAAATGGCAGAAGCAAAAGGATTGATGAAACCGGTAAAGTTGAGAAATGAGCTGGCAGAGTTTCTGGGAGTAACAGAACTTCCCAGGACAGAGATCACCAAAAAACTATGGGACTATATTAAAGCGAATAAACTTCAGACAAAGACTGAAAATGGAAAGCCTGAAAACGCAGGCAAGTTCATTGTGGTTGATGCGAGTTTGCTCCCGATCTTCAAAAACACAAAATCCAAAAGCAAATCAGGCAAGGTCACTGACCTTACAAATCTAAAAGAAGGCCAGACGATCAACATGATGCAGATGGCCGCTGTTGTCGGTGCAAACATAGAATAAGCTTAAAGCGTCGGGCCTGCATATGAATAATGCATTTGAGCAACAGCCTGTGTAGATGCGACCTATCGGGGTTCAGCGGATCAAGCGCCTGGAACAGTTCAATCTGTTGGAACGGTTTTTTTATAAACGAGGATAATTCCTCAAATTTCGAAGAAATTGTTAAGGGTTTCATTAATGGCCTCGAATTAAAGAGCCATTGAGACAATTATAATTGTTTTCAAACATAACAAGCGGCTACAAAACGACGCCGTAAACCGCGCGTCTGAGCCGCAGCGTTCGACATTAGTTTTTCACGCCTTGGCGTGATTGGACGCTCATCTTTCAATACAGAGCTTATGACCCTAAACTCATTATTTTTACCCCATGAAACCTCTTTTTATTTCACCGGGGCCAACTTTCCAGTATTCGAACATTCCAATCGAAAGGAGCGAAAAGATTATGAAGAAGGATAATGTTGAAAAGGACGATGAACTTCGTCCGGAATATGATCTAAAGGGTTTAAAGGTAAGAAAGGTTGGCACTGAGCGAAAGAGTTTTTATGGACCAACAGTTCGTATAGAAGCGGATGTAGCTGAAGTGTTTCCCAACTCTGAATCAGTGAATGAAGCCTTGCGGTTCTTAATTCGAATAACTCAAGAAAATAAATCGCCATTACTTGCCTCTGCTAATGTGCCAGACAAAAGCATGGAGCAAACGTCTGATGCCTTGCCGTCTTGAAAATATTTATGTTTTTGTTTTGTCAACAACTGGATATCATATGCTGTCTATACCGGCGCTGCCCATCCGGGGCGGCCATTTGGAATTCGATGTTGGACAACAGATGGTCATTGGTCATTAGTCATTGGTCATTCCGTTGTCACTTCCCACTGCCCACTGCACACCGCCCACTGTCTTTTGGACTTTTGAAGCCATAAAAGGAATTCCTATGAAAAAGCTGCTCACAACAATAGCCGCGGCCGTTTTTGTGATATACCCCTCTGTCTGTTTTGCGTCGTATGTTATTCATCTCAAAGACGGGAGAGAATTTGCCACTGATCGATACTATGAAGAAGGGAGCATTACCATTTAAAGCTTGTCCCCGTGAAAACGGAGATTGGGATGATATACCGCAGCCGTCATTCCCGCGAACGCGGGAATCCAGAATCGATAACCTTGTCCTCGACCTGATCGGGGATCGGAATGATGATGGAAAAACAATTTTATTACCTCCAAATGACATTAGTAAGGGCCATTTGACACCGCTTAGTACCTCTCAGGGTGTTCTTCTTCAAGCCACGTTTCTACTTCGTTTCTTAACTCCTTCACAAATTCAATGAGTTCGTCCGCATCATTTTCTGTAACGCCCCCGACATAATCATATTCAACAACATTCCTTTTCGCTCGACAGGCATCCAGATAATTCGAATCATTTTTTCTTTCTGACCCAAGGATGAAAGGCAATGCTTGAATGGTGCGGTAATGCTGTAAGGTTCTTTCGGCCTTATAGCCTTCAGCATAAAGAAGAATGGTACAGAGCTTGAGAGCAGCATTGTAAGCAATCCCAAAGCGCCAGTCAGCTGATATGATGCTTTCGGCAGCATCTTTCAGATCACGTTCGACGATAGCAAGAAGATTTCCAATTTCCTCGGCGCTGGATCGGTGTTCTTTAAGCCAGCCGTTAGTGGCCCATTGCTTCAAGGTCATGATCACTCCCAACAATAAATATCTTAGGTGATTTCAATATATGTGAGATGAAATGTTCGCCTGACTTGACCCGTTTCCGGTATTCATCTTTGTTCATTACATAAGGGTTGATCTCTCTTCCTATTTCTTCCGAACGACCTGAGAGCAGTTCTGAAAGATCTCGGAACCCTATCTCTCCAATGACAAGAAGGTCCACATCACTACCAGCAGTTTCCTCACCCACAGCAATTGATCCAAACACAAATGTCACGTGGATCCGCCCGTCACGAAGCGCCTCCCGGAGTACATCGGCGACCCCGGTTGTCTTGATTACGAGATTTCGAAGCTCCGGATAAAGAGGGTTTTCCTTGTTGGCCCTGTAATAGACCCGATTACTGTCTTTCCTGCCCTTTACCAGATCGAGTCTGACCAATTTCCGTAGCTCCTGTCGTATGGTACTGTCGTTCAGTGTAGAGCGCCGTTGAATCTCGCGGACATGAAGCTCTTTTTCGATACCGCTAAAGAGAAGCCTGAAAATTGCAGCCCGTGAACGAGAGGACAATATTTCACTTAATGCATCCATTTCGCGTGATTATACCATGCAATTGAGTGGTTTTTCCACTCATTTATTTGCGGTAGAGTAGGGAAGACCCATTTGCATATAAAGTATTTGAGATGTAGGCACCGGCCTAATCAAAGAGACCGCCATTTTAATAGACAACTCTCCGGCACCGGGGCGGTCAGTCCCGCGTTCGGCTTATTCAGGTATACCAAAATGCTTCTTGAAGAGCGCTTCAGATAACCTGGCGCCCTCCTCTGTCAAATGAACCGACTTGGCCTTGTTTTTTGGGTTGCCGATATATCCCTTTTCTTCAAAGCTCGTAAGATAAAGGAGGGCAAGGGCCATTTCGTCCACTTTGTCTTTGCTATATTCCATTGTTCAGTTCCTCAATTAATAGGGATCAGGCAAAACAGCGAAAAATCTTTGAACCGCAGGCGCGAAGGTTGTTGGCGGTAGCCACCCCTGTTGCCTGGCCTGGGCTTTCAAATTCGAGTCACTCATGTTCAGGTTCCTTTCCGTCATCATCCCACATGTCACGGTAGGAGTTGACATACGAAACCGTTGCCTCTGGGTCTATTGCGAAATAGTAACGACAAAGCTTCTTATACAAATGAAGCATCTCAGGATCGAAGCAAAAATCGAGTATACCGTCGAGCAATCGCTCGATCCGTTTGGGATCACGGGATTGTTCATGGATGACAGCATCGACTTCGGGGCTGTATTCCGCATGAGCCTGGCGCGCAAGCCGTTGTACATCTGAAAGAAGTCCGCTGATATTTTGAACCAAAGTGTCGGTCATTTCACGCTTCGCACTTTAATCTTTTATTACCTCCAAATGACATTAATAAGGGCCATTTCATCATTCTTTCCTTTCACGGGGCTTCTTCTTTGCCTCAGTCAACTGTTTCACGGTCCGGTCAAAATCGCTCAAGGATCGGTCGTTCAGCTCAATCCTTTTGAGATTGAATTTATCGTATTCGCTTTCAGCCAACTCAATAGCCATCTGGTGCGATATTTTCCCGGCATGGGTTAGGATATCGCGCTCATTGAGGGTCATGAAGACGTCCAGTTTTTTTATCCAGTCGGCCATATGCATGGGGATGCGGCGCATGGCCTGGCCCTCGGCGAAAATCAGGTATTACTCCACCAGGTTGTTCAGGGCCAAAAGTTCCTCTTTCGTGAGATAGTTTTTCGCAATGGTGACGTTCTGTTTGCGAACCTTTGCGTCCCGCCAATTAGTCAGCCCCATGTGGGGCTTTTCGCTGTCGGCCCGTTCATGGATGATTTCCGCTGCGGTCTTTCCGGTAATGGCCCAGTGCATTTTGTTCTGGACGGTTTTGAAAAATTCGATGCTGATCTCGAGGGTGGGGTCATAGTCGATACTGGTGGCGTAGATATCGGTAATTTTCTGGTAAAAGCGCCGTTCCGAGGTGCGGATATCCTGAATGCGGCGGATCAGCTCGTCAAAGTAATCGAAGGGCTGATCCGGGTTTTTGAGGCGCTCATCATCCAGCACAAAGCCCTTGATAATGTATTCGCGCAGGTGCTGAGTCGCCCAAATGCGGAAACGGGTGGCTACGCGGCTTTTCACCCGGTAACCCACGGAAATAATCATGTCCAGGCTGTAATAATCCAGCAGACGTTTAACCTCCCGCTTGCCCTCCCGGCGAACTGACAAGTCTTTCTTGTAAGTTGCTTCCTGAGCCAACTCGCCTTCCTGATAGACATTCTAGACATGAAGGCTGATATTCTGCTGAGAAGTTTGGAAAAGGTCGGCCATGAGCTGTTGGGTCAACCATACCGTCTCGTCAAACAGGCGAACATCAATTTTGACTTGGCCGTCTTCGGTCTCGTACACCAGAAATTGGCTCTTACCGGGAAGATTCTCGCTCATTGGGTCACCTCCATGAGCATGAGCTGGATGTTGAAAACGCTCCAGATAAAATTCGCCAGTTTTGAATAGGTTTCAACATTCATGTGTAATTCCCCTATGTACCCAGAACGGCGTGATGTGACTGCTCAACTAAATAATGAAAGAGAGCACGTCTACTGTTGATTATTGCAGCCAGGCCTAATAGAAAAGGCTATCATTTTAGCAAACGATTCTCTGATACATTCGCAGTAAGACCTCTCCTACCTCACAACCGCCGCGCCCTGACCGTCTTCTGAAGTGACTCGTTCTACCTTTCTCTTCCCTCTCGAACAATATTCACTATTTCTTGCGTCGTAATATTAGCTTTAATTGATGGAACATTTAAAGGTGAAGAAGCGATCTTTTCCGGAACCAACGCGAAAGTTCAACCGTCTTTCCTTCGTATTAGTACTTTGCCCGTATTTTCAGCCTGTTCAAGAACTATAGCGAGCTTTTGTCGGGCTTCTGAATATGTATAAACCTGCATTTTAAACCTCCATTATTTCAAAGAGGCGTCCTCTTAATGTCCTCGACGTGCTTGGTCAGTCAATTTTAGAATTCTGAATTTATATAGCTTGGATTATTTTTATCTTATCAATCCCTCAAATCTTATCAAGTTTGTCCTAAATTGCCACGATGTCACCCATCATTTACCGTTTAGGTCAGGTATTTCTGATATAAGCCATATGTTAAGAGTTAACCCGGCTTCTGGTTAATTACGTTAAAAGGCTTTTTCAAGGATTTGGGTCAATTCATTATCGGTCAGCATAATAGGGTTACCTTTGGTGCTGCTTGCCTTGCGTACTTTTCCCACCACACCTGGAAAGTCCTTTTCTTTTAGATCATATACAGATAATGGCGGTATCTTAAATCTTGCGCAAAGGTCTTGCACCCATGTAACACCGTCGGCTGCCTGGGCAGTGGGAACCCCTGTCAGGATCTGCGCCACCTCTTCATACCGGGCCAGGACAGGGGAATTGGGGGCGCGGGTTTTTAGCGCATGCACATTGGCCGCCATGACATGGGGAAGAAGGAGGCCGCATAGGGCGCCATGGGGCGCAGGGAACATGCCCCCTAAGGGACCTGCAAAACCGTGTACGGCCCCCAATTTGGCATTCGCCAGGGCAAGACCACCAAACAGGCTTGCCACGGCCATCTCCTCACGGGCGGCCTGATCATGACCATCTTGAAAGACCTTGGGCAGTGAACGCGCGGCCTTTCCCATCCCTTCACGGCATATCCCGTCCGTGAGAGGGTTGGCGTTCTTTGAAACAAATGCCTCCATCAGTTGTGTTAGGGCGTCAAGGCCGGTGAAGGCGGTTAGGGAAGGGGGCATGGACAGGGTTAGCAGGGGATCAATCACAGCGAGACGGGGCAGCATCAGGGGGCTGCGCATGCTGACCTTTACGCCATGTTCCGGCGAACCGATGACCGCATTGCGTGTGACTTCGGCCCCGGTGCCGGCCGTGGTTGGAATGGCGATATAGGGGGCGGGAGCCTGCAGAATCTCTTTGCCACGTCCGATAATCTCTAAGTAATCCAGCAAATTACCACTGTTGGTCAGAAGCGCCGCAATGGCCTTGCCCGTATCGAGGACGCTTCCCCCGCCTATGCCGATAACCAGATCGCTCCCGGCCTGGCGGGCCTGCTCTACCCCTTCAAACACTGTCGCAGTTGTCGGTTCTCCGGGCACGCTAAAGAGAACCGTTCTCAGTCCCTCAGCGTTCAACTGGTCCACCAGGGGCGCGGCACGTCCAGGGGCGCGGCCGGTAACAACGAAGACACGGTGACCCATGTCAGCAGCAATCGGCCCAACTTCCTTTATTGCATGGTGGCCAAAAATAATGCGGGTGGCGGTTGCGAATTCGAATTTCATGATTCATTACCGAGAACTTTCCAGAATGCCCCCTTTCGCTCTCAAGGTGTAAACCCTACAGAGTTGAGGCCGAGGACCCTATTTGCGCGGCTAATCCCAGCCCTCCTCATCAGGAAAAACATTGGTATATTTGACGCTGGTGCGGGGTTCTGCCATCATATGGGCCACGGTATCGCGCCATTTCTTATAGTGCTCGGTTTCCTTATGGCGGGCCGGGTCCCCCAGTGTTCGATAGACCTCTACAAGAAGGAAGCGGGCGGGGTCATCCTGTTGCTGCATAATATCAAAGCGCGCAACACCGGGCTCCTGGATGCTGTTCCGGGCATTTTCGAGGGTAGCATCCTTAAAAACAGCAATGTTTTCAGGCCTGACGTGGATAGAAACATGGACAATGAACATCGTATCTCCTTTACAGCAAAAAAGTGCCTTTCAATAAATTTTGAACTGTGCGATTAGATAACCAGCAGGATTTTCAACAAAAGCTATTTTTTTCACCGCAAAGCCGCAGAGGTCGCAGAGGTTTACATGTTTATTGTTTTCCGGTGAGAGGCCGGAAAACAATCAGACCCGGTTTTTTGATCTATGTAGCATTGTCAGAGCAACAAGCTCCGCAATTTACCTAACATACTAATTTATTTTAACAAAAGCGTGCTTTTCGAGGATTGATGGCCTCGTAAGAAGTCAAGAAATAGACCCTTTTAGGAGAGGGTTTCCATAGTTACAATATCTGTAACGGTCAGAGGAGTCAAGCGCATGACCCTGGATAAAAGGATGCCTTGTTCAGGCACATCCCTTTTTGCGTAACCTTCTCAGCAGAACCCAGATGTAAATTATCCCATTCAAAATGAAGACCGACAGGCCAAGGAAAAGTTGATCTTCCCGCGTCAACTCTGTCGGATAGATGACTGGAATCAGGTAGTGTTGAATGAAGCCATCTTTGTATGCTGTTACGCCGGCCACCTGTCGAAGTCGGTTTTCAATGGGTGTAAGGGGGCAGAGCCACTCCTGGATTTCAATGAGCCCTCCCCATACCACAGCAGGGATATGCAGATAACTAACCCTGGGCCATTTGAAGACAAATAACCCTCCAAAAACCACAAAAAGGATAAAAACAAAGTGAAAAATCACTAAAAGGTCTGCAAGAAAGGAGTATATCACCTCTGACCCCTGTCGAAGATCACAGCCACACGAGGAAGAACCCGTGAACACCTGAGGTTTTTTATACCCTTCAGGCCTCGGACTGTCAAATGACAGTGAATTAAAAAACAGCGAGCCACAGACTTTGGAGGATGAACAAAAAAGGGGGTAAATTTGGCGGCGCTGTCAACCACGGTAATGTTTCACGTGAAACATTCCTATAAACTGCAGCCATCAGCGCTGATCTGCGTCCCATTCAATTTGAATTTGCATTACAGCTGTGCTTACATCGTTGAAATGTTTCACGTGAAACACTCTTTTGTCTTTTCAATATCAAGTGATTGTGTTATCAATCCTATTCTGCGGCGCGCATTTTCGTTCCGCACAGGATATATCTTATGGGACACATAATCTCTATCTCCAACCAGAAAGGCGGTGTGGGCAAAACCACAACGGCCATAAACCTCGCTGCGTCCATTGCTGCAGGAGAAAAGGATTGCCTCCTTATCGACTGCGACCCGCAGGGAAATGCCACCACCGGTCTCGGTGTAGATCCGGCATCCCTTGAACAGGGCCTCTATGATGTCTTGTTCGGAGAGCTCCCTTCTGAAGAGGCGATCACCGAAACACCCCTGCCACGCCTCCACCTGATTGGCGCCACCGGAGACCTGATCGGGGCAGAGGTGGAGATGGTCTCCATGAAATCAAAGGAGTTCCGCCTCCGCAATGCGCTAACAGCCCTCAGACAAAGATATGACTACATCTTTTTGGACTGCCCCCCATCTTTAGGCTTTTTGACGGTAAATGCCCTTACCGCAGCAGAGTCTGTTCTCGTACCGCTTCAATGCGAATATTACGCCTTGGAAGGGCTGTCCCAGTTATTGACTACTGCAAAGGCAGTGAAACGGGGCCTTAATCCAGTTCTCGGGTCTGCCAGTATCCTGTTAACCATGTATGATAGCCGCAATAATCTGTCACGCCAGGTTGCGGATGAAGCCAGGGCGCTTTTTAAAGAACGGGTTTTCAAGACTGTAATTCCACGTAATGTCCGTTTAAGCGAGGCCCCGAGTTATGGGAAACCGATTATACTTTATGATATCGGTTCCAAAGGGGCACAGAGCTATCTGGCCCTTGCGAAGGAACTGATCGGGAGGGAATAGGCCACCATGCCAAAACGAAAGGCCCTTGGAAAGGGGTTGTCGGCGCTGATTCCTGACGCCGATGAATTTGATGATAGAGATAAGCAGTTTTTTCAATGCCCGGTGGAGGTAATTGAACCCAATCCTTATCAGCCAAGACAGACGTTCTCTCCCCATGAACTGGAAGAAATGGTACGATCCGTCAAGGAAAAAGGGATTATTACGCCACTACTGGTCAACAAGACGGAGACAGGATATCAGCTTATTGCGGGCGAGAGGAGGTGGCGGGCGGCACAAAAGGCCGGCCTCAGGCGCATCCCTGTTGTTGTAAGGGAAGTAACTCCCACTGAGTCCTTAGAACTGGCCCTGATTGAAAATATTCACAGAAAAGACCTCAATCCCATTGAAGAGGCTTTTGCTTATGCAAAACTCTTGGAAGAAACCCGAATTACGCAGGATGTCTTGGCCAAACGATTGGGTAAGGACCGTTCTTCCATAACCAATCTTTTGAGGCTCCTGAAGCTCCCGGTACAGATACAGCAGGATGTGATTGACGGTCACCTAAGTATGGGCCATGCGCGGTTATTAGCCGGCCTCAAGAACAGTGAAGATCAGTGGGCCCTACGAAATACCATCATTAAAAGAGGCCTTTCTGTCAGGCAGTCGGAGGCATTGGCGAAGCGGGGAAAGGACTCCACAAATTCGCGGGAGAAGGGATCTACCAAAGATCCTTATCTGCAATCATTAGAAGATAACCTCAAAAGGTCTCTTGGCACGAAAGTCGAGATCAAGAAACGGGGGAGGAAAGGTAGCCTGGTGGTCCATTTTTATTCCGACGATGAGTTAGACAGGCTGCTTGAGCTGTTGGGTTGATTGCTCCCATCTTTCCCTTTGCGGTCTTTCCATCTTCGCTCCTCGCCCCTGATCAGGTCTTGGATGTTCACCTTGTGTTTGTAACAGATCAGGAGCGCCATAATCAATGAGCCGATTATAAGCGGTTGCGGCTTGCCGAACAGCATAAGAAAAAGGGGCATGGCAGCCGCTGAGAGGATTGAACCAAGAGAAATGTAATCCCATATGGCTACAATTATGATAAACAGAACGAGGCTACAAAGACACGATAATGGTGAGAGCGCGAGGTAGACGCCCAATGCGGTTGCGACCCCTTTTCCACCCCGAAATCCAAGGAATATAGGGAACAGATGCCCTAATAGAGCACATATACCGATGCCAGCCAAGGCTATTTCATGGGTTGGCCATGTTTGAGAAAAAAGGTGAGAGAAGAGAACGACTGGGACAAAACCCTTGAGCAGATCAAGAATGAGGGTGATTATCCCCCATTTCATACCGAGTTCTCTCGCCACGTTGGTGGCCCCGATATTTCCACTGCCCTGCTTGGTGATGTCAATCCGCGCCACATATCTGGCGATTATTTTCCCAAAAGGGATTGCCCCGGTGATGTAGGCCGCTATTGCAAAAATAATTGTTTGAAATACCACTTAAAACCCCTAACCCGGATAATCCGGAATTCATGTTACCCTCTCAACTACTCAACTATTTGATGATTTTTGTAATGATGAAAATATATTTTTTTAACCAAGGATGCAATTTCTTTTTTGGGCGCCGATGGCGCTACCGGGACAGGTTAAACCCATGAAACTGATGGTTATGGATGGACAGGGCGGGGGTATCGGAGCAACCGTTATCAAGGGATTGCGACATTCAATTGGCGCTGACCTGGAAATTTTAGCCCTTGGCACCAATTCTATTGCAACATCGAGGATGATGAAGGCCGGGGCCAACAGGGGTGGTACGGGGGAAAATGCCATCGTTTGTACCAGCCGGGTAGTGGATTTGATCATCGGACCTCTCGGTATTTTAATGGCCAACGCAATGATGGGTGAAGTCACTCCTGAAATGGCCGCCGCAGTGAGTTCAAGCAGCGCCAAAAAAATCCTGATTCCCCTAACACAGGAGAAAATCAAGATCGTTGGTGTTTCAGATGAGCCTTTGCCCCATTTGGTAAACCAGGTAATAAAAATAGTCAAGGAGATGATTTAAGATGTGTGAATCAACTGCGTATATCTTGAAAGACGGGAAGGAAGAGCTTATTTTTGAGGGCGTTGATCTTTTAGAGAACACCGATGATGGGGTAAAGATGGTCGACGTATTTGGCGAGGAAAAGATAATTCGAGCAAAGGTTAAACGCTTCTCCCTTCTGGATCATAAGATAATCTTGGAACCTAATTAAGTTAACCGACACTAAAGGAGGGTATTGAGATGATAAAAGCGTTTGCTGACAAGATTGTCTGGCTTGGCCATGATGGGTTTCGTATTGATGCTGCAAAGAGGGTTTATTTTGACCCATACCAGATTGAGGGAGGACCAGTGGCCGATCTGATACTTATTTCCCATGAGCATTTTGATCATTGTTCGCCCGAGGATGTTGCCAAAATCCAGGCTCCTGAAACAGTCATCGTCACAGAGAAGGATTCTGCGAAAAAGCTCACAGGTGATATAAGAATCTTGAAACCGGGGGAAATCCTTGACTTGGGAGACGTGAAGATCGAGGCGGTTCCCTCCTATAATACCGATAAGGATTTCCACCCGAGAAAAAATGGGTGGTTAGGATTCATCGTAGAGCTTGAGGGGGTCAAGGTCTACCATGCGGGAGATGCCGATTTTATCCCTGAAATGAAGGATTTTGACGTGGATATTGCCCTTCTCCCCGTATCCGGGACATATGTAATGACCGCAGACCAGGCCGTAAAGGCCGCCCTGGCAATCAACCCCAAACTCGCCATCCCCATGCATTATGGGGCGATTGTGGGAGATATGGCGGACGCGCTCAATTTTAAAAAGGAGCTTGAAGGAAAAGTTGAAGTGTCAATTCTGGAAAAGGAGTAAGGAAATTATTCTTTCCTCCTTACCCTGCAGCATATCCCCTTGAGATTGGGAGTGCCGAATTCCTTCCCCACTTTATCCACGGATGTTAGGATGTTTAGATTGGATTTTGTCCAATTATCCTGAGAAGTTATATCCTCTTCCGGGAACCACCATCCGTATGAGGCATTGACGACGGCAGGGTGTAGGCCTTCGGTCAGATGCGCTGTCTGGGTAATTTCGCCCTGCTTTGTCGCAATTAGCACCTGGTCCCCTTCATTAATATTCAGTTTTGCAGCTGTTTCCGGATGAATTTCAACCATCGGTTCGGGGCTCTTTTTTCTCAGTTTCTCAATCCATCTGTAGGATGAATGCATATAATAAGGATTCTTGGAACTTGTCAATATTAAGGGGAACGCAGGATCATCCTCCTCTGGTGGTCCGGTAAATTCAGGTAATGGCCGAAGATTGAATTTTTCTTTGGTACTGAGATAAAGTTCCACCTTTCCGGTAGGCGTTCTGAAACCGCGCGATTCGTATTTCCTGAATTTGTCTTCCCCTTTCAGATAACCTTGCTCAGCAAACTCAGGATAGCTGAGGCCACTCGGCTTGAGTAACGCCGCCAAGAGATCGTTAGGATCATCAAACCAATATTCCTCGGGGGTCATGGCACGGCCTAATGCATTGAGTATGCTGATATCGGACCAGCACTCCTCCGGCGGATCGACTATCTTTGGCCTAGCCAGAATATACCCGTGACCAAGCCCGTAATGACCTATGTCGTTGAATTCAAACTGGGTGGCAACGGGGAGAACAATATCCGCGAGCGAGGCCGTGGGGGTCATAAATATATCAGCGACAACGAAAAAATCGAGTTTATTGATGGCGTTAAAGGTCATGCGACTGTCTGCGTAGGCCAGGAGGGGATTGGAGCACTGCACATAGGCCCCTTTGACCGGATAGGGAACCTCTTCAATGATCGCCTCTCTCAAAAAGGCGGGGGGAACGGTCATGAGTTTGGGAATGGTGTGATGAAAGGTGTGGATCATTTCTTTCCATTTTGTAGGCAAGAGATCGGCCCTGACGAACTTTCCCAAGGGGAGGATCTTCGGTTCGTTTGCCTGCACGTTTCCACCCGGGACATCTAAATTCCCGCATATTGCCATAAGAGAGGTAAGCGCCCTTGCAGTGTCAAAGGTGGTAATATGCTGTTCTATTGCATTTCCCCACTGAATTGCGGCTGGCCGGGACCGGGCGTATAATCGTGCGGCCTCCCTGATGAGGTCCGGCTCAACCC
>Ga0208902_1001039_pt1 | contig 13712 bp, 18 predicted proteins | sample AntAceMetag02UKH_FD_184767 | JGI IMG/M metagenome (GOLD analysis project Ga0208902, IMG submission 184767) | Saline lake microbial communities from Ace Lake, Antarctica - Antarctic Ace Lake Metagenome 02UKH (SPAdes) (version 2) | ecosystem: Environmental > Aquatic > Non-marine Saline and...
TTCAAATCTACCTCGACCCACTCGAGTTCGACTCAAAAACTCGTTCAAAATAGAGGAAAGGAATCTCAAAACACAGGCACGCCTTTTGGACCCCCCAGCATAACTCTGAGAAGCGAAAACGAGCATAAAGATACGTTGATTAACAGTGATCATTAATTTCTCAATTCTCCACTTTTTTTAATAAAAACTTATATAAATAACAAAAATAATATAATAGTAATGCCGATTTTTCACTCAGAAATTAAGGAAAACGGACGAAAGTTTTCAGACTCAAAATGGAGGACTTGTCTCTATCTTGAATCTAAAGGGATTAAATATAATTTTCTGGGATGGTGTGAGTTCAAATGTAAATTTAAAGATAATTGCCCTCAAGCGATACAATTAACAGATGAGGAGATAGGAAATACATATCTTGACTTAGTTTATCCAAATGGGAAAAAACAGAGTAATTATTCTGAATTTAATAAGAAATCGATAGTTACTTGTAATGTTTGTGGTGAAACCAAATTCCCAAGAGATAGTATTAAGAAAGACCGAGACCTTAAGTTTAAAGATGGAGACTTTGACCTAATAAAAGTAACAAACGGTAAATATTGGGGCAAAGCACAAGGAAACGCTTATTCTGAATGTTTTCTACATCTAATGAAAGAACATGGAATTCTATCATGCGATTCTAATTTCTTTCCAAATTTTGCATTGAGAGACCGAGCAAGGCATAGAGCACCAGGAATGATAGGGAGTAAAGAGTAAAATGAGAAAAAGAATCAAAAAAAAGGATATAATGTCTAAATTAGACAAAATACAATCCGAAATAAAAAAACAATATGAAATACCAAACACTTTCATGCAAATGGTATCTGCATATATCGCGTTTGATACAAAAATGAGACCTCAACAATCTTATAAAGATGAAGTATTGCATATTATAAGATTTTTTCAAAATATGGTTAATAAGAATCCACGTTTAACAAATGTAATGATGGATATTGATACGTTGTGGGGATAATAAAATGGTAAAGTTAAAATATTTGTTTGTTTGTGCAGAAGGAGAAGTGCGTTCACCTACAGCGTATGATATATATAAGAAGAGAATAGATTGCTTCTATTGTGGACTTAGTTATTTACAAGAGAATATTAAATTTATTGGATATTTCGATGTTCTTATCGTATTTGAAGAATTTATGAAAACAGAAATACAGAAATTACTAAAAGAGTTTAAAGAGGAAGATTGGATCGTTTCTAAATATAGTAGTTATATACAAGAGAAATATGAATATAGAAGACCACTAATTGAATGTCTCGATATTGAAGATATTTACGGTAAACGTGGACTCCCAGATCTAATACTAAAAACAATAAATCAAATTAATGAAAGATTCCCTGGAGGGTTAAGAGTATGATAAGGCTAACAGTAAAACGTGGATTATTGAAGATGGATGGATCGGGAGAAGAAAATACAGTTCCTTATTACGTGTATATTCCAGAAAACACAGTTATAGAGAGGGATCACGATGGAAGTCTAAGTTTCCCAGAGTTGAAAGGTGTTGGACCACTTCAAATCAAAAATATTGTAGATTGTGATGATTGGGATGAAGAAGAACTTAGAAGAGAGATAATTGAAAATATCAGATATTATAAGAAGAAAAATACGACTAAAGAAGAAGAAATACATGAAAATATAGTGGGTAAAATGCTTAGAGATGAAGCTTGTAAACTCTTCGAGTATTCTACATCTTGGAAAGATTTAAGTGAGGATAGTCAAAGAATAAATAAATTAATTGCCATATATTCAATGCTGGGAGGGATTCAGTAAAATGAAACCTAAAGAAATTGTTTTTAGTTATAATTATCGTAAATTAGAAGATCACCTTCATACAACAGTTAGATCAGTTAAGTGGATGAAAAATCGAGGTATAAAAATCGGAGATGTTATTCCTGTTAGAGTATTACAAACGGCCATTAATTTTTTCGATAAATTAGTAGGGTATTATGACGAACAAATCAATAAAATACCAATCGAATTATTATATTATGATACTAATCTTTACAATAAAGCTGGTGTTACATCTCATCAAGAGTTTGTCGATTTACTTAATACTTTCATTCCAAAATATAATCCAAATCGTTTAACCACTGTTAAGCGTGTGTTATTGTTATTGAGAGTGTATAAATAATGGCTTCTGGAGATTTAAACGAATTAATGTCTTTGTTAGATTCTATACATAATAATAAAGATCAGACCTTAAAAGGATTAGAAATTTATGTCAAAACAATTTGGACTAAATTTAAGGAATATAAATGTCCTCATGATAGTTTTACATATGATGCAGATACAAGCGTTACATATTGTGATGATTGTGGTTGTAGTATGTGTCCGTGGGATTTATGGAAAGAAATAAATGAGGAGTGTATGTAAAATGGGAAACGATGCAACCGCAATAATGGGATATGGGGTTTTAGTAGATAATAAACATCAATTCCCTTGGTATAAAGAAGATTCTGATTTTGAATCTTATTGTGAAAATCATGATATAGACATCTCAAATATTGTAGAATCTTGGGCAGGATATGGGACTGAAGATTATGATAACAATAGAAATATATTTGCAATTAAAAAAACATTTAAGGCAATTGATGCCAGTGATGAACCAATAGAATTAACTCGTGTAGTGATAGATGGAGATGATACTTTCGACTTTATGATGTTCTGCAAAGATGTTTTAAAAATTAAGGACCCGAAACCAATTTGGTTTTTAGCGTGTTATTATGGTTAATAGATAAATATATAAATAACAAAAATAATAGAGAATTAGAGGAATATTTTTCCTCATACTTTATTTCATATTATCAACACCGGGTTGGTCGGCAAACCAACTCGTCTATTTTTCCAGGTAGGGAGACGTGGGACTCTCTCTACCACTTTAAACTTATTAGTAGAAAGACTTATAAACTTATAAATTGATACTTTATTATCATGAAACTTATAAATTCAAGTATCGAATGGCTAAAAGAAAATAGTCATATACATACAATTAAACAAATGATGAAAGAATTAGATACTTCCAGATCTATAATTAAGACACAGATTAAGAAATATAAACTCCCTTATTTAAGAGAATATGAAGTATATTCTGATGAAGAATTAGAAATACTTAAAGAATCTCCCGAAAAACATACGATGGATGCTCTATTATTACTATTACCGAGAAGAAATAAACCCTCGATTGTTATGAAGCTATTCAAACTAAAAATAGTAGAAAAAGACCATAAATTTAGAGGTTGGAATAACAAAAATATTAATTTAGATAAAGAAGTATTACTAAAAGAGATTTTGACTAATACAACAGCAGTTCTCGCTAAAAAATATGATTGTTATCATGGCACAATACGAAATCTCTTAGAGAAATATGGTTTTGATTTACATGGCCATAGATATAGAGAGTTAAACGATGAAGATAAAAAATACATAGAAGAAAACATTCATAAAAAAGATTATGTGGATTTAGCGAACGCTATCAATATAAATAAGGGTAGAATTCGAGAGTATATGGCAAAGAATGGATTAAAATTTCGGAGTAATAAAAACAAAAACAAAAACATTTCAAAACCTAAACGAAATCAATATGAAAGAATATTGGAAGCGAGAGGTAACGGGAACATTACAAATAACCAAGCGTGTGTAATAGTGGCTTGTAAAACATCTCAAGATATGTTGCAAACACTCTGGGAAAAATACAATTTAGATGCACTTGATGAAGATTTAGAACCTCTTTACGATATATCAGTATTCAAGGAGATATTAGTTGATTTGAATAAAAGATTAAATCGAACCACTCCCAATTCTAAATTAATGGCACCATCACCATCTTCATTGGTGAAAGTCGCTTTATATTTAGGTTCTAATATTAAAATATCTCGTATGTATATTTTATTACATACTAACACAAAAAACGAGGTAACGGTTAGAAATGGTATAAATTTCTTATTTAGTAAGAAATGTGAACAAATACGGAGAAGCAATAATTCTGGAAAGATTATTCCCATATTACAAGAGATGTATCAGAAAGCAAATAATATAGACATACAAGATTTAAAGAGTGTGGGTAAAGATGTGTAATAGAGCTTGGCACATGGGAATGAAACACACTTCTTCTATGATTACCGATATAGATGGAGGTTCTTTTTTACATACTGCTATTTATCCTGCAATACTCCCTCAGAAAGATAATAAACACGTGCCTTGGTGTGAAGAACATACACCCAAGGATGAGCCCGAACCCGTCAACACCGCCGAAAAAGCCTATACTATTGAAAATTGTTGTAATTGTAGTGGTGAAGATTGTAGTGTAACAAATGATTCAATTCTATGGTGTATTGATTGGAAACCAGAGGGTGAATGAGTAATGATCCAACCAGAATATCGATGTCCACATAGAGATCTAAAAGATAAGTGTAAGATCAAAAAGCATCTCTGTGAGTTAATAAAATGGGAAAACTGCCCAGAAATAAAATGGAATGTGAAAAAGTAATGAACTGTAAAGAATGCAAAAAACCATTTAAATCTGTAGACCAAGATATTTGTAGGATTACATATGGGAATTTAGATGAGGTAAATGGAAAGTTTAAGGAACGACACACAGAGTATTTCTGTCGTGATTGTATTCTAACTTATAAAAAAGTGGATAAGGTAAAAAAAGAATGACTGAAAAATATTACAAATGTAACGCATGTGGATCAATATATAGAACGATTCTAGATATAAACAGACATATAGACATCGTTCATGGAACTAATGGCGAAGGATTTGATATAATAGAAGAAGAATATTAACTAATCTTTTTTATTCTCTTCAATATTTGGGAAAGTCAAATCTTCATTATTCAGGTTATTAATATAATCATCGATCTTTGGTTGAAGATTAGGAACTACTAAACCTTTTAGTTCTAATGTAGCACCAATCTCTAACACGTTAGCATCCAACTCTAACTTTCCCGTAAAGTCTAAGATAGAACCAGAGGAGGTCAACTGAAAAAAATACTCGAATGTATGTTTTCCTTTCTTATCGGTTAATCTCTTAATCCCGATAACTTCTAATTTTGCATCAATATCTTTCATAATAATATTTATAATAAAAATAAGAATTTAAATGTAATTATTAAAAATTATACAAATATAACATAAAATTTTTAGTTATATAGAAAATATTTATATAACAAAAATACTATACTTTAACTTAAGTTATACTTGTTTAACTTTCGGATTTGATTAATATATCGGCTGATACTATAAAAGAAGTCTCATTTAGTAATTTTAATAAGATACTCGAAAGATATATAGAGAATGTCGATCCAACACTTGAAAAATCAAACATATCAAAACGCAAATTAACAGAATTAGTAAACGAGACAATTATAGAGAAGATTGCTAAACACTATAAAGTAACAAAAAAATTAATAAAGGAGTTCTTACAAGATTTTTATGAAGCTAATAGATTGAGAAAAAAATCTTGTAGTCTACGGCAGACTGATGAGGTAAAGAAGGATGTGAGTGGAAACCTCGTTCCAAAACTCACACTCGAGCAGAGTTCGACTCCTGCACAAGCCAATAAATCCAAATCTATTACTTCAACTAAACAAACCATAATCCCTCAAGATGCTTTTGATGAAATACTTAATAAAGCACCAGAAAACGAACGTTTTTTATTTGACCCGGTTCTAAAAGAATATCTTCTAAATCCTTCTTCTAAAGAACTTATCAACGTAAATAGAATCTTAGATCGTTATCATAAGTTATATGTAGCTTCTACACCAACAGTCAAACTAATTCCATACAAACGTCCTAAATGGTTAGCACCTAAACAACACTTAATCGCCGATGCCGTTCAAAAAGAAAAAAATAACTTTATCCATGGAGAACGTCAAACCGGAAAAGATTCAGCCATTGCGGTTGGAATGTTTGAAGGGTTAATAACTAAGAAGCAACAACAACCTCTATTTTTCATGGCTTCCAAAATATCAACCGCTGAAGAGATTATATCAAAAATTATTAATGAAGATCGTTTTCAGTATTTGCAAGATCATATTCATACGAGACATAAGGATTATATACTCTTCTATTGTCAAGATGGTGGAATAAATAGGTTTCAATTAATCGATACTACAGAAGCGGCAGTAAAAGGCATTACTGGAAATCTATGGATAGATGATATTGATACAATAATCAAAAATCTAAAACAAGATGTTATTACGAAAGCTATTATGATCACAAGAGCGAATCCACAAATACACTGGACCTTCACCTCTAATATGGGAAAAGGATCATATATTAGTTTCTTAGAGACAATTAAAGACCCCCAATGGGATGATAGAGTTAGTATATTTGAATTACAAACGGGTGATGTTAGCCATATTATTGCAGAGAAAGATGAGTTCTTATTTGCAATTGCTACCGCATTAAGTGGAAAAGGGGAAGCGGAAGCACAATTATTAAATATCTATAATAAGGATGGTGATACATTCGATCACATCTCATTAAAGGATGCCCAAGATTGTTACGAATATTTCATGTCTCAAATCGTTTCTACTATAGCAATAGAAAAATGTATCCTTTCAATAGATCCATCCGGGCTTGGGCATAAGGTGGGTTGGACTGTTAAAGCCTATGGAAATGATATGGTTTGGGAATTAGATTCGGGAGAAATTGCTCTTGGTGAACCAGATAGAAGTAATGAAAAATGGTCTATAGAGAGAATGACAACCTTTTTTATAAAAATAGCTCGAGAGCATTTTGTTAATTATGCAATTATGGAATCAAACACCACGGGCTTTACGATATACTCGACATTAAAAGCGAATGGAATTAAATGTAAATGGCGAAATTTTGGTGGAGAGGGTAAATCAAATTCACATTCAAACAAAAATGCTCTAATGAGACATTTCCTTGATGAGAGACAAATCGTTATTAAAAACCCAATTTTAATCTCTCAATTACGAATTTATAATCCAGACATGAACCAAGCCTCTCGAAAAGGTGATATGGCTGATGCTTCCATCCATTGTGTATGGGAATTAGTCGGTGGATTAAATTACTTAAAAAACAAACTTAAAGAAAAGAAAGCTAAACAATTAGAAGAAACAGAACAAATGGGTTATTCATAAAATGAACTTATTAGACAATTGGCAAATCGCTGGTGGGAATCGAACGAATAATAGCGAATTAATGATATACGATTACGATAGTGAATTTGGGGGATTACCTTCATTAACTTCATTATCTGCAGGAGTTAGATATAGAAATCCAATCACAAAAAACTTTTACAATAAAGTGTTCAATCCAGTAGATCGATGGCAAATTAGCGAGAATGATAAGATTGGGAAGGCACTAACTAAGAAATTTCTCAAACGAGCAATGATGAAGCCATTTGCGTTTTATAACGGGATGACAATGGAAGATCCCGTTTCTAAATACAACGATCAGATTTGGGAAACATTAAGAGCAATGGGATTTGAAGATTGGTTAAGAAGAGCCGGACAACGTCAAATGGTTCATGGATGGCAAATAACCAAACCCGAAATAGAACAAAATGAAGAGGGTGAAATTTTATCTATTGATTTTTCAAATGTGATCGGAGAGCATGAGATTTGGGAATCAAGAGGTCTATTTTTTGATAGATATAATATCAGTGATGTAATTAATAGAGATAGAGCGATTGCGAATGGTTCTGAACTACCTAAAATAAAATTAAATCAGATTAAGGATATAAGAGTTAATAAGAAGCCTATACTTCCATTATTCAGAAATTCTGAACATCTATATCGCACCTATGAAACGTGGCCAATGTCTGAATGCTTCCATACAACCCAAGGAGGTTATCATGAAGGATTGGGAGATTCTACTTTCGCAGCCGTTTTTGATTCTATAGTTAAATTAGCGGAACAGAGCGACAACAATCATTTTAGACAGGGTATTTGGGCTCAAGCTCTTGTGGGTGATGATTGGAAACCAGATCAGATTAGAAAATTTGTTCAAAATGCGTTATATGCTCTTAATAATAAACAATTATTTGTTAGTAAGGTTATTTTAGATGATGAGGGTAAACCAACCAGTCTACCATTACTACAATTCAGTAATACGGTTCAAGATGGTAATCCATCCAAATCTTCAAGTGGGGGTGGTGGGTTAATATCAGAGTTATCAAGTGAATGGGCGAGTTTATGTTTAGATACTGGTTATTCAATTAGATTTTTCACTGGGCATCCAGGTGGTGCTTTAGCCGCTGCTTCTGAAGATACGTTAGCTGATGTTAAAAATGATATTGCTAACTTCTCAACCATCTCAAAAGAGTTAATCATTCCATTTTTAAAACTTTTACAACAATACGGTATTTTAGAGGCTCCTCCAGTTGAAGGATCTGAAGAGGGATTAAATTTTGACAAGGTAATCATAAAATCGTGGTGGGAAATTGAGTTAGATAAGATTCAATTGCAACAAGTAGGGGAAGATGCTGCACAGAATACAGAGAAAGAAGGAGAGACTAAGAAAGAAGATAAAAAGGAAGATAAGAAAAATGAAGGCACTTTAGCCAATCCAGTTATTATTAATCTTCCACTGAAAGATCATAAAGAAGATCCTTCTAAAATCAAACATGGGCATCAAATTGTATTGGATCATGAAGAAGATAAAAAACATGAGAAAGAACTACCTACAGATAAGAAATTAAATCATATAGAAATATTTAAACAATTACATGAATCGAGATTGAACGAGGTTATAAACGAAATTTCTAAATTCATGGTTTTAAATGGTGCAATTGGGATTGAAGAAGTCGATAAGGAGTATTTCGAAAGATTCAATAAAGTTGAATATATGGAAGGGGATTATGAAGAGACCGAAACCAAAGATATTAGAATAGAACATCTTCATGTAAATAAAGATTTTGACTTAGCAGATCCTAAATTAATAAGCTTAGAGGAATTATTTGAGAAAGACGATGATCCGCATAAAACACTTAAAGCATTAGAACCAATCGTTATTAATGAAGAGTATGAGATTTTAGATGGAAATCATAGAGTATTCTTATTTAAGAAGAAAATGATGGACTATCTTAAAATCAAATGTATTATCAAAAAGCGTAAAGAAAAACTCAATTACTCAATGCCTTTTACTCCTATGAGTTCCAGCACTGTTCGAGGTGCTGCGGTAGACGACAAGAATCTTTATGTTCAATTTCATTCACAAAGTGGTGGAGGGTATAAATATCAATTTTCTGATGATACAGCTGCTATGAAAGGGTATCAAGAGTTAGCTGCTTCCACGTCAAAAGGGGGTTATGTCTGGAGTAATTTGAAAGGAGGTAAAACGGGTCCCGCTTGGGGAACTGGTAAACCAACACCTGGAGGAACTACATCTTCAATAGTGCCTTATGATAAAGTAGGAAGACTCCCAAATTTAGGATATTTTGGTAGAGGAGCAACTGAAGGACATAAAGGATTTAGAGCGGAAGCGGAAGAACTAAGAGAGCTCAAAATGAAAGGTATTGCTCAAACGGCTCAAGAAGCGGGAGAATCCACAACTATTTTAGGTGAGAAACATGAATGGACTCCAGATCATCCAGATTTAAAGACTGAGCCTTTAGGTAATAAACGAGCATATTACCCTCATGAAATGGGTAAACCAGATAAAACAAAAAGTGATTTTTATAGTGAGAAAAATTTATATGGGGCCGTCAAACCTAAATTAAAGACCCCAACAATCTATCCTGGAACACCTAAACGAACGGGTAAAGCAGGAGCACCTAAGAAAGGGAAAACTGGATTCCAACAAATGAAAGAACAACACTCTCAAGGTCAACAAGAGATTAAAGATGTTACCGCAAAGAAAGAATTAGATAAAGGATTACAAGTCGCTCAAAAAGAATTTGAGAGAAAGAAAGGAATTGAGGACACATTTGAAAAGAATCAACCTAAGAAGAAAGAAGGACTCGGAACTAAAGTAGAACCATTAGCAGAAGGCTTCAAACCAAAGATGGAACAATTCTCCGATGAAAGTAGAACTAAAGCAACCGATGAACTTAAATCTATATTCGCTAAACGAAAGAAAAATTCAAGTGAATATTTTGAGATCGAGAAATGGTTTCAAAGAGTAATAGAATCAGAAGAAGCACATTACGGAAGACAGTTGGGTTTAGAAATTAAAGAGATTAAGAATTCTTATCCAGAACTATTAAGAGATTCAATTGAAACATACTTAGACAATCCAAACAACGCTTCTAAAGTAGTCAAACATTCTAAAACAACAATCTATAATAAGTTCGTCAATAATGAAGGAAACTTTCAGAGATATAATAGATTTACTCCGACCTTAGAGAAAGAAGACGATGAATATTGGTATGCTATAGTAAACGGTATGTCTAAGACTAATCCCTTCCACTACTTAGAACGAGGTCAAATCGTTACGGAATATCAATGTGAAGAAGATATTAGAAATAATGTCGGTGCTGATGTTCCTTTAGGAATATATCATGATTTGGAGAAGGGAAGTATAAATCTACCAGATTGGCAAGTAGTGGGAAGATTTAACGTTCTAATGTATGATGAAGAAAACGGTGTTGAAGTTACTAAAATAAAAACAAACAAACGCTTAGTTAAGGAATATTTCGATAACATGGGTGAGCACGATTGGATTACTGAATCGTATGAAGCGGGTGTTGTTCCGGATGTTTCAACCTCTTATAATACTGATGTTAAGGTTAAAACCCTAAACGATGGAACTAAAGTTAGATTACAAACTAATTTCGTTCTAAAAAGTGTTAGTTATGTTCCGAGAGGTAATTGCTCTGGGGATTATTGCACTGGCGAGATTGTTCGAATGAATTCATCGGTTATAGAACAAATAAAAACAGAGCTTGAGAAGATTGTGAAAAAAATCGGAGTTAAAAAATACTCCTTTGATGATCTGTTAAATTTAGCTGTAAAAGAGGTAAAAAAGAAGAAGTAATTAATAATGTTTACACTTGTTTTCTTTTGTATTCTTTTGTAAACAATATTATTAATAATTAATTATATAAACAAAGACTTCTAAAATAGTCTTAAGAGAGGAATAAAAGGTTTCTCGGATTTTAATTAAATCCACAATTTTTCTATTTTCATTTAAATCTCATTTCTCATTTCTACAACCTTTTCCTTTTATTTCTCTCACTTCTTTTTAATAATTATATTTAATAATAACAAAAATAATACTATAATAATCATGACAGAAATAACAAAAAAAGAAGAAAAACGAAAGCTTATTAGTGCTTCTTTCTCAATTTTTGAAGATCAACTCGACAAATTAGAAGAAGAGGGTTATACACGTTCTAAAGTCGTTAGAGATGTGTTAGATATATATTTAGGAGATGCAGATAAAAACGTATCAGTTAAGACAAGATTTAAAAAACTGTATTGTAAACATAAAAAGGAGATCGAATCTAATGAAGAAGAAAAACCAGAATAATACAATTGAATTAAACATACCAGAGCTTTTGACTATTTTAGCATGGTGTAAAATCGCTCATAAAGATGAGAATTTCACTAAGCTTGAATTAAGGGTTCGTGGGAAATTATTGTTTGAAAAGACAAAGCGAGATGTGAAGAGAAAGACAAAGCGATTAGAATCTGAATGTCAAATTGTTTACGATGTAGGAAAACATATCGAACATAACGAATGGATAAAAGAAACCTTTCCTAATGGTGAAAGAGAGTTTAATCTAACATTAAGGGAACTACAAAGCACCCGATATTCTTATATCAATTATAAAGATCATCATATAATCTGCCGAAAAAGCAAAAAAGATAAACATTCTAAAGCAACCGTTAGATTGATTCTATATGGGAGACTTAGAAAGATTCTGAATGACGAAATGAGATATAAATGGTGGTATATACAAAAAGAGGTAATACACATTGATCGAAAAGAGTGAGAAACAAGGGTTACCTAATTGGACTAAATTCCTATGGGATGAGAATCTAATAAAGCAACCTAAACCACGATTTTATGAGATTTGTTTCTCTAATCATTGTAATCTCAATTGTTCGTTTTGTTCTCAAAAAGAATTGAGAAAAAATAATCACGAGGTTATGAGTTTAGAAACATTAAAAGGTATATTGAAAAAAGCGATTGAAGAACGAGTAGGTATTGTTATCACTGGTGGAGGTGAATCAACACTAAATCCTAATTTTAAAGAGTTTGTAGATATTTTAGTAAAAGCATTAAATGAAGATAAAATAATGTCTTTAAATCTTATTACAAACGGAACACAGTTAGAAAACTGTCAATACTTCATAGATAAGACTTCAGAACCGAAATCGTGGATTAGAATCTCAATAAATAGTAGATTAATATCTAAAAAACTTAAACTAATCAATTTCCTTAAAAAAAATAAGGGTCGGTGTGGTTTATCGTTTGTTTATGATGATTATGCTTCTCATCAATTATGCAAATTTAACAAGAGTATATTAGAAGGATATGCTAAATTTACAAGAGTTCGTAAAGCGATAAAGGAACCGAAAGAAGATTATTCATTTGTTGATTGTGTTGGACATAAATATTCGAGAATATATGAAGTCGATGGTTCTATCGCTTGGTGTTGCATGGCTCGTGGAAAAAACGGTTGGCCTCCAGCAGAATGCCCGGAAGGGTGTCGTTGGATGTATGTAAACCCAAAAGAAGCATGGAAGTTTAATCCGTTTAGTTGATAATCATGTTAGATAAAATTGGAATTGTAGGATTTGGGTATGTTGGGAGTTTGATGTATGATTTTTTTAGAGATTATTATTCAAACAAAAATCAATTAGATAATATTTTTATTAACGATAATAATACAAATTATGATAGTATTGAAAAGATAAATGAAAACTGTGAAATTGTTTTTATATGTGTTCCCACTCCCGCTTTACCAAATGGATTGTGTGATATATCTATTGTTGAAAGTGTTGTTAAAGCATTAACTAAAGTCAACATCATTGTAATTAAATCAACTATAGGAGTTGGAACTACTGAACTACTAAATGAAAAATATAATAACAATATAGTATTTTCTCCAGAATATGCGGGGGAATCCTCTTATTGGTCTCCTTATAAATTTGATAATAGTATGATAGAAGAACCCTTTTATATATTTGGAGGAGATAAAGAGATATGCAGTCAATTAATAGATTTGTATTCTAAAATTGCGGGTCCAGTGAAAAAATACGTCATATGTAGTTCAAGAGAAGCAGAAATGACTAAATATATAGAAAATTCGTTTTTTGCTGCTAAGGTATCTCTATGTAATGAGTTTTATGACATATGTGAAAAAGCAAATTTAGATTATAATGTAGTTCGTGAATTATGGTTACTTGATCCAAGAATCAATAAAATGCACACACTCGTATTTAAGAATAGTCGGGGATATGGTGGGAAGTGTTACCCCAAAGATATTAGTGCTTTAATCTCATATAGTGAAAAAATAGGAGCCAAAGCAGAAATATTAAAATCTGTAAAAAAATATAATAATACTCATAGAGATAATGAAATATGATACAAGATGCAATTAAAAAAATTATTATACATTTACAAGATTCTGAAGGTGTTAGGGTGGGTTTAAATAAGGATTGGGTTTATGTGAAAGAAGATTGTCCTTGTTGCACATTACTAAACGATATTAGAAATCATTTAATAAATCGAGGTAAAAGTGA
>Ga0208902_1001047_pt1 | contig 13607 bp, 15 predicted proteins | sample AntAceMetag02UKH_FD_184767 | JGI IMG/M metagenome (GOLD analysis project Ga0208902, IMG submission 184767) | Saline lake microbial communities from Ace Lake, Antarctica - Antarctic Ace Lake Metagenome 02UKH (SPAdes) (version 2) | ecosystem: Environmental > Aquatic > Non-marine Saline and...
AAATCTACCAGGCTATTTTGTCGTAACTAATTGTATCTCAATAAGTTACGAATGATGGCTCCCCGAAGAGGACTCGAACTACTACCTCTCTGGTTACAAACATTAAACCAGTGTTTACTTATAATAAGTCGCTTATTTAGGCAGCAACCAAAACATGCGTTGAGGCAACTTTTTCTTCTTTTAATTTTGGTTTTATAATAATCTCTACATCTCTACCTAACTTATTTAACAACATTAATAGATGATCCAGAGAAAACATGCTGAGTTTACCGTTTACAAGGCAAGATACCTTTGACTGGGGGATATCAAGCAATTCTGAAGCTTCTTTTTGTGTAAGATTTCGTTTTTTGATAATCTCGGCTACACTAGACATTATTTGCGCCCTAGCCAGGATCCTTTCGGGATAGGCGACCTTTATGTCCGCAAATATATTTCCGGTTCCTCTGTGGATTTTTTCTTTTGTCTTCATAATCAATTCACCTCACTCGTAATTTGTTTTATAATCTTCTTCTGCCGCTTTTAATCGTTTTTTAATTAAATCGATATCCCGTTGTGAAGTTTTAATTCCGCGCTTTGATTTCTTTTGGAAACAGTGTAAAACATATATTACCTTCTTAAAACTTACGGTGTAAACTGCGCGATAAGTATCGCCGGAAAAATTTTCAATAATCTCTAATACTCCGGCGCCACCGAAGCCTTTTAACGGCTTGGCATTTGTCGGTTTTTTACCTTCCTGGGCTTCAAAAAGCGCATATCCTATATCATCTTTTACTTCTTCGGGAAACGCCCTAATATCTTTTCTCGAAGAACCAATAAAATCCAACTTTTTTTCCATTGTCTTCTCCAATTAAAGTATACCATATTTGGTATATTTGTCAAGCCTTTTATATCCAATTTCCCTCAAGCGACTGGTTTTTAATTCCTTCTTTAAAAAATCTATTATAAACCCATCGATGCGTTTCCAGATATAAGAAACGAATTTGACGGGATTAGGATTTCCTTTTTTATCGCAATAATTAAGGTTATAGGTTTTTATCTTTTTATATGTAATAAGAATAGCTTCTTCCAGCAAATCTTCTCCGAACCTCCGGATTAAAGCAGGAAACACTATTTTATGAATCCTGAAGATTAAAAAGCCGATATAACGGAGGATAATTTCATCTTTACTTTTCTTAGAGCCTTTCTGGGCTTTTGATATTAAGTGCCTTTCTTCGGATAAAGAAAGCTTTGGATATTGTCGCATGATGTCGCGATAGGATTTCCACATATTTTAAATATATAGTAAATGAATATTACTGACAAGCGAAAACCTCTCTCTTTGCAAAGAGAGAGGTTTATAAAATTACTGGCCAAATAAGCGCATATTCCATTTAACGACTCTATAAAATCAGTGAAATAATCGCCAAAATGGCCACGTACTCGAACGCAGTGAGTAGTACGGGGGGGGTAAGGGTAAAAGGGGTCTGTCATTGGCGAGTCCGCCTTCGGCGGACGCGCTAACCCCTATCCATTCTTTGGTCGGGGAGATGGGACTCGAACCCATGACCTCTTGCTCCCGAAGCAAGCGCGCTAGCCAAACTGCGCTACTCCCCGATTTTGCCGAATCTTTGCGGATCTAACCTGGTTAGATTCGGCAGGTTAGATTATTTTAATCCTTTTTCTCTATCTGTTTCTTGCCGTTCAGAGAATCTATGCTTGAGATCTTATTTCCAAACTTCTCAAGACGGTTCTCTGCCCTGTCGTAACTGGATTTGATGTTCTCTATATGAGTGCCCATCTTATCAAAATCTATCTTAAATCTCTCAAGAGACCCTCTAAGCGTTATCAATTTCTTTATTACCTCCTGCGTCTTCTCTTCTATGCCCATGCCTCTCAGGCCGAGTATGATTACCTGCAGGTAGGCGTAGAAACTATTAGGTGAAACAGGGATGACCTTTCTTGCAATGGCGTGAGAGAATATTGATTTCTGCTCTCCGAAATCCTCGTCCTTTAGAATAGCCTCATAATATACATTTTCAGCAGGTATATACATAAGCGCAAAATCATAGGTATCTTCGTCCGGCAGGATATATTTATCCGCAATAGAGTTTATATGTTCCCTGATCGCCTTTACGAATTCCTTTTTAGCGCGTTTTTTATCCTCGTCGTTCTCGGCCTGTATAAAACGGGTAAAACTCTCCATGGGAAACTTTGAATCCACAGGCACTAGCTTCTTTCCGATCCTTATCACCGCATCCACTCTTTCTCCGCTTTTAAATGAATACTGCAGCGTATAAAAATCCTTACGCGGCATTACTTGCTCCAGAAGATTCTCCAGGAATAATTCTCCAAGCCCGCCCCTCATCTTGGGCGCCCTTAAAATTTCATGCAGGCTTGATATATCCTTTCCTACCTCGTAGATCTGCTTGGTCTTCTGATCCAGAGAACCTATGCTCTCCCTGACCTCGCCGAATACCTTTGCAGTATTGCTGAGCTGGGACCCGACAGAATTGTTCATGTTGTTTAATTGATTTAATATAAGATCCGTGTTCTTCGAGAGTGTCTCACTCCACTCAGACCGAAGCGCATTGATCTTATCTTCGCCTTGTTTTGAAATAGAATCATTGCTCCTTCTTGTTAAAAATAAAACAGTAGCAATAAATATTACGACCCATATAAGACTTACTGTTATTACTATCATAGATACACCCCTCCCGTTAATATTTGACCATTATATTATACAAAAGTATATGGGATTTGGGAAGTTAAATATACTCGTACTTCTTCAGGGCCTTCTGCAAGTCGGTCTTTTGGCTTTGTTTGGAAATATATTTTGCCAGCAGATCTGTCTCTATGTTTACCGTGTCATTTTTCTTCTTTTTTTCAAGTATCGTGGCCTTCAAGGTATGCGGGATCAGATAAACAGTGAAATCTTTCTTTGTGACTATAGCTACTGTGAGGCTGACGCCGTCTATGGCTATGGATCCTTTTTCAACTATATACCTCAAGGACTCTTCAGGCGCTGATATTCTAAACCCAGCGCCTTCTGAACCTTTTAATAAGCTGACTATCTTTGCCTTATGATCTATATGGCCTGTCACAAAATGCCCGCCTAACTTCGAGCCCATCCTCAAGCTGCTTTCCAGGTTAACGCCATCGTTTACTTTTAGCTCTCCAAGCGTAGTCCTTGCAAGGCTCTCCTGTATGACATCAAAACTAAGAATATCTTTATCTATATCTGTCACGCTCAGGCACGCGCCATTGATAGCTATACTATCCCCTATACTTGCGTCCCTGTGTATACCCTGCGTCTTTACGCACAATAAGACCCCTGAACGCGTCCTGTTTATTGCCTTTACAATCCCTTTTTCCTCGATTATGCCAGTAAACATAGTCATTTAACTTTACACTCCCGCCTAAGGCGGGTGTAAAGTTATCTCGGTATATCCGCCTCTATCAGTATGTCCTCGCCTATTTTTTTGACTTTAACATCTTTCAGTTCTAATGCGTTTTTAACCTTGTCAACGCCTCTGCCTTCCACTGATGTGATCGCATCTCTTCCGCCGATTATCTTTGGCGCTATGAAAAAGAATATCCTGTCTGCAAGACCATTTTCAATAAAACCAGCCAGCGTATCTCCACCGCCCTCTACTAAAAGATGGGCTATCTCAAGCTCTGCCAGCTCTCTTAAAAGGCATTCGAGATCCATCCTGCCGTATTTCCCAGGACAGCTTATAACAAGGACGCCTTTTTTATTCAGGCGCCTGATCTTCTGTATGGTAGGCTTTTTATCCAGAGATTTTTTGAGAATGGCTATAATATTTAATGCCGGAGATTTTTTAGAAAAAATATTTGCCCTCTCCGGGACATTCAGATAAGGATCAAGTATCACTTTTATAGGAGTTCTGGACATCCTGGATGTTAAAATTGGGTCATCTTTTATAATTGTATTTACTCCTACTAATATTGCGTCTACTTCACTTCGTAACTTATGGGCAAATGACCTAGATTCTTCTGAAGTTATCCATTTTGAATCGTTTGACCTGGTCGCGATCTTTCCATCCAGAGACTCTGCGATCTTCAGGGTAACAAATGGCATGTTTTTGTTCATATATTTTATAAATACCCTGTTTAGCTCCCGAGCTTCTTCCTTCAATAACCCCACTGAAACATCGATCTTGTTTTTCTTTAGAAAATCTATACCGCGGCCATTGTTCACAGGATTCGGGTCTTTCATCGAGCAAAAGACCTTCTTTATCTTACTTTTTACAATAGCGTCTGTGCAGGCTGGCGTCCTTCCTATATGAGCGCAAGGCTCGAGATTCACATAAAGCGCAGCGCCTCTTGCTTTTTTCCCTGCCGACTTCAGCGCCAGGGCCTCGGCGTGCAAGCCCCCGACTCTTTTGTGATAGGCAGAAGATACGATTCTACTGTTCTTCACAACCACAGCGCCTACCATAGGATTAGGGCTTACCCTGCCCTTGCCCTTCTCAGCCAGCTCCAATGCCTTTTTCATGAAATGTTCGTATTTATTCATCATGGTTTCGCATATCTTCAAACCGTAACTTTACACTTGAGAAGTAGGCCAGGTTTAAACCTGGCCTACTTCTACCGAGCGTGATTTTTTAGGTTTTCCACCAGGGCATACGGGATCTTGACCTTACCTATCAGGACTTCTTTCTTGCCAAAGCCGTGGCAGTCCGAGCCCCCTGTTACGACCAGGCCGTGCTCCCCGGCAAGCTTCTTGAATCTTTCTACATCCTTGGGTTTGTGGCAAGGATGATAGGCCTCTATTCCCTGTATCCCGTCTTTAACAAGCTGCCCGATAAGGCCATCCACAGCTTTACCGTTTATATTTATCAATTTCGGATGCGCGAGGACAGCTACCCCGCCCACAGCTCTGATCATGTCCACTGCCTCTTTAGGAGATAACTTGAATTTGCTGACATAACAGCATTCGCCGTCTGCAATATATTTATTGAATGCCTGTTTTATCGAAGGTACATATCCTTTCCGAAATAAAATATTGGCGATGTGCAACCGGCCTACACAGCCCGGGCCGCTCGCCTCAAAAAGCTCTTCCTCGGATATGTCGATCCTGTGTTTTTTCAGTTTTTTCAATATCTCTTTTGCGCGCTCTTTTCTGACCATGACTATCTTGTCAAGTTTTTTCAAGAATGATGCATTCTTCCAATCTACAAAATAACCAAGTATATGTATCTCTGAGTTTTCCAGTTCTGCTGTCAGCTCTACCCCTGGGATGACTTCGACATCAATACCCCTGCCGGCCAGAATGGCAGGCGCGATACCGCTGCAACAGTCATGGTCAGTGATTGCAATAGCATCGATCCCATTTGCCTTGGCGTATTCCACCACCCTTTCAGGCGAAAACGTGCCGTCAGACAGATAGGTATGAATGTGTAAGTCAGCTACCTTGCTCATCGCTCTTTATTTATCCTGTCTAAAATGCCATTGACGAACTTACCTGAGTCTATATCGCCGTATTTTTTTGCCAGCTCTATTGATTCATTGATCGCGACCTTTGGAGGGATCCCAGCCATGTAGATAAGCTGAAATATCCCAAGACGCAGAACATTCTTGTCTATTACAGCTATTCTTTTAAGCTCCCAGTTCTCGGCATACTTTGTAATAGTTGCGTCTATCTCCTCGACATCCTTGCGGGTCCCTCTCACAAGAGAATTGGCAAAATCCTTTATGTCATCGCTGAAATGACCCTTTGACCAGAAATCCTCGATCGCATCATCAACAAAATGCTTTCCGATCTCTATCTGATACAAGATCTTTAATGCGCATTCACGCGCCAGTGTACGTTTTCTCATGGCTATATCTCATCCAGCAGATTCGCCATCTCTATAGCTGATACAGCTGCGTCACGACCCTTGTTGCCGTCTTTTGTCCCAGCCCTCTCGATTGCCTGATCTATTGAATCAGCTGTGATTATGCCAAAGATAGCTGGAATGCCTGTTGAAAAAGACACATGCGCAACACCTTTTGCTACTTCGCTGGCAATGTAATCAAAATGAGGCGTTGAACCTCTTATCACAGTGCCCAGGCAGATTATGGCGTCGTATTTCTTTGACTTTGCCATACGATGCGCAATGACCGGGATCTCAAATGAACCAGGCGCCCATACTATCTGAACCTCGTTTTCCTTTGCGCCATGCCTTGATAACGTATCCAGGCAACCTTCCAGAAGACGATTAGTGATAAAATCGTTGAATCTGGATGCAATTATACCAAACTTCTTGCCTTTTGCAATCAGCTGGCCTTGAATTGTCTTTACCATGTTACACCCCCTTTTTTAGACCTCTTGCCATACCTCTCTGTAGGCCAGGTTTAAACCTGGCCTACAGCTATGCTCCTAAAACAGACTTTCATAACCGCTCGAAGAATATTGTTCGAGCAGACATATTGCCAAAACATGCAAGCCCAGTCGAGAACTTCACGCTATATTTTGCACAATACGTGTCCTAATTTCTCCTTTTTCGTCCTTAAATACCTCTTATTCGCCCGCATCGGCTTCATCTCAAGCGGCACCCTCTTTACCACCTCAAGCCCATAGCCCTCAAGCCCTACTATTTTTTTAGGATTGTTGGTCATGAGCTCTATTCTCTTCAAGCCCAGATCTACAAGTATCTGCGCGCCTATGCCATAATCCCTGAGGTCAGGCTTAAATCCAAGCGCCTCATTTGCCTCTACCGTGTCCAGCCCCTTATCCTGCAATGCATAGGCCTTTACCTTGTTCATGAGACCTATGCCCCTTCCTTCCTGACGCATATAGAGCAAAACGCCTTTCTTCTTCTTGCTTATTGTCTTCATCGCCCTGCGAAGCTGTTCTCCACAGTCACATCTTTTTGAGCCAAATACATCGCCAGTAAGGCATTCAGAGTGCACACGCACCAGCACTGGCTTTTTCGTGCGCACATCTCCTTTTATAAGGACTACGTGATGAAATTCATCAACAGTAGATTCATATACATGCAATTTAAAGGTCCCGAACTCTGTCGGCAATTTAGTTGAAACAACTCGTCTTACGAGTTTCTCAGACTTACGCCTGTACTCTATAAGATCGGCAATAGTGCAGATCTTAAGGCTGTGGATCTTTGAAAACTCAATAAGCTCAGGCGTCCTTGCCATTGAACCGTCTTCATTGATTATCTCGCATATTACGCCTGCAGGGTAAAGGCCTGCGAGTTTCATAAAATCCACGCATGCCTCTGTGTGACCTGCCCGGGTCAGAACGCCCCCGTCTTTTGCGCGCAAAGGAAACGCATGGCCAGGCCTCACGAGATCGTCAGGCCTGGTCTTCGAGTTTATAAGCGTCTTTACAGTTATTGAACGGTCATGCGCAGATATCCCGGTCGTGACCCCTTTTCTGGCGTCAACAGAAATAGCCCACGCAGTCTTATAAGGATCTTTTGTGTTCTCGTGCATGGGATATAGGCCAAGTTCATCAAGCCTTTTGCCTTCCATGGGCACACACACAAGGCCCCTTCCATACTTGATCATAAAATTGACTGCATTAGCATCTGCAAAAGACGCGCTGACAACAAGATCGCCTTCGTTCTCGCGACTTTCATCATCTATGACAATGATCTGCCTGCCTTTTTTCAGATCATCTAAAATTTCCGGGATAGTATTAAATTTCATAATCATCCTCGTTTTACCTGGGAACGAAAAAATGCCCGAATACATATCTTCGGGCATATCAGTGTCTCTGCGGCACTCTCTTCTCCCATCTAGCCTATAACTATCGGTCCTGGAATCTCACCAGATCTGTCCGCCACAAAACATTGGCGGACTCGTGGACTATACCACCGGTGGGGACTTTCACCCTCTCCCGAAGATCTATTCAATTGTAAAGTTATTATAGCAAAGACCTTGTATTTGTCAATATAAAATCTAGATCCATCATTCTCCAGCTTTTCCGCTAACTCTTTATGCGTAGCAAGAACCTGCTTTAGCCTTACAAATGCCCGCATAATAGCTATATTGACCTGGATAGCTCGTTTACTGCGCAATACACTGGACAGCATTGCCACCCCTTGCTCCGTAAAGGCATATGGTAAATATTTGACATTTTTTCCTGATTCCAAGATAACAAATTGTGATCTTGGAATTACCTTCTTCGAATTGTCTAAGGTTACAAATTGTGACCTTAGAGATTTAACCTCTTTCCATGTCAGTTGAAACATAAAATCGCTTGGAAATCGATCAATGTTACGCTTTACTGCCTGAATTAATGCTCCTGTTGTAACTCCATACAACTCAGCCCGACAAAGGCTGTAGGCCAGGTTTAAACCTGGCCTACAGCTCCTGCCTGTCATTGCGAGGCCTCGCAGCGGCGAAGCGAAGCAATCTCATCCCTCTATATATTAGACACAGCTGGAGGCCAATTTATTGCACTCAAAGATAAATTTTTTTGGGAATCTTTAAAGGAAGGTCACCTACGGCTTATAAACCCATCGACCCCTGGTTTTTAGGGGTCAAATCGTAAGTCACATCTAGATCTGTCTTACTGTTATATCGCATAGGATGAGACTTGACAATCAGATTGTTATTCCCTGAGGATAGGTCCGCGGGTTGAGTTTATTTTCTTATTTCTTTTATAAGTATTGCTCTGAAATTTTTTATAATAGCCTGATAACTTTTCGGAAGAAATATCTTTAGCTCCTTGCTAAAACCGTATTCTTGCCGTTCCAGTTTATCTAAAACCTGCGAAAGGATTTCTTTTTGCTGGGCAGGCAATAGATTGCTGCGCAAGATAAAATACAGGTCAAAAAAATCTCTGGGTTTACTTCTCTCCAGCAAGGCTTTAATTTTTTCATTGACCAGTTCTTTTTGCGGAAGTTGAATCAAATTATAAGCCGGAATAAAATCACTCGAGATTAAAACCGCTTCTCCTTTTTTGCGAACGCTTGTGCGCTTTGAAATATTAAGCTCTATAGAAATATCTTCGTTAAGAATATCCAGGCTCAAAAAACCTATATATCCTCCTGAAGTAGGAGAAAATTCATCTATCTTTACGGATATGCCGAGTTTTTCTATGCCGACAAGGACTTCTTGGACCAAATTTTCTATATCAGATCTGGACATCTTTACAACTGTAAAATCAAGATCTTCTGAAAAACGTGGACTACCATAAATAATCCTAAGAGCAGTCCCTCCTTTAAAAAGCATAATATCGGAGCCCTTTTGTAGATACAACAAAGACAGAAAAAGGTGCTGAGCGTATTCTCGCAAGATATTAAATTCGGTAGTATGGTATCTTGTGGCTAATTTTCTGATAAATTCCCTATCTATCATAATAATTCCTTAATGATTTTGACAAGACTATCTCTTTTAAATTTCTTTGCATAAAAATATATCTTTCGTCTATCAAGCGATCTAAAGCTCATTCTGTCTGGTATACTCTTTTTCTTAAGCGATACAAAATAAAGATAATCCACCAGCGCCTTTTCCGGGCTAGCCACTAAAATCAGCGCATTGTCTTTCTTTATGGGCTGATAACCAAAAAACAGATCTTTCCTGATTTTATTATATTTATACACTATATCCGATACTGTAAATTCCCTTGTTGCCTTAGAGGTAACAGAGGTAACAGTATATACTGTTTCAGGGATTACTTTATAGAAACTTAAGGCATATTCGAGAGATATATACGAAGGAGCGTATATCTTATTGGCTATTTCAAGCTCACCCGGCATTTTAGCCTTTAAGGCATAAAATCCTTTTTTTAGATATACCAACGCGCCTCTCTTTGTATAGCGATGCAGAAAAAACCTGACTGCAACCTCAGATTTGTCCATAATGCGCGTGGCATCTAAAGGCGTAAATATTCTCTGTCCATTTTTATTCAATTTTTGTTCAAAATCTAACCAGTTCATTTTATTAGCTATTCTGCTAATTAACTGAAACGTATCCAACTAAAGTATACATTATACGTATAAATTGTCAAGCTGTAGGCCAGGTTTAAACCTGGCCTACAATTCCTGCCTGTCATTGCGAGGCCTCGCAGCGGCGAAGCGAAGCAATCTCATCCCTCTATATATTAGACACAGCTGGAGGCCAATTTATTGCACTCAGAGATAAATTTTTTTGGGAATCTTTAAAGGAAGGTCACCTACGGCTTATAAACCCATCGACCCCTGGTTTTTAGGGGTCAAATCGTAAGTCACATCTAGATCTGTTCGTTTATAACACCAACAAGTAGATATTTTTATGTAAGTCGGTTATATTAAAACATAACCAATTTATGCAACCTGCTTATATTAATAATGTTAAAGAGCTTTACATCTAGATATGTCTTACTGTTGTTATTCCCTGAGGATAGCGGAAAATTATATATAATTTATTGAAATTAAACCAGTTAAGCTATCTTCTGTTTAAGCCACTCAATGAAAAACACATCTGAAACAAAATAGGAGCCGTTCTCACGATCTAAGACGCCTTTTTTCTCCAGGGCATTGACCGCTGTTTGGATAGAAGCAGCTGTGCCTAAAGAATGGCGGCCTAAAAAATCTTGAGAATAGATGTTTGCGCATGGTTCTTTACATAAGGCAACGACTAAACTCTTTTGTTTAGCCGCCAGGCTGTCCCAGATAGTCGCATAGGCATATGATTGCGCCTGTATACATTTATCTCTTGCGGAATTTATGTCTTTTTGGTTTGCTATCGCTGGCTCTTCTTTTGAGAAGCTAGTATTAAAAATTTCATGGCAGAGCTGCTGGGTATAATATGGATGGCAGGCTGTAACGTTTAAGATTTCATCTATCAAACCTGACTCTATACGCATATCTACTGATTTAAACCTGGAATGTATAAAAGCTTTGAATCTCTCGGATGGAATTTTACCAAGCGGAATGGCTTTGGCGATTTTATAGAGCGGCTTATTCTTATCCTGAAACAATTCATCCATAAGATGGCGCTTAGAGCCCATAAAGCAATAACTAACTTTATCATGATGCTGGATTTTCGCCCGAAGCTGACGTTCGATAGGTAAATTTAAGGTCGCTATCTCCTGGAATTCATCAAATACTACAATAAGGCGCTTCTTTCTTTTGACTGCTACCCGCTGAGGAAAATCGTATAAATCGTCAAGCAGCCTCTCAGCATCTTTTTTAACGGCTTCAAAATCAAACTCGAACTCAGCTGATTCCTGGCCTTTAATAACTATTCTTGGGATTAAGGCAGGGAAGTGTTCCTTTAAAAATTGTATCGCTTCCTCAAGTTTAGTAGCGCTGGCCTTGGTTACGCTGCTGGTGTAAATTTTGATAAAACTCTGTATTGAAGTAACCCGAAATAAATCCACATATATAGTAATAAAACCTTCTCTTTTTAATTCGTCTAACACCTTAATAATCAGAGATGTCTTTCCGTAGCGCCGAGGAGAAAATATAAGCACATTCTGGCCGGAAGAAAGGTCTAATTTTAGCTCTTTAAGTTCCTCTTCGCGGTCAGTGAAGTATTGTCCTTTAACCACGTCTCCATAAACAAAGGGATTTTCCATAAATTAATCTCCTGTATAGATTATGTAAGTTTACATTATGTAATATAACATAATAAAACAAAATTGTCAAGACCTTAGGGGTGTGAATCTATTGCGGGAAGATATCCTGGACCCTCTTGCAGCTTATATTCAGGCCCCTGCAGAAACCTGTCATTTCCTCAAATAAACCTTTGGACAGCCGGGGGATGGCTATCAAAAGCTCGTTCACATCATTATGCTTCACTATCTTCGAAATATCGCTTCTCGAGCCGAGCACTGGAACGCCGTGGATCCGCCTTCCTATCTTTTCCTCATCATCATCCACAAAACCCACTGGCTTATACTGCAGAACCTTGTTATTCTTTATCTCTCTCAGGGCAGATTCCCCTGCATCCCCTGCCCCGTAGATCAGAACCTTCTTGCCGTTTAAACTGACCTGGTCAAATATCTCTTTATATATCCTCTCGAGTATCCTGGCGCCCGAGATAAGCACAAAAAGCAAAAGCCAGTCAATAATAAAGACTGTCCTTGAAAAACCCTGAAACCTCCATACAAAAAGTATCAGCACCGAAGAAATAATCGAACTAAGCGACACTGCTTTGAAAATATTTATAAGATCCCTCATGCCTACATATTTCCACATACCTCTATATAGTCCAAACTTAAAGAACACAATATATTTTACAATAATTATGATAGGCAGAGATTTTACGATTAGGAGCTGATTTGCGCTAGATAACATCCCTTCAAATCTCAATAGATATGCAGAGACATACGCCACGCATATCAATGTAAAATCAACCCCCACTTCAAGAATCCTTCTCTTGTGCATCAAGACATTGTTCAATACCACGTTGCCCTTTTTCTTTTTAAGGCCTTTTATCTCTGAACCAGAATACACCTTGACCTTGCCGAGAAATACCGCAAAATAAATCAAAGATACAGAGATCAGGAGAATCAGTATGGTCGTGATCATGGGGCTCACCACCATTGACAATAGGCTGATGCCCCCAAAAAGCGCGCTTATAACATATAACACCAGGACTGCCTTTCTCTCTGAAAGACCCAGCACCACCATCCTGTGCGAGATATGATCCTTACCTCCCTGAAAAACCCCGCGAAGATTCATGCTCCTTGTAAGCGCTACAAAAGCAGTATCAAAAAGGGGCACGATCAAAAGAAGCGCTGGTATAGCCACTATCATCACTAAAGATGTGGACTCTTTCCAGCTCCCCTGGAGCGTCATCGTGGCAAGCATAAATCCGATAAACATGCTGCCTGAATCCCCCATGAAGATCTTTGCCGGGCTGAAGTTATACCTTAAAAATCCCAATAAACTCCCCGCCAATATCAGGGCCGGTAATCCTGTTATATTCCCATTGAAAAGAGCGCATACAAATAAGGCAACGCTCACAATAGCTCCTACCCCGCACGAAAGCCCATCCATATTATCCAGGAGATTAAAGGCATTCATGATCGCTACTACCCAGAGAATCGTAAGAGGAAGGCTTAAGATCTGGTAAGGTATTATCTTTATACTTACGCCAAAGCTGACCAATAAAGAAGCCACTATTATCTGAGCTATCAGCTTCGTATAAGGTTTTATATGAACAATATCGTCAAAAAGGCCCACGCCAAAAATAATAGCGGCGCATATTAAAATACCCAGCCTCTCAGTACTGATCTTTACAAAAAAAAGATACGGGATAAGAAAGGAAATAAAAATAGCTATGCCGCCAAAAAGCGCTATATATTTTTTATTCCACCTGTCCTCTTTTGGCTTGGCAACACACCTTCTTAGTACCGCTATTTTTCTGACAAAAGGCGTTAAGATAATAGAAATAAAAAATGAGCACAGAAACGGAATAAGATAAGTTTTAAAAATCATTATGTCCTTCGAGCGTACTCTATCACGTCCTTTATGATACCTTCCAGATCCATGGTAGGCTTAAATCCTATTGCTGCTTTCACTTTAGTGGTATCTGGCACGCGGCGCTGCATATCTTCAAACCCTTCTTCATATGCCTTATCATAAGGAATATAGACTATCTTTGAGCTGCTCTTCGCGATCTTTATGATCTTCTTTGCGAGTTCTTCTATGGTTATCTCCTCCTGGCTT
>Ga0208902_1001049_pt1 | contig 13604 bp, 3 predicted proteins | sample AntAceMetag02UKH_FD_184767 | JGI IMG/M metagenome (GOLD analysis project Ga0208902, IMG submission 184767) | Saline lake microbial communities from Ace Lake, Antarctica - Antarctic Ace Lake Metagenome 02UKH (SPAdes) (version 2) | ecosystem: Environmental > Aquatic > Non-marine Saline and Alkaline...
TGTTTTCCTGGACGACGAGCTCCAGCTGCCGACACTTGCAACAAGCCAGTTCGCTGGCACGACGGGCCAGCGGATGGTTCTGTTCGGGGCCACCAATCTCATCGACGGGGCCACCGAGCCGGTCACAAGTGTGGTCCGCTGGCGGTCTTTCTCCTACGCCATCAAGCCATCGGACTTGGCCAAACGTACCATTGGTGTTTGGAAGGGTGGCAGCTTGGACGATATTGATTCCTGGGAAATCCCCCGGACCGATACAACAGTGGCAGCCAACTCTGCCCAGGTCGGGCCGGTCATCGAGGAGATGGACTGGCGCTCTCCTATGTCAGTCCGACTTTTGCGGAATCCTACTTGGGGTGTAACGGTCTACCGGCCGGATAGGGCATTGCCGCCCTACTACGTTCCGGAAACTCCGGGCGTACCGGGTTCTGGGTTCGCCAACCAGACGAACCAACCTTCAGCGGGTTGGATTAACGTCGAGTACCCAAACCTACCCCGGATACCTTCCGACTTCGGGTTCATCTCTTTTGGGGCCTTGGATGCTCGATCCGTTTCACAACAGCGATGGGATTACGTCCGATACCGCATCACCAGGGCACTGACCGAAGATGTACGGGCACCCCAAGGAATGGTGCTCAACCGTTACAACGTCATCACCAGTGGGGAGCTGCTCAACGACGTGACCATGGAGAGGGTCAGTATCCAAACCCTCGACAGCCGTCGGGTCACCCTGCTGCCGACCCACATGTATGCGTCCGACATCTACAAGATCGTGGACGGCGAGACCATTTACACCTACGAGTCATGGACCTTCGACCGGGCCTCCCAGACGGTGACGCTGGGACAGGATACCAACGGTAACGACCTACACTTTAGTGGGGAGCACGTTCCTGTCACCGCTGTGTTTATCCCGGGCAAGCCGGTCACGAACACCTACCTGGAAGCCCAGCCGCTGCTCGATGGCATAACCAAACTCAACGAAGGGACTCCGCCGGTTCCGAAGGGCCAGACGTCCAAATCGGAGTGGCAGGAAGTCCACGGGTCGGCTCTGAACAACCCAGAAGACACCCTGGGAGACCCGGACTTCACCTTGAACGACCCCTACACGGTGCTCACGTTCACCGATGACCCTGATTCCCTGTACCAAGACCTGGAGTTCATCGAGGTGGACAACGACGGGGACACAGGGCTCATCAAGTCGATCTGTGAGGGGACCCTCCCGGTTGGCTTCTCGGGGTACACCAAGGATGAAGGGGACGAGCTGGTTTACGAGAAGGAATCGGGATCCGTTGGTTCCATCGGCGGTGACCCCCTGAACGGGACGGGGGCCAGCAAGGATCTCGTCTCAACCGACGAACGGGTAGGGACCACCGTTGGGGCTCACGTTCTAGATTTCAAGGGGACAAAATTTTGGGAAAAAGTTGGCAAGCCTACTGAGAGCACCCACCATCCTGTTACCGGAATGCCCGGTAATATTCTGTTTGCTAGCGGTGGGGACTACCTGGGACCTGTTGTCAACGACCTAGGCCAAATCATCGGTACAGCTCCTCTTGGGGGGACTTTGGGGCCAGGGTCGGCCGTCCTTTACCCGAGCCCCAAGGGACGAACTTACTGGCGCACCGATTGGTACATGCGCATTACGTCCGTGATCCGCATTGAACCCAGTAGCATCGGAGATACAAATCAGGTAGTCGAGGTCCCCTTGGAGGAAACCTTCTCCCTGTCCGGGACCGATAACACCCCCCCGAGTCGGCCCAATACATGGTACCGCAACCCAAGTGGCCCTCCGGACCCGAATGGGTTGGGGGCTTGCCATATCGTCCAGCACGGTGCGGGCAATTACTCCCACATCGGTCCGTGGGGTGGGATGTCCTCGCTCATTCCAGAACCGGACCGGGGATACGTCGAATTCATTGGCACCCTGACTGATGGGATGACAATGACTCTTGAAGAAGAGTTCACCGGGACGTTGATGGTTTTCACAGCCCGGAATGTACCGGTCGGACCTGGGGACTTTGCCATCTTCCCGGCACCCCACGTCAGTCTGGCATTGGCTATCAACAACCATCCGTTGGCCAGCACCTATGTCAGGGCGGAAGCCGGACTCACTTGGTCCGGAATCCAGGCCATTGTGATCGAAGCTCTCCAACCGGTTGAGCCCTCCAATCTCCTGTCCCTGTTGTCCTCCAGTCCGGCAGCTATACGCATCACAGGGGTCGAACCAAGCCTGTCGGGGGCAGGTCTGTTAACTGGGGGGGCGAAAATTACCCAGAGCTCACTCCTGGCCGGTGGATTTGTCACAATTCACGACGGTATTCATGACCCTGAGCTTGGTATGGTTTGTGAGGGTGGGGCACCATTACCGCCGGGAACGACGATTGCCAGAATCATCTATGCCTCATCCCCCTAGTCGGTAAAACGCCTATCCCGGCGCAACAGTAGAGAACTGCGGTTCGGCCGGGAGGGTTGGAATGTCCCAAATCCATCGAGAAAAGGTGCGAAGGTTCAAAGAAACCGGAATGCGGGTTGGCATGGAGCTCTTCTACGCTGATTCTGCGGTGATGGCCAAGGCCGAGGGTTTGGTCATCCTCGATATGCGGGATGCAGAGACCGGGAAGCAACTGGCCTACTGGGAGAAGAAGAATGTCATCACCCTGGATGGGGGCATCCTGGCTGCCCGGCTGTTTAAGGACAGCCAGTTCCCCAAAACGGGCCAGAACAACGGTGTCACGATGCTGGCCATGGGCACCGGGGCGACAGGCAACCTGCTCAACCCGGATGCACCCCAGGATACCCAGCGGAGGATCAACACCGAAATCGGCCGCAAGGCATTCTCGAACGCGCAGTTCCGCAACGCCGATGGTGTGGCCGTCGCCTACCCGACCAACATCGTGGACTTCACGGCGACGTTCGGTGAAGCCGAGGCGGTAGGGCCCCTCAACGAAATGGCTGTGATAAGTGCATACTCGGCCAACCCGGAGATCAAGAATCCCATCAACAATGGACCGACCGATTACGACCCGACCATTGATGTCACTTTCAAAGACCTCCTTGGCAACTATCTGACCTATAGCGTCATTTCGAAGCCGAGCACGGCTATCCTTGCGATAACATGGAGGTTTAGTTTTTGATGTCCTTGACAGCCCCCAACACAGAACGTGAGATAGTTGGCAGAGAGGTCTTCTGCTTACAGGGGGTAGTCAACAGCAACGTCAATCGTTACCATCATAGGGGAACAGTCTCGAAGGAACCTTCGGACTCATCCGCTCATTTTTGGGCAGGCATGACGACGAGAGGACGCTACGGATGGCGGTAAAGAACCACGAAAATCATTATGAGGGCCTTCGGGAGGGCGGCAGCGTTACCCCGACCCCAAACACTGTGTCCCGTAGCCTCAAGGTGGGGGAACGGGCGTTCCAGACTACTGTCTGGCAATCCGGTAAGCCGGTCCTCGATTCTGAGCTCCAGTTAGGACAGGATGCTGCCTGGTGGGAGAACTATGGTCTTCGGCGGTGGCAGGTCCCGTCAGGTTGGCTCCGGGGACAGACCCGGTATGATGCTTACTGCGATTGGATATCGGAAACGGCCCCTTCTGGTCTTGCGGACAACACCCACGGGGGATCCATTGGGGATTCGGTAGGTGGTTCGGTTGGGAGTGACGACGCCGGGATTCTCCCCGACGGAACTCTTATCAACTGCTTCGTGCTGCCCCGGCTGGAAGCCATCGTGGCCGGGCGCCATGTAGTCCTGGAATTCACCTACACCGAGACGTCCGGATACAACATCATCACCCTTCAGGCTCCGCAGGTCTACGACGGGACCAGCGGAACAGTGAAACGTACTGACTTCGTGTTCTTGGAGTGCTGGCTCGCTCTCGTAGCCCCGAGCCCCAAAGCTACAGGGTCCGTCCAGGTAGCAGACTCATCATCCTTGGCGCCTGGGGATAGGGTCACCATCAATGGAATCCATTTGACGGCTACGGCCGGAATCCCGGGTGTGAACCAGTTCCTCATTGTGGCAGGAGACGACAATGCCACCGCAACCAACATCGCAGACGCCATCAACTCCCCGGCCAACTCCTTCGTCGGGGTGGTAGTGTCCCGGTCCAGTTTGGATACTGTAATTATCGAAGCCGCCACCCCAGGTGCAGGCTCTGCAGGACCGCCTAAGACAGGCAACTTCATCACCCTCGCTGTTACAATAGCGGTGATCGGGGCTATGGCGGTCTCCGGGCCAACCCTGACCAGTGGGGCAGACCGACCCAGCAAACCGATGTCCCAGGATAAGATCTTTCGTCATGGCAACGTGCTGTCCCCGTTGCACACCTGGCTGTCTGACGAGATAGTGGACCCGGCCATCAACGCAGAATCGACTCAGAGGGTTCAGCTTCAGTACCGCATCCGGTCCACCGGGACCACCGAAGCCATCAACTACAAGAAGCACCCCGATGGGTTCTCCAACCTCATAGCCGGTTCCCCGAGCGTCTTTGCCCGGGGAGGTCGGGCCACCCCCGCATCGAACGTAAGTGGGCGCTACTATCCGTTCGTCCAGGCAGATAAGACCAAGGTCTGGGGCAACTCATCAGCTCCGGCCTACGACATCGAGGACGATGGGCTGTATGTCGCCGGGAACGGGTCGGAGCAGTCGGCCAAGGACTTGGGCACCCTGGATGGCTTCGTTTACGCCATTCCTCTGTGCTTCGTCTACCGACACAACGATGTGTCGAGCTCCCTGGCGGGATTCAAGGGTTTCGACCCCACCAACAACGCCAACGGGGCACCCCGCTACCAACACGGAGGCTACAACGGACCCTTGGGGCCGATTCCAGCCAACAGGTCCGACCGGCCTGATAAACACTTCTGTGACGTCCTCACCCAGGATAACTTGTTGGACCTGCGGCGTCATGTGATGTTCCCCGGTGCCGACACGGCGGGTGAGCTCCAGTACCAGATTCAATCACTGATGGATGGTAGTCTGCGTACCTGGCAGGTGGACACGGCCAGCAAGCAGGATCTCGGCGGGGATTCGGGTGATGTCTCGACCCGAATGCTCATCTGCGACGAAATCGGCCGCAGTAGTGCCAAGGGCGGCAACAACGTTACATCAGGGGATACCCAGCGGGGTGTCTTCATCCGCAACTTTGACCATATTTCCCGCCGATATGCCGATCAATCGATTGTCGAGCGGGTGGTTTTCGCCTTCTATCCCGGCGACCGGGACGGTCCTCCGGTATTTCCCGGCCTGGACAATCCGGGCAAGTACGTCGAGAAGTTCGGGGGTTCCCCGGGTGACTCTTGGTACGAAGGTGATATCCTACATGTAGACCTGGAGGAGCTTGACGCTTCTACCCTCGGGGGTCTCTTCCAGGGGCTTTCCGGTGGTGGTTCTTCCGCCGGTGGTGTGGTGGACCCGACGATGGGGGACTTTGCTCCTCTTGGAACGGTCATCACCGACGTCCTGGGCATCTACCACGATGACGGCCATTATGCCGCAGCTGCCAACCAGGAAGTGCAATTGGCTGTCGTTCAGGGTCTGGGGACCCAACACTTGACCATCGCTGTGGATGCCAACGATACGGTTGTGACCGGGGGTATCCCGGCGCCACCGAACCCGCTCTACCAGATGGTCGGCCGGGTCGCTGGCACCTACGCCGGGTCCGAGCGCCGTATTCTCGTGGAGGTCGAAGTCACCTTCCCCTTGGGTGAGGGCACAACGGATACGCCGGACCACGAGGTCACACCCGACCCGGTGGTCTATGATGGGAGTGGGATGCCCGGCCCCGGTCCGGTCATCGAGAACGACACTGCCCAGCGGCCCAATGACTTCGAGGCCTTATTGCCCCCTGTGTACCGGCAAGGTTATCGAGAGGTCCATCTGGAATACGTGGCCAATGACACGACAGGCCATGCTGTTGGAGACCGGAATGCGGGGACTCCGGTAGGCCAGGTGCATCCTGAATTCCTCGTGAGCCGCGACCGGTTCAACCTGGCCTTCCCCCGACGGGTCTTCGGGACCAACAGTGGGCACATGGCCAACCAAACATCGGTTACGGACCATGTGACGGCCATCCCAGCGACGGTAGACGAATCCCTGACGGATTTCGGGTCCAGTACCCGGAACGTTCAACTGTCGGGGGCCAGCCCACTATCGGGGCCCGGACAGACACTGTGTGCCATCAAGTATTTCCCCCAGGACCCCATCTCGAACTATGGCATCCTCGGTGGTGGCTACCAGGTATCGGTCTATTTCCGCACAAACGCCCCTCAAACGGCCGGTGTCAAGGAAGGGGACATTGGGACTTCGGGTGATGGGGTTCTACCCACAGAACTCCATGTAGAGCCCTTGCTGATGGGTGCCAACGTTTGGTCAGGGCAAGTGGGGATGGGTTCGGTCGATCTGGCTTTCCCGTACATTGCTCCGCTCGACCAGATCCCCATCAAGGACCAGATGGTGACAACGCAGGAGTGGTATTTTTGTGCCACAGCCAACATCACCGTCGATGACTTCAATGCCGAAACCGGTTTATTGGCACTCCACCCATTTGTTCCAGCTGACGGGCAAAATGTCCTGACTTTCGGTGGCCCAAACAATTGGGAGAAGCCCACTAAGGATTTGGAGTTCCGGGCCTATTACCCGTTCGCTGATGACACGACCTATCGGCCGACCATAATGTCGCAGCCGTTGTTTGGGGGAACCCGGCACAAGGTCTTTGCTCCGATCCTGGCGAGAGCCACGGAGGACGTACCCGGTGTGGAAGGCGGACTGTTGTTCCGCAAGAACGAGCTGCTGCTCATTGTCCTGAGCCGCTTCGCTGAGCTGGATGACGACAACACTGTCCGGTTCATCGATCCGCCCGAAGACAATCGGACCTGTGCTGCGCTTTACCGGACGCGCAACCTACTTCTGATCGTCGGGGGCAAAGTGTGCTGATGCAGGGAGACGAATAACCATGCCTCGAACAGTAGACCCAGGTACGATCCTGACCGGTCCTGGCAAGACCGTTCCCGGTCAGGATAGTGCATATACGCTCACTGGTCCTGGGATGACAGGGCCTGGTCCGAATGTTGGTCAGCCCGACTATGATGGCCCACAACCGTCCGGTGGGGGTGGGGGCAGTGCTGTAGCGCTGGATACACACCTCCATAGCCTAAGTGCTCATCCTGCGGCGGCCATCACCATCGACGGATACCCGGACCTGCTTCGGTCAAGGGATGTCGAAGGAGCATTGGACGAGCTCATGGGGGCCATCCCCCCGGAACCTCCGAAGGTGGGTCAGTGGCTTGACTACATGACGTTTTCGGGTCTCCCGGATTGGGGTGCCCTCAAAGTGCTTGATGCCGACGTCAGGTCCCGGTTTCTGTTGTTTACAACACCAGGGGCCTGGATCATCTCCGAGAACAGGCCAAATCTCGTTTTCCCGTATTACCTGAACCCACCGACTCCCACTATGGACCCGGAGTTCACCTGGACATCCTCGCTGGGCGGAGAGGTTCAAGGTGGGGACCCCGCTACGGACATTCCGTGGAACAGCGGTGTCCAGACCGTGGTCGGGGGAGGACCGGGCAAGGTCTTCGCGGGCGGTTTCACTCGGCTCGAAGACACCGACTACAACGTCAAGCGCACGCTGCGCATTCTCGAAGCGGAATTCGACGGGGTGGACCAGCGGCACACGCTGGTTTGCATTTCGGGTTCCATCTATCCGGCAGATAGGGGTGTTCTGGCCCTGTTGCACTTCCCTCCTGAAGGAGAGATGGCAGACTTTGTTGGTCAGGACTTGTTGGACCGGTGTGTGGCAGCCGTCCTGTTGGGGCAAGGGGTTTTGGGGGATGCGTGCATCGAGATAAGTTCCGTCGGTTCCGTCGGATTCTGCGACGGGGGTCCCGGCGGTATTTTCGGAGTCGGAGAAAACGACGAAGGATACTACGACCCATTCGCCTATCCTGGTCGAGCCTCCGGGCAGTATGACCTAGATGAGCTCTACACAGGGGTGTCGGGCATTGATGCCAGTGCCCTAAGGCCCCCATGGGATGATCTTGATGGGGACGGGAACCCTGGAGCACAACATGTCATCAACGTCAACATTCCCGCTCCGGGCCAAGTACGCCTTGGAACCGACCCCGATGCCGATAATCCTGCGGGTGACGCCCCGGTCCAGCCTTACGGCATTCCCATCTTGGGAGCAACAGCCAATGCCTACAATCCGGCCCCGGGACCTGGGCCGGACGAAATCTACAATCACCCCTATATTGGGTCGAGCCTCATCCTGGACAGTAACTTTCTTCGATACCGGCTCCCGTATCTGGAGGACTATTCGCCGGACACGGGACTGAAATACACTCCAGCCGGAGTGGCCCCCAAGACCAGTAAGGAAACGGCCCGGTACTTCGCCCCAGCGGTGCCGTACACGAGACCGCTGGACAACCCCTACATCTCGTACTACTTGCCCCCGATTACGCCGTGGGACATGCCCCAGGCGGGTAACTACAGCAACTTCGACCAGGACTACTGGACTTGGCAGCTGGCCCGTTTCCGACACTCGTTCATCACCAAGAACGGCACTCTTGGGGTACTGATCCAAAAGATGGACCTCGGGTCCTACTGGCTCGTCCACTTCAAGACCGAACGATCCTTCGAGGCTTTTGTGCGGGACGGGGATGTCACCGCCCTGGAGGACATCTGGGGGGCTTCGCAGGCGTCCACGAATCCGGAGGACTATAACAATGTCGTCAACCGGATCACCGGGGCGGCCTTCTCCCCGGAGGGGCCCGCACCGGACTACGGGTACGGCGGACCGATCTACCACATGCTCCGGTCGATGGTCGCCACAAGTTACGAACAGGAGATAGAGTCAGCCGACTTCGCCAACAAGACCTACGAGTGGGCCTACACGGGCACAGCATCGGACGTGATGTGGTGTTCCGGGGTCGCTTACATGACCCCCAGAAAGCTCGACGGCTCCCTGGCATTCCAGATCACCGACTTGAACATCGACGTCAACAACGCCTGGAAGCACTCGTACCGAACGGACGACCTGGAGCTGACCAATGCAGCAGCACCGACTGCCCCGACTCAGGTCTCCAGCCCGAGCCCAGCGTTCCTGGGGATGTCGGCCTTCTCCTACGATGTGGATGGCACCGGTGCCGCCACCATGACGGTTCCTGTCGGTGTGCCCCCGGCTGGTATCACCGACGCCTTGGGCGCCCGGCAGCGGCGTATCGAGTTCCCATACACCCATTTGGGCGACGATGGCCTGAACCCCTACGACGAGACACACGGCCCGCAAGACGCCGACGTACTCGAAATCGAAATGAACAACCCGCTGACCATCGACCCGTTGGGTGATGAGAACTACCCGTCCTTCTCCATCGATGCAGCCATCCGAGCCTTCCTCCGCCGGCCCCTGGGCCACCTGTCGTGGGAAGCATCAGCAATGCCCGCCTACGACGTAGGCAGCCCCGAAATCGGCCATGGTGAACGGCTCATGGCGAGCCCAGCAGCGGACTTGCTGTTCCATTCGACGGCGTTCGAGCCGACCAACAAGGACGGAAAGTTCGGCAACTACGTGGATGCAGGTTCGGTTCCGGCCAACGAAGCATATTCCGAGCTGTTCGATTGGGAGAAGGATACACATGAGCGATTCCTGGACGAGGTGTATCGCTACAGAGTGGTGTGGAGCACCGTTATTGGAGTCCCCCAGGAGACCCATCTCATTGGTCCAGGGATGGTTGGATGGGTCCTAGGACCCATCCCGGTTCCGGTTCGAGCGGGACAGACTATTACGACCGGATACGTGAATGCTGCTTGGACCCGGAACCTGTACCAGACGAAAGACCTTGCCCTCAATGCAAACGTGCTCGGGGAGCTCCAGGTGGCTGGTCTGACGGATCGGAATCCGCCATTGGCAGATTGGGCCAATGCCCCGTTCCCATCAGCCGGGATGCTCCGTTACCCGAACCTCGATTTCTCTTCATGGTATCGACCTGATGTGGCCAACGAGGGCGTCACCCAGCCCGATTACAGCTCGGCGACGGGGACCCGGGAGTATGTGCGCTGCTTTGATGCGGCATTTTCCTGGCTTCCGGTAGGGTCAACCAAAGATCCTGTACAAGCAGCAGGGCAACCGTTTGTGGTTCTGCGTATCGATGGCCTCGATCCTGACGATTTCAAGTACGTTGCCCCCGGTCCTGGTGGCCATAACCTGAGCGGGTCAAATATCGCTATCATGGTCAAGGTCCCAGGATTGACGACGTGGATGGATGTCGGTCGCTTGGATGGGGCTGGCCCAAGCAAGCAGGATCCAGCTCTTGATGGAGCCGGCTGCCAGGTTCAGGGGCCATACACGTTCCCCTACGTCGATCTTGAGACGAGCATGGGGTTCACCCAGGTCCGGATCAACGTGGGGCCCTTCACGAACTTGGCGCCCGGTGAGTCCCACACCCAGCCGGGTGGCGGGACAGTTCATGAGGTGCCCCTGCTGGTGAAGGTCATCTACCAGGAGATGGTCCCTGGCGAGTACGACTTCACCCGAGAAAACACCGGACCGGGACAGTTCACAGGGACACCGGGGCCCGGTTACCCTTCCAACGATATTCGGGCTCTGTTGGGTATTCGGGTACTTCATCCTGATGATGTGATGGAGTGGCCTGGACCCATCACTATCACGATTTGACGGAGACGGTAATGGCTTACGATCCCAACAAGGTCAACCTCGGTGCCGACCTGCCGACTACACCGACAGCATCGGAACGGGACCCATGGCAGGAAGCCCTGACCAAATTCCGTACCGTGCCGGCTTCGAAAGTCTTGGAGGCTGCCGATGTTATCCGGGATTTGAACGGGTCTTGGGCGGCTCATTATGTATTGGAGCCGGGTTATCGAGATTCGGAAGGTATCCATTCGGAGGATGCCCAAGAGCCTTCAAACCGGGCTATCAAGTCATCCCGCCTCGGACAGCCTGGGGTCCCCGAAATCAACTTCGATCCCTACACCTACCGAACCAACCGGTTTGCTCATAAGGGTGGTTCGTTGTTGGGCCACCCCATCTCGTTCTCGGTCGTTGGGCCGACGCTCAAACGGGATGGTGTGAAGTTCACCAACTGGCAGTGGACAATCCTCGACAATAAGGCGCTTCCCAATGTGGGAGATGAACTTTCTCTGGATGAGATAATCCTTGATCCTGTTGCCCTGGGCCCCATCGCAAGAACATTCGGACTTTTTCAGCGATACGGTATCACCAGTATGGCCGATGTCCCAAACGGCCTTTATGTGGCTATCATCCAGACAGGTGAGATTGGCCGTATCATTGACCCTGTGACAGGTAACCCCGTTGTGGGTGGCAGTACCGGTGACGGGTTTGTTTTTCAGGATGCCCCTCCGATTCCATTGCGTGTTCCTATTCAGTCCCTTCTTTCGTCTAGCAAGTACGAAATTTTCCGAGTCGTGGATTTGGCCACCCGGAAGCCGGGACCTGAGCCGGACACACTGGTTTTGGACCCGGGTAAACGTATTTCAAGCTACTTCAACCTTACTCCCGGGGAGATCAACACTGTCCGAGCGGTCATGCTCTTCGAACCCAGGGCGACTCGACTTTTGGCCGTCCCCGATTCTGGGACGAAAGGTGCAGAACAGGTCTTCGTGGTTGTTCCCCCCGATAGGGCACTCCGGTCGGATCAGCAGTACCCCCGTACGACAGACCCAGCACAGCCGACTCAGCCACAGGGCTGGCTTGGTCCAGTATTTGAAGAACCCATATTCCCAGGCTTAACAGCGGATGGGAATGTTGACCCGTACTCCGAGTACGAATGGCAGATGTCCCCGCACACACCACTCCCCCGTGTGTCAGGGCAAGGTATTGGCCGTCTGTACGGGGAATGGACACCAACAGGGCCCGAAATTGTTTTTGATTACGGGCCTGGGCGAATGGTCCTTGGCCGTCTGACTGGGCATGCCCCGACGACCGGACAAATCCTCCACATCCACGATGCGCGCACAAGAGGGAACCCTAGGCTTAACGGGGTGCAATCCGTATGGTCACAAGCGGACATCCCTGCTTTCGATTCCTTGTTGGGTTGGTTCGAAGTAGTTCGGCAGGTGGCCTACGATAAGGTTTTGCTTCGTCGGATATCGGAAATGGATCCGATTCACGGGCATTCTTATTTTGGGGCCTCTGTTGTTTTCCACTTGGACCAAGCCCCCCTTCCCGTTCAGGGAGATAGAGTCGAACTGCACTACACCGCGCATGACCAGATCAACCAACTCTGGCGGACAAACTATTTCGACATTGACCAGGTTGAATCCGCCCGGCTGACGAACATCATCAATCCAGATTGGGTTGAACGACTCATCAAAGATCAGCCCCGTACTCCGGCAAGAGCCGACAGAGCTATTTTTGATACGGCCTCATCTGGACATGGGACTCCTGGCACAAATGCAGATCCCGGTAGTCTTTTGGACCTGGGATTCAGAGTTGTTCTGTATCCGGCCAAGCTTCAAGAAATCAGAACCCCTTGGCCGGACGATGCCATTGGGTGGGATCCGGCTGCTCCAACTTGGGGGCGCACCCAACTTGTCACCAGAGTCGTGCCCGACTTTGACCGACCGGTTGTGTCCAACGAAGTTCTTTTAGACCCGGGACCGACAGTCCGGGAAGAAAAGCAGTTCGTAGAGGTGGATTACTCCAACGGACTCATCCGATTTTCGCATGCCCCGGCAATAGGGGGTGATCTGTGGCCGACAACTGATGCTGTTTTCACCGCAGATGACAACCCCAGGGGTGAGATGGTCGTCTTCGCCGCCTGTGTTCCCTACTCGATGGAGGAGGGACAGTTGGGCTCAGCCATCAGGGCGACTGCTTCCCCACCAACTGACGACCCCTGCACTACACATACTGTCGAATCCCTCGACCAACATGACGTATTTGGAGGCCGGGTTTGGTTTCCTCTGGAAGACCAGGTCATTACTTCAACTGCGGGTTCTTCGTTGATCCCGGCTATCATTCTGACCCAGAACGTCGTCGATCAGATTCCCCAGACAGGGTTTGTTGATATCCTCGAAGTGGGTGACATCGACCTCATTCCCGGAGAGGGCATTACTATCTCCGGTGGTGATCCGGCGTTCACAACATACAGTTCCCGGGGGGCTACTTTCGGTTATTACGGGACCTTGTGGGATCCGACAGGGGCTGTTCTTGGCCAAAAAGGCACGGGTCTGCTTTTCCCATATGGTGGGGGCATACACGGGACATCCATCACTGTAGATTGTATTGAAAATCCTGCTATTGCTGTCTTACGGCGGGATGTGACAACCCCAAACTCTGTGGATGCTATCCTGGGGACACCCTATCAGGATGACACAACTTACGGTGACTCCTGGCGGGCCAAAGCCCTCCGGTTCGAGAATGCGGACATCAAAGGAAATGCGGACGGTACAACAACTATCCGTATGCAGGAGATTCTGGCAGAGCGCAACCAACAGACCCTGGGGGACTTGTTCTCGACTTGGATATTGGAGGGTGGTGAGCTCACACACAACGTCACGGGCACACCGACGGTGGAAGTTACCCACGCTTCGGCGGTGATCCTTCACAATGGCCGTCGAATTGTTGTTCC
>Ga0208902_1001054_pt1 | contig 13579 bp, 16 predicted proteins | sample AntAceMetag02UKH_FD_184767 | JGI IMG/M metagenome (GOLD analysis project Ga0208902, IMG submission 184767) | Saline lake microbial communities from Ace Lake, Antarctica - Antarctic Ace Lake Metagenome 02UKH (SPAdes) (version 2) | ecosystem: Environmental > Aquatic > Non-marine Saline and...
TATTGTGATTCAGTCTATTGTCCGTTGTATGCAGCCTGATCCCCGGAACCACCGGGAGTTTTCGATTATAGACCCTGCCTGCGGGACCGGCGGGTTTCTGGTCTGTGCATATGAGTGGCTGAAGGTTCAGACGAGTGGCGGAGCTTTGGATCGTGAACTGGCACGGCGTATCAGAAAGGGCACCTATTTTGGTCAGGAACTAGTGGAACGTCCCCGGAAACTGGCGCTGATGAATATGTATCTTCACAATCTGGAGCCGGAGATTGTTCGGGGAGATTCTATCAAAGATAAGCCGTCTGCCATGCGCTATGATGTGGTGCTGACCAATCCTCCCTTCGGGACAAAAGGAGCGAATCAGTCACCGGGCCGCGAGGATTTTGTGATTGAGACGAGCAATAAGCAGTTCAATTTCATCCAGCATGTGATGACGATCCTAAAACCCGGCGGACGGGCAGCGATTGTGGTGCCGGACAACGTGCTCTTTGCGGATACAGCCGGAGAGGTCTTTAAAGTGCTCTGTGAGGACTGCGATCTGCACACGGTTCTGCGTCTGCCTGACGGGACGTTTACCCCCTATTCTCCCGGCACGAAGACGAATGTGATCTTCTTTACGAAGGGCATTCCCACGGAACATACCTGGGTGTATGACTGCCGGACGAACGTTCCGAAGATCACGAAGAAGGACCGCCCGCTCACAAAGGAGCACTTTGCGGAGTTCGAGCAGTGCTTTGGTCCGGACCCGAACGGAAGAGCACCACGGGCTTCCACTGACTCATCGGGAGACCGATGGCGCCAGTTCCACATCACGGAGCTAAAAGAGCAAGACTATAAGGTTGACTCCCTGAAATGGCTCCGTGACGAGTCTCTGGAGAACAGCGACGATCTTCCCCTGCCGGAAGAACTTGCCGCCGAAGCAATCGACGAACTTGAGGCAGCACTCGGAGAATTGCAGGAGATTCTTGATCTGATGGGGAACGGGTATGCCACAGAAGAATGAGTTGCCGGAAGGGTGGGTTATAACCCCTTTTAAGAATCTTCTTTTTTTATTGGAATCAGGATCAAGACCTAAAGGAGGTGTGCGAGGGATATCTGAGGGTTTACCAAGTATTGGCGGGGAACATTTGAATGATAAAGGGGGGTTCCGTTTTAATAAAATAAAATATGTGTCTGAAGATTTTTTCAATCAAATGAGGCAAGGAAAAATACAATTCAATGATATCCTGATAGTAAAAGATGGGGCCACAACCGGCAAGGTGTCTATTGTAAAGAAAAATTTTCCTTATGGTAAGGCTGCTGTCAATGAACACGTTTTTTTATGCCGAACTTTTTCTGAAATATCTTCAGAATGCATTTTTTATTTTTTGTTTTCTGAGATCGGACAAAAAAGAATCTTAAATAATTTTAGAGGTTCAGCTCAAGGTGGTATTAACAACAGTTTCGCTCCGAATACCAAAATACCTGTACCCCCTCTCGCCGAACAGCACCGCATCGTCGCCGCCATCGAAACGCTCTTCGCCCGTCTGGACGCAGCACAGGCCCATCTCGACCGGGCGCCGGGCATTATGCAGCATTTCCGGCAGGCGGTGCTTGCTGCTGCCTGTGAGGGGAGGTTGACGGAAAGTTGGAGGACAGAGAATCCTCAGATTAAGATAAATGATAATTTTATCGAATTTATCAATCAGTCAGTAAATATCCAAAAAAGCAAGAAAAAATATAAAATTTCTGAATTTTCAAAAGGAGATTTACCAATTATTCCAAATAATTGGATGTGGACACAAGTTTTTATGCTTGGGGTTGACGAGGTGGTGAAAACGGGCCCTTTTGGGGCAATTTTAAAGTCAAAAGAATTTGTTCCAGAAGGAATTCCGATAATTGCAATTGGGAATGTCCAAAAGGGCAAAATCGACTTGGATAAAGCCAGAGTTGACCATGTAAGTGAAAAAAAAGCAGATGAACTCTTTAAATATTTAGTAAAAGAAGGAGATGTTTTATTTACACGATCAGGAACAATAGGACGATCTCTTGTAGTACCAAAATTTGCCGATGGTTGGTTGATGTCATATCATTTGTTAAGAGTGAGAGTCAATCAACAGGTCATTTTATCGGAATATCTATACTCTGTATTTTCTGGCTGTCAAATCACTCATAAATGTACTTTAGACGCAATTAAGGGGACAACTAGGCCCGGAATTAATTCATCAATTCTTGCAAATTTACCCGTCCCACTCCCTCCCCTCCCCGAACAACAGGAAATCGTCCGCCGGGTCGATGCTCTCTTCGCCCTCGCCGATGATATCGAAGAACGTGTCAACGCCGCCCGTGAACGCACAGAAAAACTCCGGCAGTCCGTTCTCGCTCAGGCGTTTTCCGGCCGGTTGGTGCCCACCGAGGCGGAGCTTGCCCGGCAGGAAGGTCGGGACTATGAACCGGCGTCAGTGCTGCTTGAGAGGATTGAGAAGGAGAGTACAGAAGAAGCGGTGAAGAAAAAGGGAAAGAAGAAATCCGGATCTCCCTGATGGACAATAGTATTCAGGATGAAAAGGAAGAATCGATCTGAAAACACCCATGAAAAACAACAAAAACCACAGTACCCATAAATTTTACTCCCCCTATAGGGAAGTCCCTAGTACACTTATTGCGTTGGTTACATGGCTTTTATGGATCTTTTAAGTAATTAGTACAATAAGATAAGTAGTACAGTACAATATAATAAAATAAATACTCTTAATTTATACTCTAAATCAAATAATTCAGTCAAAATTGAGTTTGATTAACTTTTACCGGCATCTCTGAAATGAATAAAATAATCGGGAAAAACACCCAAAAAAACAACATTTTACCCAGAAAACACAACAAAAACAACAAGATCGAGAGAAATTACTACCCCCCTAAGAAGAGTCCCTGTACAGGATTTCCCTATCGTTTTTCTTGTTTTTATTGTATTTTCCTATTATTATTACCTGAAGATCATTCGTATAGTATATCAATAACCCATTAAATCCATTTATTTTCCATATAATCTCCTTAAAATACTCAGACTCTCTCGTAGTAACAGATCCGGTATCGGCAAAAATGATCCAAAAAAGACGAGAATTGAGTGGTGAAAAACAATGGAAAAACGAGAATAGACAATAGAATACAACGAAAGATACCAGTAAAAAAATAACGACTTCTCTTGATTTATCCGAAACGACCGGTGCAGGGTTTGCCTAATCTGCCTCGTGCATCAGGTAACAACAACTATCCTGTATTCACTCTGCCAGGCGTTATTCTTTACCGGGTGTGCCGGGTTATTTTCGTTCCACAGAAAATCCAATCCGATCAGAACCACCTCTCACCAGGTTCTCTTATACACGCACGCGAGGATGAAATCATGTGTATGTTCTTATTTTCAGGTTTTAAGCGAAAATCAGTAGAATAACAATGAATCCGGGTGTACCGAAGTAACGAAAACAATCCGGTACAAAATAAAGGATAATCCCCTCGTAATTTTAAAAAACAATGATATTACCAGAACCTGTACCGGGGTACCGGGTGATTCATCATTTTTTTCGTGTGTATGTACACACACACCTTTTTTCCCTCGCGTGTGTGTATCATAGAAGTGACCAGTCAGACCAGTACGGTTCACTCATCTCCGGCCGGTTGGTGTCTACCGAGGCGGAATGTGCCCGGAAGGATAAGTAACCACCAGCCCGTACATAAATGTAAACGCTTACAATGTTTACCGTGTGGATATGAATGCAAAAAAAAGAATACCGGTATCAGAACCTATCTTAAAAATGCTCTCCGAACTAAAACAACCGGGACAGACAGATGATTCTCTTCCTGAAGAGACAATCGAAAATGAAAAACATCTCAAATTCATCAGAGAGATGGAAAAAATTGAGTCAGAATCTGATTTTGAGGAGTTACTATTGTGAAGTATCGCCTGCTCCCTGACAAAAAAAGGGCAATAAGTTAAAACGATCCGGCGACACAATGAGACATACAGAAGGATAAATCTCTATGAAAAACCGCACCGAAGTGCTCCACATCCTTAGTCTCTTAAAAGACGAACTCAGAGATCGTTTTCATGTCGAACGTATCGCCCTCTTTGGATCGTATGCCCGTGAAGAACAGAAAGAGGATAGCGACATTGACGTACTGGTAGAGTTCGATTCCGGTGCGGATCTCTTTGATTTTGTCGGTTTGTCACAATATCTCGAAGAAAAGCTCGGTCGTAGTGTGGATGTCGTGCCCTCTACGGCACTCCGTCCTGAGATCCAATCGCATGTCACCCGAGACCTCCTTTATGCATGAGATCATATAATCTCTATCTATCAGACATCGTCACTGCTCTGGAGAAGATTGATGAATTTACCGGAGACATGACCTACGATGAGTTTATCCTCGATGACAGAACCCAGAGTGCTGTTATCAGAAAATTTGAGATTATCGGTGAAGCAGCAAAGATGATCCCAATGCCTGTCCGGGAGAAGTATCCTGCCGTTCCATGGCGGGAGATGGCAGGGATGAGAGACAAACTGATTCATACCTATTTTGGCGTTGACACAATGCTTGTCTGGCGAACTATAGTAAACCGAATTCCGGCACTCCGCCAGGATATTTCCCTGATTTTTGAAAAGGAACGCGGATTATAAATTCCGCCACTCCGGGTGGAACATGTATCCTGGTATAACAACCATCAAAAACACATCACATATTCTCCTCAGTGAGAGTCCTTATACACACGCGAGAGTGAAAAAAGGGTTAAATCCTGTTTAGAGTTCTTTTAAGCACGCGTCAGTTTAGGCGGTTCTGTACCAGGTGTACCAGGACAGAGAAAAACAGCTTGGTACAAAATAAAGGATAATATAATCTTCTTTTTGAAAATTACGGATTTCCTCAGCAGGTGTACCAGGGTTTCAGGTGGATCGCCGGTTACCCCTCTGATCACACACAGATATTTTTCCCCCTCGCGCATGATACAGGAGACCAGTCAGAATATTGAGACCAGTCCCGGATCACTCATCTCCGGGTCTCATCCATCTCAGATGAATTCGTCTGAGGTGTGACGCCAGGGTCCGGCCATCTTATGCCAGGTGCATTTTTTACCACTTTTTTGGTAATTTATATATACATAAATAAAACAAATACCTGATTAGTGGTAAATAGTGAGTGCCTGTTCAAAGATGAAAGAATTATACGCAAAAGAAGCTGAAATTTTTTCTAACACCGTAGTTTCGCCATACATCATGACCATTGAGCAACTGACAGGAATAATAAACGAACCTGCCAATAACCGTACAGCATTATGATCATCCGAAACCATAATCACCAAAAATGATCACTCAACTCTTCGACAAAAATGTCTTCAAAGTTATCAGCCTCTTCTCACTCTCGCCAGGTTCACGGTTCAGAAGAAATGAAATTCAGCACAGAGTGAAACTCAATAATATACCTCTTGACCGGGCTCTTACGATTCTGACCGACGCCGGCATTCTCCATCGAAAAAATAACCTCTACGAACTTCATTTCCACAACCCCTACACCACAAAGATCATCGAAATTGCCTTGTATCAGTACAGAGAGTGTAAAGAGATTCCCTTTGACGTCTATCTCCTCCTGCAGGACGCAGAATCTGCCCTTTCACTTTCAAAAACAAAGATTACCGACGGGTACCTGTTTGGATCCTATGCCAAACTCATCTACACAAGTGATTCTGATGTGGATCTTGCTGTTATCGTTCCCGGTTCTTTGGACGATACAATATCAGACATAAGAGAATTTGACCGGATTGCTGAAAAACTGGAGAAAAAATATAACAAACGCGTTGAGATACATATCTTTGAGAAGGAATCATTTTACCGCAACAAACGTGATCCCCTGGTGGCAGACATCCTGCGAAACGGCATCAGATTTGCCGGTAAAGAAGAAGTTACCCGTAATCAGGAGTTCCGGGAAACCGCATATGAAATGAATGTTTCAGGTGCTGTTTGATGAAACCAGGTTCATGAATTTTCATGATACGTGCATGAGGCGTTGGCCTTACACCTGTTTTGATGATAATACTCTTTTCAGGCCGGGACCAATCCGGAATTCTGTGAAGCCGGTGACACTGTTTTAGTTCCCGTCTGTCCCCCCCTCAAAGCCGTTATCAAAAAGTTGTATGCAAAGTATAATACTTACCATACAACTTTTCAGCATGATGCCTTGGTCCGGCCATCTCAGGCAGATGAAAATCCTGATTTCACCCGGTTATAACCCACCAAAACCAGAACATATTGCCGAGTTATAACCAGCAAAAACATACCTTTATGCCGGGTTATAACCCCACATAATACTATGACAGATCTCACCGAACGTCTGATCTCTCTCAATCCGTGGTGGAACAGCAGCGATTTCGGGACCGGTGTACGACGTGAACGCTACGTATCACAGATCAACAAATATTATGAATCCGGCGAGATTGTCGTTCTCAGTGGTGTCCGGCGCTCCGGCAAGACGACCCTTTTGTACCAGATGATCCATGATCTCATCCATAAACAGGGCAAAAACCCCAGAACAATCCTCTTTGTAAACTGCGACGAACCGGCCATCACCAGACTGGATAACCCACTGGAAACAGTGCTTGACACCTATAGAAAAGAGATCTGCAGCGAAGAGGGAGCCTGCCTGATCTTCGATGAAATCCAGAATATTCCCGGATGGGAACAATGGATCAAGGCAGTCTATGATCGCAAACAGTTCAGGCTGGTCATCTCAGGTTCGTCCTCATATCTCCTCAATTCAGAGTTATCAACCCTCATAAGTGGGAGATATCTGGCAGTCCCTGTGTATCCACTCGATTTTTCCGAGTATCTCCTCTTTCAGGGAGTACCCATTGGTAAAGACTCTGTCGCACGTACCGGCCAAAAATATGAGCTTCTGCAGGTGCTAAGGGAGTACCTCCGTGAAGGGGGATTTCCACAGGTCATACTTCAGCGTGACGAAGAAGTGAAAATGGACCAACTCAGAACATACTATGACAGTATCGTCTATCGGGACATCGTCCGGGTACATGAAGTCCGCAACCAGCGGGCAATGAGTGATCTTCTCTCCTATCTCCTGACCAATGTCACTTCTCTGTATTCCTACCGGAAACTTGAGGAATTACTGGGAATCGAGATGAATACCATAAAAGAGTATATTCGTTATGCAGAACGGGCTAAAATTCTCTTCGAAGTCAGGTATTTCAGTTACTCGCTAAAGACTCAGGCACGCAACAACAAAAAGATCTACTGCATCGATAATGGACTTAAAAACGCGGTCTCGTTTACATTTTCCGCAGACGAAGGAAAAAATGCAGAAAATCTGGTCTTCCTCGAACTGCGACGCCGGGGGTACAAACCCTGGTACTGGAAGAAAAAAGGAGAGGTGGATTTTGTCCTGAAAAACCCGGACAACACTCTGAGCGCGATAAATGTAACCTACACTGACACAATCCCATGTCGGGAGTTTGACGCACTCAGAGAGTTTGACAGTGAATTTGGTTCCAGTGTCAGGGATCTGATACTCATTACAAAAGACACGGCACAGACAGAGGGGAACATTCTGTGTGTCCCGCTCTGGAAGTGGCTCCTGGATGAGGAACGTGCATAACGGTACATCCTAACTTCGCCACTATAGTTGGACAATCTCCAATCATATCCTTCTCTTCATCCATAATTTCTAATAGTTACAATGTTTACAATAGTAACCATGAATCTTTCAAAGAGAATACCCGTCACCGAAAAGGTCTGGAAAGAACTTGCGGAGATGAGAGCTGCAGGCCAGACATATGATGATCTTCTCGCTGAGATGATTGAATTGCGCAAAAAGCGCCGGCTTGTGGAAGAAGTTTCACGTTCTCTGCAGGAAGATGATTTTGTACCTCTTTCGGAGATAAAATTGTGAGTTTCCGGGTTGTTGTTAAACAAAAATTAATAGAAGCCATCAATGAATTGCCGGAAAAAACCCGGAGAATTCTATTCAGTGCACTTGAAAATCTTGAAACGAATCCATGGCCGGGCTCCGGCGGCGATAAAGAAAAATTACACACTGAAAAGGAAATAGAAATCTACAGACTCCATATTGGAAGAACCTTTACTGCAATATATACAATAGATACCAAAAACCATCATGTTCAAATCCATGATCTCATGACAATAGAGCAGGCACATAAAAAATACGGCAGAATGTAGGTGAATGTGCCTAACCACTTATAGCAAAACCATATTCTTTCACAGGAAGCTTTAGCGCTCCCGGTTCTATAGACACTAAAGCATCAGACCGAAGAGAATTTGACCGGATTGCTGAAAAACCGGAGCGAAAATATAACAAACGCGTTGAGATGCATACCTTTGAGAAGGAATCATTTTAACGCAACAAACGTGATCCCCTAGTGGCAGACATCCTGCGAAATGGTATCAGATTTGCCGGTAAAGAAGAAATTACCTGTAATCCGGAGTTCTGAAACGACCGGTGCAGGGTATGCCTAAACTGCCGCGAGTATCAGGTGGTAACCACCACCCTGTACCGGGTGTACTGGGGTCAGGAAAAGAGGGCATTACACTTTTAGGGCGATTCCTTCCGACAAAAATACGCCATATATCGCACGCGTATACGATTTTAAGCCATATATGTCAACGGCATAAAGTTGCCATAGATCAGTACACAGCAAATGTACTGGTGTACCAGGTTAAAACGAAAGAGAGGGGGGATACACCCCCTTGTTTCACTCCCGTGCGCACGGTATAAGGAAAGTAACTTCATACATTTGGCATGACATAACACCATTAATCCCGTACCAATCCTCCAAAAACCGCACCACACCCAACAGAATCATTAATACCACAACATTCGATAAAATTACCATGAACAATTATGGTATTATTACTCTCCTGATTCTGATTGTGGCTCTTTTCGCCGCCGGGTGCACCACTGATCCGGGGAATATCGACACCGGTCAGCTCGCCGGAGAAGTGTCAGAGAGCCTTACCGGCGCTGCCAGTGAACTGGAAGAACTCTCCGGGCAGTTCACCGGAGACCAGCAGCAGGCGTCCGGTTCAGCAGGGACCGGTGCTCTGACTACCGATACCGGCGACGAATGGATTCTCTGGAATGTTGACGACACTGAGATTGATCTCGCAAAAGGAGGATATTCCTACTTCCGGCCAAACCTCAACGGCGTCCTGTTTAAGGATCTAAAGATTGAGATTGATATGGACGACAATGCACGGGTGGATCTCCGCATTGTAAACGACGAAGAGCTCCAGGAGTATCTGAAAAACTGGGATGATTACTATGTACACAAAACATCCACATCATTTGACCGGGATGCTATCGGGATGCGCAGTGGCGGAGCAAGTCAGTGGACCGAAGAGGACCACTCAGATGAGGGCATGATCCTGATTCTCGAACCCACTGATGATCAGCCCGGAACCGGAACCATAAAGATCTACTATCCAAAATAATCCCACCCAATACAAATCAGGTAATTGAACAGAATGAAATTCAGGGTAACTATTGAAAAGGACGAAGACGGAGCTTATATCGCAGAATGCCCTGATCTTCCGGGATGTATGACCGAAGGTGATTCTCCCCGTAAGGCACTCGAAAACGTAACCGAAGCTATTGTCGGTTGTCTGAAATCACGGCTGAAATCTACGACAAAATCAGTACATTTCGAGGATACCAATAAAAAAATAACAATTTCTCTCGATTTATCCGAAACGAACGGTGCCGGGTAAAAACGAGAGAGAGGGAGACAGACCCCCTTGTTTTCCCCTCGTGTGCGTGAATAAGAGAAAAGGTATGGAGACAAAAATTAAGCTAATAGGTGATATCCAATATATAGTGAGTAAGACCTTTCCGAAACGGATGAGGCCACTGTAAGGTGGGTGGGACAAAGTAGGAAAGGGTTCACTTCGATTTTTATGATTCACTGAAATAGTCGTAACTCATGATGATCTGACATTCAGGGGGATCAGATCGCCTTACCGCCCCTTCCCACCAATCCGTTCCGTCGTCTTAAAATGCAGTTTTGCAACATCTCTCAGCGCCAACCGTCCCTGCTCCGCAACAAAGCGCTTCCCTACCGTTATCACCTGCGGACCAGCTCCTTTGGGCAGACGGTACTGATACGTCTTCGAGAGCTCATCCAGACCCGTAACAAAGCTGTCACGGGCGATTACAGACGCCGCAGCGACCGCAATATGACTTTCTGCCCGTGGCTCCTGCACCAGATGAACCGACCTGCCACGCTCCTGCAAATGTCCCAACAGAAGGCGTTCATCGGCAAACTGATCCGAGAGAACATTCTCACAGGGGTGGCGGGCTAGAAGCTCCTCAATCACCGTCGCATGTCCCCAGGCTAAGAGGGCGTTTAAGTTCAGATGCTGCCGCTGAAACTCCTCGTATTTCTGATTATAGAGAAACGGTGTGAGTGCCAGAACCGCAACCTTATCCCCGCAGCGCTGCCGGATCGCTGGCGCCAGCCGCTTAATCTCGGTGTAACTGAGCTTTTTGCTGTCCTGCACACCGATCTTCGTAAGAAACGCCGCGTCCTCCTCGTCAAGCAGAACCCCGGCAACAACCAGCGGGCCAAAATAATCTCCCTTCCCCGACTCGTCCGTGCCGATAATCGGAAACGCAAGTGAAGAACCCGTCTCCGCAAAAAGCCCCGAACCGCCCGCAGGCATCTCACCCTTCTCAATCAGGTGCTCTAAGAGATGCTGCCGGTCGCTGTTTTTGACCTGCGAATAGTCGAACTTCACCCGTCCCTTCGTATTCTGATAGACCCGCACCAGTTCAGACCAGTCCGCCGACTGCACCCGAAACTGCATGCCGTAGTTGATTTTTTTGAGATCCGTGACCCTCAGGTCATGGTCGTTCATCGTCTTTGTGATCCGTTCCGTAAGCCGTTTCAGATCGTCTGTGCCTGTCATTGTATCATATCCGGAAAAGAATTATTGGTAAAATAAAAGCTGAAAATTCCGTCACGAGGATCCGAACAGCTTCCCCACCTGCTCACCCATCGTGCCGAGAATCGAGAGAAAACTCTCAAGGGAGACCTCCTGCTGCAACACACTCACACCAGTGCTGTCTTCGGATGATGTGGGCGTTGCCGCCGCCGCTGCCGCCTGTTCCTGTGCGTCGGTCTGAAGGTCGGCCATTACCGTATCAAACCCGCCGAGAATCGGGTTAAGATCCTCAGACGTGGCATTAAAATCGCCAATCAGGGCATAGGCTCCCCACATCAGGTCCATCACCGCCCCCAGACTTCCGATGAGCGAGTTCCCGCCAGAGATATTCTCCGCCTCATCCAGAAGCGACGTCACCGATGACTGGCTTTCCTCGTCCATGGTAAAGGCCGATACGGCACCGGCACTCCCCAGAACCAGCAGACCGGCACAGACCACCGCAATCAGAACCGTTCCCAAACGCCCGGACATGGTTTGCTCCTGTTCATTGTATCGTCTCAGGCTCTCTTATTGGTTGCGCCATCCCGGCTAAAAACGCCGGAGGAAGATCGTCCACGGTCAGAATGGCACGTCGTGGCAGCGTTCCCATCTCAACCGCGTCAATAACCTCACACAAAAACGGCACCGAGACCGGCCGGTATCCCGTCACCTCAACACCGACATTCACCGTTCGCTTCACCGGGTCCAGAAACGGGTAATCGTCCAGACGGCTGTTATGCGTATGGCCATGAAGCACCCACCCATCAAAATCCGCCGGGGCATATTTTGGGTTGTGGATGCAGAAGAACCTGAGATCACCACAGCTCAGCTCCCGGCTCTCCGGCCACTCAGGAAATGCCGTGTCGTGGTTGCCCCGGACCGGAACTATCCGGCCATTTAATCCCTTAAGATACCGGCGGGCCGTCTCAGGATCGGCTTTATGGGTCAGATCCCCTAAGAACCAGACCTCATCATCAGGAGAAACAACCCCGTTCCAGTTCGCTGTGAGCACCGTATCCATCGTATCAACATCGCCGGAACAGAACGGCCGGGCACAGAAATCAATAATCCCTGTATGCCCGAAATGTTGATCCGCCGTCACAAACGGACCCTTCGCAGCCGACAATTGACCTTCAAAACCCCTGCTGAGTCGATATGCCCGAAGCTCGTCCACACCATTATCAGAACCGGCCCGCCTGCCCGGAAGCGACCAGGACCAGACCGGTTCATCGTCTTTGAGAAGGACGATACGTAATGCATCCACCGGCAGGAGGAGCGGTTTTACGTGGTGAGGAAAACCGTGTGTATCCCGGCGAAACCAGAGCCGGATTCTATTAATAAAACCGGGTTTTAGCTCCAGCGCCCGGCAACAACGCCCAAAGAATGCCGTGCTCAGACTATCCACCAGTGAAAGTACCGGATTGCAGCACTCTACCTCGTAGCCAGACGATACCAGCGCAGAACAGAGCGTTGCAACCATCGTGGATGCTCCGGGAGAAAACGTGCCGGGAAGTAATACCGCATACCTGTCAGCCCGCCGGGCATAATCCCATCCAGCCAAAATCAAAGGAATATATGTCGAAGAATCAAATGCCTCTTCCACCGCCTCGCAAATCGCTTCGATATCATCCACTGGAGAACGAACCGTGCAGAACGGCAGCAGCCACTCCTTATCATCCACAGCAGGCAGGCCCGTGGCGGTCCGAATCTGCTGCGCTTTATCAGCGACACGCCATGCAGCACAGCCGGTATCAAAAGCAAGCTTCCAAGTATTCAAAAGAGACTCCGGGATTCATGGGACAGAGACATCATATCAGTTATTCAGAATTCTGCGCCGTGGTCCCCGAAAGGAGCTCAAAAAGCCCCTTTTCATCTCTTGCAATCCCGGCACTCTGTTCAAGCATCAGGTTCACGTGTTCATGCCGCCCGACCATCCTGAAATCGGTCCGAAACCCAACAACCGGTTTACCAATTCCCCGGGCATATCCCATCTCCCACGAAGTTCCCGAATCCGCATCAGCTCCTTCAATGAGTGCCAGAATAATATCAGCGTCGCAAATCGCCTGAATGTTCCGGGAAAATATTGTCTCATGCTCATTGGAATCCCGGTTTTCATCCGTGTCGCCAATCTCCTGCGGGAGAAAGACATCAAATAAGTGGCCCTTCAGTTTCGCCGCGAGATTTCGGTTATATTCCTGTTCGGCCAGTGAAAACAGGGGCGCCGCCAGATAAATATGATACGCCGCAAACTCCTCAACGGTCAGCACCGGCAGACCTTCCCGATCAACAGGACCTGAGACGTCGCCTGTCACTACCACACAGTGAGGCACACCGTTCTCCCGGACGTGTTCTTCCACCAGAGCATCAGAATACGGTTCGTTCAGGCAGAAGAGCTCAGTCTCAAACGTCTTGCATCGGTCCAGACACCGTGCCATCAGGTGCTCAGTTACTGCCCCGCTGGGGCCATCGGAGAATAGCAGAACATACATTGCTTTGTATTTGTCGGAATCCGAAGCATATGAGCATGACGATCCCGGCGTGGTCCTGCCACCTACAGGACCGTGGCAAGAATCAGCGAGAGCGCCTCAATAAAAAGAGCGGCGTGAAACAGGGGC
>Ga0208902_1001055_pt1 | contig 13563 bp, 13 predicted proteins | sample AntAceMetag02UKH_FD_184767 | JGI IMG/M metagenome (GOLD analysis project Ga0208902, IMG submission 184767) | Saline lake microbial communities from Ace Lake, Antarctica - Antarctic Ace Lake Metagenome 02UKH (SPAdes) (version 2) | ecosystem: Environmental > Aquatic > Non-marine Saline and...
GAAGGCTGTCAGATATTGTCAGGGAACAGGATAAGTCAGACATAGAAGTAGTCGACGTGGCCAAGGAAGAATTTGATATAAGCGAGGCAGTGCTTGAAGGTGAGACGACTCCCATAGTAAAGATCGTGAGCTTGATACTGCTCGAGTCTTTAAAGAGAAGGGCGTCTGATATACATGTCGAGCCAGGAGAAGATTCATTGCGTGTGCGGTACAGGGTCGATGGAAACCTTCATGAAGTTTTGACTATTCCTAAGAAGAATCAGAATGCCGTGCTTGCGAGGCTGAAGATAATGTCTGGTATGGATATAACAGAATCCAGGATCCCTCAGGACGGCAGGTTTAAGATACGGGCGCGAAGCAAGGAAGTGGATTACAGGGTCTCGGTCCTGCCGACATCTTTTGGACCAAAAGTAGTATTGAGGGCGCTTGACAGATCTAATCTTTCAATGGGCCTTGATAAGCTCGGATTTTCAGACTATACTCTCCAGAAGTTTGAAGAGGCGGTTGCCAAGCCTTTTGGCATGATCTTGGTGACAGGCCCGACAGGAAGCGGAAAATCCACAACACTTTATTCAGTGATAAATAAATTGAACACAGCTGACAAGAATATAATCACGATAGAAGACCCTGTGGAATATCAGGTAGAAGGCATAACGCAGATGCAGTCCAATTCAGATATTGGCCTGACATTTGCCAGCGGCCTGCGCTCTCTTCTCAGGCAGAGCCCGGACGTGATAATGATAGGAGAGATCCGCGATTCAGAGACAGCTGATATTGCAATAAAGGCATCCTTGACTGGCCAGCTTGTATTGAGCACTTTGCATACTAATGACGCGCCAACCGCGATATCAAGGCTCATGGACATGGGCGTGGAGCCGTTTCTGATAGCGAGTTCTATCATACTGGTGGCAGCGCAGCGTCTTTGCAGGGTAGTGTGCAAGGTCTGCAAAGGAAAGGGCTGCGAAAAATGTTCTTCAACAGGATATTATGGCCGCCGCGCGATCTTAGAGGTCTTAAGCGTTGACGATAAGGTGCGGGAATTGATCATAGACAGGGCATCTGTGGACGAGATAAGAAATTATGCGATCTCAAAAGGTATGAAGACTCTGCGCCAGGATGCCATGGAAAAACAAAAGCAGGGTATCACGTCGATGGAAGAAGTACTGCGGGTAACAAGCGAGGAGTGAGCATGTGGGGCAGATGCGTAGGCTGCCCCCGCGGCAGCCTACGCATCTGCCCAGGTTACACGAGAGGTTATGGCGACTTTTAAATATGTTGCGAAAGAGAATACTGGTAAGACAATAACAGGGATGCTGGACTATTCTGACAAGGCTGCCCTGATAGATGCCCTTCGGAAAAAAGGCCTTGTGATTATCTCTATAAATGAAGCGTCCAAGCGAAGGCTCAGCGCATTCTCTAAAAAAGTAAAGCTCGAAGACGTGGTAATATTTTCCAGGCAGCTGGCGACCATGGTCGACAGCGGCATACCACTGGTCCAGGCAATGGATATCCTTCACGATCAGATAGAAATACCTAACTTTAAAACAGTCATAGGGGTGATCAGGGATGACATCGAAGTAGGTTCCAGTTTTTCAGACGCGCTTTTAAAACATCCGGATGTATTTTCCCCTCTGTATATCAACATGGTCAAGGCAGGGGAGTCTAGCGGCGCGCTCGATGATATACTCGACAAACTGGCAAGTTATTTGGAAAAGGCAAATCAATTGCAGAGAAAGGTAAAGTCAAGCCTGGTATATCCTGCTGTTGTGGTGAGCATGGCGATGTTGATAACGCTGGTAATGTTGTTAAAAGTCATACCGACATTTAAGGGCATATTCGATGTACTCGGCGGGACCCTGCCGCTGCCTACAAGGATCCTGATCCTTATCAGCGATACTCTGCGGAGCTTGTTTTTGTATGTCGTGGCTGCCCTGGCAGTGGTCGTGTTTGCCCTGAAAAGATATATGAAGACAAAGCAGGGCAGGCTGCTATTTGATAGGACTGTTTTAAAATTTCCGATCATCGGGCCCCTCATGAGAAAGGTCGCTGTCGCAAAATTTACAAGGACGCTCGCAACGCTTATAAAGAGCGGCGTGCCGATACTGGTCTCTCTCGAGATCGTTGGAAAGACAGCCGGGAATATGGTCATAGAAAAAGCGCTCACAGATGTGCGCACGAGTATTAAAGAAGGAGAGAACATAGCTGACCCTCTTGCTAATAGCGGCGCGTTTCCGCCAATGGTCGTCAGGATGATACACGTGGGGGAGAAGACAGGCGAGCTGGAAAAGATGCTTGGGAAGATCGCAGACTTTTATGACGATCAGGTAGACGCTGCTGTAAGCGGGATGACCAGCCTTATAGAGCCGCTCATCATTGCCTTGCTTGGAATCGTGATCGGCGGCATAGTAATAGCCATGTTCCTGCCCGTGTTCAAGATGACAGAACTCATTGCCCACTAGCGCCCTTCTGGGTAGCTGTTATAAAATAGTGAAATGTCCGCTTTCAAAGCGGGTCATGGTAATATGCTTAACTTAACTATGGAGGTTAGTTATGCAGGCATATTATCCAGAACCCGCACTGGAGCGGGCAATGAAGGTGCAGGAAGTAATTCTAAGGGCAATATCTGGACAGATCCTTTGGATGGAAGCAGCAGAGGTACTTGGCGTTACAGACCGACAGATGAGAAGATGGAAGAGGAGATACGAGGAATACGGATATGACGGCCTATATGACAGGCGCAAGAAGATGCCGAGCCCCAAAAGAATGCCGCTTGAGAAAGCAGAGAAGATATTGAAGTTATACAGAGAAAAATACTTTGATTTTAACATCTCGCACTTTTACGATAAATTGCGAAACGAACATAACATAAAGATAAGCTATAACTGGGTAAGGCTTGCTTTAGACAGAACCCTCCAGGGTAGAATACCCCAAGAACTGAGACTCAGAGGCATAAAGACAATGAGAGAAGCGAATAAATACCTACAAGTATATTAGGAGACGAGAATGTCCCTATAGCGCGTTTTGCAATCAGTATGTCCCTGGCATATGAGGACACTGCGAGAAAATCACTATTGATTCTTTTCAGGTAATCCAGGGTATACTGATATCCCCAGAAATACTGATATATTGAATAGAGACTTATTATCGAGGCTACAAAGACCATGATTTTTATCAGTATGTTTTTCTGCTTCTCGTTTGCTTGCGAGACCATGAAAAATACTGCGAAAAAGCTTATAAATTTAACAGTCTCTATGATCGAATTTTTTATATTGACTGAGTATATAGTTGAAACCGAATAAGCCAGTAATAGCAGTAACCCCTGTAAAATACAACATGAAAGATTTAATGCTTCAGAATAGTTAAAATAATATGAATATAGTTTTGACTGCATTGATAATACTTTTCACAATCAGCATATCATTCTCTGGCTGCGATATTGGATTGTCTTTAAATTTTAAAAATAATGCTTTTTCGTTTTTAACGCTGCATACTTTTCTTTTATTAGTGTTAAGTGGAGCAACGTTGATTCAATTCATAAGGAATAGAAATAAATTTACTTTTCCGCCGCTTGGGTTTCAATTTATAGCCATAGTCAGTTTAACCATGTTTTCTTTATTGTTTCATAATTTAAGAACAATTAATGGATTTGCATTATTATTGATGTTAATAGAAGGCGCCCTGACTTACTTTATTATATATAGCTATGTAGATACAAAGAAGAAGGTTAGATATATTATTTATACGCTTTTTTTGATATTTGCCTTTCAGGGGCTGTATGCGTTTTATCAATTTGCAAGACCGGAAATTATGAATAATCCAAAAATTGTCAATATGGGAAAGGTTTTTATTGCTCGGTCTTGTGGGTTATTGGGCAATGCAGGTGTTTTTGGAGTATTTATGAGCATGATATGGCCGATTGCTTTTAGCGAGGTCCTATTTTCTAAAGGTAGTAATTTTTTTGAACGAACTATTAAAATCATCATTCTTGTCCTTGGGACTGGCGGGATACTCGTTTCTTTAACCAGGTCTGCTTGGATCGGGGTACTTATTTCATTGTTCGCAATTTTTATTTATGGTTATAGTTTAAAGCGACTGCGAAAAGAGTTTATAATTAGATTCTTTTTGCTTATTTTAGCTTTACTTTTAATATCAAATTTATTTTTTCCTATACAGCTTATAAAAGAAAGATTTTTTGCTTCAGATATGATCAGGCAATTATCTTTTAGGTGGAGCTTAGATAAAATCACATTTAAGATGATCCGGGATTATCCACTATGGGGTATCGGTGTAGGAAATTTTAGCGTTGTATCAAAATTATATGCGCCAAGGGTTATTCATTTGGTTCATAAAGAGTACTTGTTTTGGCTTGTAGAATATGGTCTTATAGGTTTTTTGTTATTTGTTTGGTTTATTTTTTCCTTTATAAAAATAAGTTATCGAACAGTTAAGATTTGCAGAGAAACTGTCCTTTTTCCATTAGCCACTGGAATCAATGCTATGATTTGGTCTATTTTAATAGTAAATTTATCAGGATTAGCCATGAGCCATATTTCTATATTTTTATTGTTTTGTCTTTTGTTGGGATTAGACTCTTCGATTATTAATTTAAATTGTGCTCGGGTTGAATTGGACAAATGAAACAATCGGACGAATATAAATTATTGATAAATTGTTGCAGGACCTGTCCAAGCATTCAGGTAGATGATGAAATATCGTCGTCGGTCCTTAAGAAAAGCCTTAATTGGGATTTTATTCTGTCAGAGTCTTTCCACCACGAAATAGCCTCTTTCTTATATAAGAGACTAAAAGAGTTAGATCTCCTGGTAAGGATTCCACAGGAGGTTGCAAGGAATCTGAAACACAGTTATTTTTATACCTTTTTTAGAAATAGATTGTTGCAGCAGGAGTATCTTGAGATATATAGCGTATTTAGAGATGAGAAAATCAAGTGTTTACCTTTAAAGGGCATATCTTTTATAGGAGATTTATACAAAGATATTGCGTTAAGGCCAATGATTGATATCGATGTGATTATAAAGGAAGCGGATCTGAATAAAGCAGATGATTTATTGGTAAACAGGCTTTATTATCGCAAAACCACAGATTGTGTAAATCCCAAAGATGTCAGTCATATAGTATTTTCTCAAAATAAAAAAAGGGTTTGCCTGGAATTACACGTAGACGCAGATTATTCTTTTGAGACGCCCCGAAGAATAGTTATCCCCGGCATATGGGATAGATCTTCTGGGCCAAGGCGTAGCGGCGCAGCATCCGAGGCGATGTCACCAGAGGATATGTTTTTCTCAATAGCAATGCATGCCAGGCGAATCGGAAAATTATTTACAATCAAATATTTATGCGATATAGACAGGCTTATCAGAAAAAACAAAAATAGATTAGATTGGAGTTTTATTACTGAGAGCGCAAGGCGGTTTAACATTATTAACCCGTGTTTTGTCTTATTAAGGTCTGTGAGGGATATTTTTTCTACACCAATCCCGCAGGAATCATTAGAAAAGTTTTACATAGGGACGATGAAAGGTTATTTTTCAAAATATCTGGTGAGAAAGATTGTTTTTATCAAGAAGGGAGAAAGGAGGGGGTATAATAGATACGACTATCTCTACGCCCATTTTCTTATGTATGATAGTCTGATTGCGCCATCGAAGCAAATCTTATTTATTGATAAAGAAAGGTTTGCAAAATTTTATAATATTGACCGCAGGAATGGCAAAAAGATAGAGATGCTCTATATGGTAAGAATACCGTATATGCTTTTTAAATTAGCAATATCTTTCTTTTACAAGATAGTTGGATTTTTTTACAGGGCTTTATAATCTTGTAGATATTCTAATTTTAATATGGTAACATATGGCAAAAGGATGGTATTTATATGAAGACATATTCGGCGCCTTTTGACGTTGGATTAGGGGTTACAAGCCTGTGTAATTTTTCATGCAAGCATTGCATGGGTGGGGATACCTTGAATGGTAAGAATGACTTGACCAGGGATGAGTTATTCAGGCTTATAGATGAGTTGGCAGCGGCAAAGGTATTTAACGTAAATGTCTTTGGTGGAGAACCTCTCTGTAGGAAAGATATATTTGATATCCTTGATCACCTCATGAAATATCATTTTACAATCTCCATGAATACCAACGGCGCGCTTGTAACCAAAGAGACTGCCAAAAGGATCGCAGGGTATGGCAGGATAAAAAGCCTTTGTGTTAGCCTTGACGGCGACAGCGCTGATACAATGGACATTGTGCGCGGGCAAGGCTCTTTTGACAAGGTAATGAAGGGCATAGAGAATATACTTTCCACAGGTAGATTGAGCGTTATTCTTTCCGTAACAATCAATAAGATTAATTTTAAAAGAATAAAAGACCTTGCTTTGCTTGGTAAAAAGATAGGGGCAAAAGGAGTAAGGTATAATGGTCTATTTTTTGGAGGCAACGCAGCGTGTAATTCAAAAGAGCTTTTTTTGTCGCCATCAGAACACTGGGATGTAATAAAGGCCATGGATGAGGCGCGCAAGGAATTCGGCAGTTTTATCAGCGGCTCGTATCTGCAGGAAGTGGATATTGTAGAACCACTGAAGACAAGGGAATCGGATAATCTGGATTTTATTAAGGTAGATCCATGTGGCGCTGCTACCAAGAAATGTTATATAACGCCTGACGGATGGGTTACTCCTTGTGAATTGATATGTAATGTCAGGGCAGGGAACGTGAGAGAGAAGACTTTTCTGGATATATGGCAAAATTCAGAGGTGATGAAGAGTTTTAGAGAGACAATGATCTATTCTCTAAAGGGACATGAAAAATGCATAGGATGCAGATATAAAAGACTTTGCTATCAAGGACATAGATGTGGCCCATATTACTTTGAAAATGGGATAAAGGTTGAGGATGTAGCTTGTTTGGTTAATCAAGCCTGATTACAAATAAAAAGAGGAGGATCTATGAAAAAAAAGTATATTAAGCCTGAACTATGCGATTTGTTTGCTGTAGCGGAGGGAATTGCGTGTGATGGCGGAACTAATGCGAGTGTTTGCGGCACTGGAATTGGCACGGGGATTAGTGGGCTTTGCGGCCTTGGCACTAGTGCGACTGGGGACTGTAGCACTGGAACTGAGTTCCCCCCTGGTAGTTGATAACATTTACTATGTATTTGTAAAAAGAAAATTATATGAAAAAGATTTATTTTAAGCTAGCTGACCATGGTATAATTTTTGAGATTCATAAGACTCTTGAATTTTTCTGCAACCCTCTGAAGGATTTAACAAATGGAAGGATTGTAAAGAAGGTAAAGGACGTGGATTGTATTTTGAGATTAGTACCTTTTGATGATACACAGATGGACCCCTCAAGCGCGCAGTTTACTACATGGCGGGATAACGGAGTTTCAAGAGGGTTATATTTGGTTAAGAAGGCTGATTTGCACATCAATATGAAATCTGAAGTAGAAACCATCATCTTATCTTTAATAGATAGAATCTCTAAAACAATCTTTAAATCTGCAAGCGATTTAAATTTTCACGCGTCTAGCGTAGAAAGGTGCGGGAAGGGATACATGTTTTTAGGTAAAAGCGGTAGCGGGAAAACAACCATATGCAGGCTTTCCGGAGATTCAGGTATTATACATGACGAGGTGACTATTGCGAGAAAAAAGAAAAATAACTATTTTTTGTTCTCTCTCAGGCCTAGTGTAAAAAATCCCGTGTTAGCTCAAAGCAGGAAATTGAAGTCAATCTTTTTTATAAAAAAGTCTAGATACAACAGGCTTAAGCGGATGTCATTAAAAGAGTCTTTAAAAGAAGGCCTGGAACACTGCAGAAATTTCCAAGTTAATCATAATTCCGTCTCTGTGTACGAACGCTTGATAGACTTGTTTAAAAACATCCCCTGCTATCGTTTATATTTTAAGAAAGATCCTTCTTTTTGGAAATTAATAGATGGGCGCGATGATGGAAACAAAAACGGTTCTTAATTTAAGTACCATATATTTTTATATAACAGACGGCTGCAACCTGCGATGCAGGCATTGCTGGATTACGCCTGATTCTGCGGAAAAGGATATGGATACGGACGCGGTAAAAGGGGCGATCGAGCAAGCCGGAGAGATGGGCGTGAGGAGCATAAAGATCACAGGTGGCGAACCTTTTTTAAGAAAGGATATATTTGATATACTGCGTTTTATCAGAGAAAAAAGTATACAAGTAATCGTAGAGACAAACGGGATATTTATAAAAGATAAAGAGGCGCAGGAGTTAAGGGATTTAAAGGTATCGCATGTGTCAGTGAGCGTAGATAGCTTTACTGCAGAGTTTCATGATGAATTCAGAGGAGAAAAGGGAAGCTTTGACGCTTCTGTAGCTGCTATAAAGGCATTGCGCAAGGCTGATTTTAAGCCACAGATGATAACGAGTATTTGCAGAAAAAACGCAAAGGATCTAAGAAAGATAGCATTATTTGCACAATCTATAGGTGCTGGAAGTTTGAAGTTAAACCCTATTACTTCTATGGGTCGGGGAGAAGAAATGGATAAGCACGGCGAACTTTTAAGCATAGAAGAAATCATAGAATTAGAAAAATATATAAATACAGATGTTTTGCCTAATATCAATATTCCGATATTATTAGATATACCATTTGCTTTTAAAAAGATGAGTTATATTAAAAAACACAAAGGGAGGTGTGGCATACTTGGTATGATTGGATTGCTTTCAGATGGCACGATCTCAATGTGTGGTATAGGGAGCCAGATTCCTGAGTTAAACATGGGAAACATAAAAAAAGACAGACTTGAGGATGTGTGGAGGAATAATCCTGTCTTGGTTTCCATAAGAGAGAGTATACCAGATAAACTTGAGGGTATATGTTCAAAGTGCATGTTCAAGAGATTATGTCTTGGGAAATGCAGGGCAGAGGCCTATCACAGAACTCAGTCTCTGACAGCTCCTTTTTATTTCTGCCAAGAGGCGTTTAATAAAGGCATTTTCCCTGAAACTCGGATTTTTAATTAAAAAAGAGCCATATTTTTGGCGATTGATAGATAAAAAAACCTAAGTTAGGAGGCGCAGTGGTGGCAAATTCAAAGGTTAACAAAAAGATAATTTTAAGAGAAGAGGGTGATGAGGCGTTTTTGTTTAATCCTGAAACAGGCACAATAAAGACGCTTAATCTTACAGGGATTTCCATATGGAAACTCTGTGATGGAAGTCATTCAAAAGAAGAAATTATTGACAGGGTAACAAAGGAATACGATGTAAAATCAAAAGATATTGCCAAGAAAGACCTGGATGACTTCTTGCAGATGCTTGAAAAGGCTGATTTCATCTCTAATGCATAAAATAAAATTTGACAAGAATTATCTCCCCCTTTTTATAAGATTCGTAAAGTTACTCCTTCCTTATCGGACAAGATGGCTTGCGATACTCTTTCTGAGCGGTTTTGCATCTATACTTGGACTAGTCAATCCATATCTGACTAAACTCGTTATTGACAAGGCAATAGGTAGCAGGGATCTAAGACTCTTCGCGATCCTTGCACTTATAGGCGCAGCGATATTTGTCATGATTGGCGTTCTAAATGGATTCAAACGATATTTTGAGAGATATGTGAAGCTCAGGGTCAAGCTTGATCTAAACAGGAGACTTTTCAATAAGATAAATCATTTGTCTTTTAACTGGTTTCAGGATAAAAGTACAGGGGAGCACATCTATAAAATCAGTCATGATGTAAATAGAGTGGAGGATCTCGTAACGAGCGCTCCTCCTCAAGTAGCTGTTCTTTTTCCCAGACTTATAGTAATCTTTTTTATCATATTATCTTTGAATTGGAAGATGGCTCTTTTCTCTGTTTGCCTTGCACCTTTTTTATACCTGCCGCCTTATTATTTCATGAAAAAAAGAAGGACAATCTGGAAGAGATTGATCAAGAATTCCGAGCATATCTTTAAGGTTCTCCATGAAAACTTTTCTCATATCTATCTTGTCAAGATATTTGGCAAAGAGGACTCTGGGATAAGGAAGTATTTGAGGGTTTTAATCGGCAACATAAGGATAGAATTAGATAGCGCAAGATTTGAGATATTCAATAATTTTGCTGCCAGGGCAGTAGACAGGATCATTATCGCCTTGATCGCCTTTTATGGTGGTTATCAGGTGATCAAAGGCAGGATGACTCTGGGCAGCCTTACAGCAATAATGGTCTATTTGGGTCAGTTAGTGAGTATGCAGGGTACCTTTATCCATCTTTTTCAGACAATCGCGCTGGGGCTGGTTTCATGCCAGAGGGTAGCTGATGTCTTGGATGAAAAAGAGCATATTGCCCAAAGCCCTGAAGCCAGAACTGTGCTTTTTAAAAAAGGTGAGATTGTTTTTAAGGGTGTTAGTTTCGGGTATTTGCCTGGCAAGGCTATTTTGAAGGATTTAAGTTTCGCAATAAAGCAAGGCAGTTGCGTTAGTATTGCTGCTCCTTCAGGATATGGCAAGACCACGCTGTTGAATTTAATCGTAAGGCTTTATGACCCATGGCAGGGAGAGATTTTGATAGATGGACATAGAATAAAGGATATAAAGATTAGCAGTTTGAGAAGCCAGATTGGTATGGCCTTGCAGGAACCATTTTTATTTAACGACACCATAAGGAACAACATCGTCTATGGAAGACAAGATGCAAATGATGAGGAGGTCATTGAGGCAGCCAGGTTTTTCCTGGTAGATGATTTTGCGAAAGATATGACTTATGGATACGACACAGTTATAGGAGAAAATGCGTGTAAGATTTCAGAGGGGCAAAAACAGAAAATTGCAATTGCCCGGGCGTTGATCAGGAAGCCGAGGATATTGATCTTAGATGAAGCCATGTCATCCATGGATTCGGCCAGCGAAGAAAAGATATTGTCAAATATAAAAGACTATCAAAAAGACATAATATTGATCACCGTTTCCCATAGATTATCTACAGCGATGAGCGCAGATCTGGTTTATTTTTTAAAAGGGCCGGATGAGCTTATTATTGGGTCTTGTCGAGAGTTGCTTCAGAGGGATAAAGAGTTTTATGGTTTATTCAAGAACCAGATTAGCAATAGCGTATTGATATAAAAAGTCAGAAGGATTTTATGTGTAAAAATTTAGATAGAAAAACCGCGTTTTTTGAAGAACATGAAGGAAGAATATTTTTTACAGGCAAAAGCATGCTGCCTGTTATTAAACCGGGGTGCAGATTAAAGGTCGAGCATAAGGGTTGTTGTGATATATACATAGGAGACATAGTGATATTTGATAACGGGAGAGAATTTGTTTGTCACAGGGTAGTTGGCAAATATAAAGCAGGGAATCGAGTTTATTTTCTTGAGAGGGGAGATAATGCAGGATGTAAAAATGTTAATATCGTTCGGAAAGATAGGGTCATAGGCAAGGTAATCAGAGCGGAGACATTTGAAGGCAGGATTTTTCATCCAGAGAACCCCATTTCTAAAACAGGCAAGGTGCGATTGCAACTTTTAAGTTTTGTTTTTGGCCTGTGTCATTCCTTGAAACGTCTATTTTTTGGTGATAGACGCAATTCCTTCACGAGAAAGATCGGTTCTTTCATCTGCAGAATTTTCGTATGATATCCGTAATCATTGTAAATTATAACAGTAAGGATTTGCTGAAAAAGTGCCTGGATTCTGTCAGGGGGCAGGGTTTTAAAGATGTAGAAGTTATTGTGGTGGATAACGCCTCTACAGATGACAGCGTCCAGATGATCCAGTCTTTTTATCCATGGGTAAAGTTAATACAGAATTCAAGGAATCTGTATTTTTGCAGGGCGCAGAATCAGGGTATAGAATCTGCAAAAGGGAATTTTATCCTGAGTTTAAATAGCGATTGTGTCCTGGATAAAGATTTTTTAAAAGGGGTTTTATCTGCGGGTAGTTTGGATGCGCGAATTGGCATAGTCAGCGGCAAGCTCTTGAGGCCTGACAAAAAGACAATAGATTCAACAGGGCTTTTTCTGGGAAGAAGCAGGAAGGCAGTTGAAAGGGGTTATGGCCGAAAGGATAAAGGCCAGTATGATGATCCTGGGTATATCTTTGGCTCAAGCGGTGCTTGCGCATTCTTTAGAAGAAGGATGCTCGAGGATATAAAAGACAAAAACGGGTATTTTGACGAGAGATTCGGCATGTATTATGAGGATCTGGACCTATGCTGGAGGGCGCAGAAAAAAGCATGGAAGTCGTATTATAATCCAAAGGCCTTGGCATATCATGTAAGGGGCGCAACAGCAATTAATGCTGACAGCAAGAAGGGTTCAACTTTTCTACGACTTCCCAGAGAGCTTAAAAAAAGATATATTAATAACAGGCATATGTGCATGAAGAAAAATGATTCTATGCGGGGGATCATAATAAATCTCCCTTTTATACTTTTATACGAGATAAAGATGTTAGGGTATTTAGCGTTACAGAAGTGTATGTTCAGGGTATGGCCTTGAACATGTTAAAATGCGATGCCTATTGCGTGGCCATACTCTTCAGTGCTATAAAAAATTAGTTTAAAACCAGCCTCTTGTAAGTCAGAAGCAATCCGTTCTTTTGTAAAATGGTGTATATAATGAGACCTGAATAGGTTATCTCCGAGCTCTAGAAGTTCTTTTCTTAGTATCCACCTTATTGTATTTCCAATTGCTGTGATTATCTTAAAGCGAAACCCGCCCTTAGAATAGAAGAAAAAAGACAGAAGAATCGGTGATCCTGTTTGTGTCTGATTCCGCAGTTTTTTAAGAAAGGATATACTCTTTTTTCTGCCATAAATTAACGCATAGACAGCCCAACCTACAATAATCCCATCGTATACGTTAGTACTATCAGGGCATTCATCCTGGGACACGAGTCGTATGTCTGGAGCAAAACCTTGTTCTTTAAGTAGATTATTTGCATGTTTGACTAGACTTGGGCTACATTCAAAGCCGTCAACACTATTTCCTAATCGGCGTAACTCTAGTACTTCTCTTCCGCCTCCAGCACCTACAACCAATAGGTACTTACATTTTTGAAAGTATTTACCGAGTACTTTTTTCTCCCAACTCCATAGGCAGCTTCGATTGAATTCCTCACTGTGGTACATCTTGGTATTGTCCCAGTAGAATTTGCCCAGCGAATGAAAATCTTTTCTATCAAATACACCGAGCCAAAAACCAGTAAAGCCTATATTAAAACATTTATTAAATAGTCCGATGATTTTTTGCCAGAGCCGGTTAATGAAAAAGTACGTTTTTATTTTAAGGTTGTGATTTTTTTATCCATAGCCTTGATTATAATATAAATATGGCAAAGTCCAAACCGCTTTATAAAAGAATTTACGCCCTTCTGGGTAGCTTGACAAAAGATATATTGCGTGATATACTTCTGTTTTGAAATTATAATACCCTTATTGGGAAGAAAGGAGAATCGACATGCTTAGATTAAGAAGTAGGCATGGTTTTACGCTCGTAGAAATCATGATAGTAGTCGCAATCATATCTCTATTAGCAGCAATCGCAATACCGAACTTGCTACGGGCACGCCACAATG
>Ga0208902_1001056_pt1 | contig 13561 bp, 10 predicted proteins | sample AntAceMetag02UKH_FD_184767 | JGI IMG/M metagenome (GOLD analysis project Ga0208902, IMG submission 184767) | Saline lake microbial communities from Ace Lake, Antarctica - Antarctic Ace Lake Metagenome 02UKH (SPAdes) (version 2) | ecosystem: Environmental > Aquatic > Non-marine Saline and...
CCCAGCGGGACGACCGGATCTTCGTGATGAGTCAGGGAGTATCCAAAGTAGTCTATTATACCGGCCAGTTCCTCCTATTCTTTATCCCGAGTTACTTCTTTCTTAAAGGGGGATTGAAACGGGGCGGTATGGCGATCAACCTAGGTCCATTCTACAAACCGACGCTGATGCAGGAGTATGTCTTCATCTTCGGTGTGGTGGCGATGGCAAGCTGCATCTCCTTCCTTCTCCTCTCCTTCAACTCAAAGTTGATCATCAAGCTGATCGCCAAGGTCCCCTATCAGAAACTCTCCTACGCCTCCCTGGCAATCGTAGTGGTGATGGTCTTCTTCATGCCCGCGATGCTAGAGGGGACAATCAACAGTGCGGTTTTGATGGCCGGGGTCCAGGTCATCGGAATCATGTGCGTCAGCACCTGCCTGGGGCTGATCCCGATCTTCTATCACTGCCGACGTTCCAACTGTATGGCGGTGATCATCGTCCCGATCTGCATCAGCATGTCCGGTTACGGCCCTCCGCTCGCCAACCTCTTGGGGCTGGGCTAATACTTTAAATTCCTTGCCGGAATTTAAAGTACTGAAAAAACATATTAAAATAACATTATAGGTTGAATTAAGAGTTTCAATCGACAAACAATAATAAAAATATTTTTCCCGAAGGGAAAAATATAGCTAAAATTTTTCAAAGAAAAATTTTATTCCGGAGGAAAAAAATACCATGAAAGGACTGACACACTTTATGTCCGGCGCGGCGGTCGCCTCATTCTTTCTCCCGGCGGTTAAGATGGCGGGGGCGGACAGGATCGGGGGCTCAAACTCATTTATCCTTTGCCTGGGAGGGCTCTTCGGGATCATGCCCGATACTATGGACTTCAAGATGGGGCAGTTCTTTACCAAGTCGGAGTTTGAGATCGATCCCGATCCGATGGATCCAAGCCCCCAGGAGATGGCGGAGGGACTGGGCAAGGCCCTCGACCAGGCTTACGACACCAACCAGACGGTCAAGGCCCAGATGTACCCGATGCGGATGGGCGCCGACCTCTGGCGGCAGTATGTAATCAACTTCGATGGTGATACCAACGAGGTGGTGATCGTGATCAACGAGATCGTAACCACTTCCCAGGTCCCGATCCTCGGATCGGAACCGCCCCCGGAGAAACGGGTCGGGCGGTATAAGATCAAGGGAGAGTTTAACATCACTCACGGGCGCCCTTCGGTGGTGGATATCATGAGCGGGCCGATGTACGGCTTCTTCAAGAACGAGGATGGCAAGATGGAGCTCGAGTTCCTCCCCTGGCACCGGACCTGGAGCCATAGCTATGTCCTGGGCCTCATGATGTCGATCCCGGTTTGGCTGATCGCTTCGCTGGCCGCCGGATGGCAGATTGGCTGGCTCTACGGGCTGATCGCATTCCTCGGGTTCGCGGTCCACCTAACCGAAGACCTCACCGGCCACATGGGAGGGAGCCTCCTCTGGCCTATAATCAAGCCGCGCTGCAATGGGTTAAATTTATTTAAAGCCAGCAACCCTCACGCCAACTTCAGCATCGACTATGCCTCGGTGGTACTCATCCTCTTCAATCTCAACCGCTTCGCTCCCGTGCCGATGTTCACCCTCTCCACCTTCGAGTACTTTCTCTATTGCCTGATCATCCCCCTGGGCGCTTACTTCTCGATCGTCAAGATCTTCGGAGATAAAGTCAAGAAGCAGAAAGCCGGAGTGATCGCGATGGAGAAGGCACTGGCCCGCGAGGAACTGGAGTACGAAGCCGAGGAGAGCATGGGCGGCGATTAAGTTATCGCCTTCGGCGACAACTTACTATTCCATGGATATAACATCTATTGTTTTCGCGACCCTCTTGGGCACCATCCTGGGAGGGTTTTTATTTTGGATCCCGGGGCTCAGGTTCCTGTCAATTTTTGCAGTTCTACTCAGTAATGTCTCTATTGTCCAATGGTCCTGGTCTAAGCCTGAAATTATATTTGTCTTCTTCATGGCCCTTACCGTAAGCTCTTCCTTCGCCGGTATTATCCCAGCCTTCTTCTTCGGAGCCCCAAGCGCTTCCACCCTCTTCCTGGTAGTTCCCGGAAAAAAATTCCTCAATAGAGGCTGCTCTTATCAGGGCAGCATGACCATAGGCTGGGGCAGCTTGATGGGAATCTTCCTCCTGGTAGCCGCCGCCCCATTCTTTCTCTATCTTTATACGCCCCTATTTAAATTAATCAGAGTCCACTATCGCTGGGTCCCGGGCATTTTAATAATCTATATGATTGGCGGTGAATTCTTATTTCATCTTCGCCGGGCTCTTTTCTCTAAAAAGAAATATGAATTTCGGGCACTCTTCATCGCCCCGGTTCTATTTATACTTACCGGGCTATTCGGAGTCATATTATTTGATCAGCGGAAATTCGCCATCGTTAATAGTCAGGGGATATTAGCTTCCGCTCTGGCCGGACTATTTTTCCTCCCTCCCCTCATCCGGCGTCTGATGGAACCGGTTGAGTCCATACCGGCAGAAAAAAATACTCCGGTTTTTAAGGAGAAGAAATATGGACTCCTGGGAGGCATTGCCGGCGGGATCGGGGGGTTCCTCACCCTGCTAATCCCGGTTATTTCAGCCGGAATCGGAGCTCTTATAGCCGGTCATCTCATCCCACGGAAGAAAGAAAAGGCTTTTTTGATCTCCCAGGGGATGGTCAAGACTTTCTATTCGGCCGGAGCTTTTCTCCTCTTCTTTATCCCGGCCTGGGCTTTCAAACGAGGAGCTACCGCCGCATTACTGAAAACTCGCTTTCACGCAGACCGCACTTTACAGTCTTTCATTATAATTGTCGCAGTAATGTTGATCAGCGGGTGTCTTTCTTACTTTATCCTTGGATTAACCTCCCGGATGGCCCGGGGAATTGTCAGAAAAGTCACCCTCCGGAAATTATCAATCGTGATTATCAGCCTGGTTACCGCGATCATCTTATTCCGCTACGGCCCGGAGTATCTTTTATTTTTATTTACAGGCGCCTGCCTAGGCAGTCTCCCGATGGTCTTCGGTTGTCGCCGCAGTAATACCTTTGCGGTCATTCTTCTCCCGATGCTACTATTTGTGACGGACTGGTATCGGCCGGTAATCAATTTCCTGGGCTTTTTTTAATTTCCCTCCGGGAAATTTAATTATCTTCTTATCACTCCATCTTCTAACCACTGGATTTTAAGCGGCCATTCTTAAAACACCATTTTCGTGGTAAAATTGGCGTTCTAAGCTCGAAAAAGAAGGGGTAAGATTACGTAAGTCACTGGGGTACAGTCTATTATTATGGCGAATCCACAATACCAATCCACAATACCACTTTGCAATTCATCGGTTATTTTACTCTCTCATACCTCCGCCGCGCTGGTGATATGTTTGAATGAGACATCCAGCGCTTCGAAGTGAGCGGTACCGCATTGGATCTTTGCCCACTCACTTCCCCGTAACTGTAATTGATCTTTGGTGGCCTTGGTCTCCCGCACGAGATATAGCTTTTTCTCCTCGCCTTCTTCTTGTTTTACAATCGCCCAATCCGGATTGTAGGTTCCGATCGGGGTCTCAATTTTGAACCAGCCTGGTAATTTGATGAATAATTTTATATCTACCCGAAGATCCAGCGCCTCAGCGAACTCTTTTTCTAAATTTGAGTCGAATTCGATGGTTTCATATATTGAATGTTCCACATCTACCAGTCGGTTCAGATACCCGATAATTTCAGGTTCTTCAAAGAGCAGCATTTCATACTCCGCTCCAGCGATCTTCTCGTATTTAATCCCGTCAATAATGAGTTGATTAAGTGTACGCTGGATGGATCGAGTGACCTGATCTAAGAACTGCTGCGGGTTAATCCGAACGTCCCCCAGGCGCCCGGAATCAATCAAAATCTTTGCCAGGGTGGTCCGGGTTAGTTCTGTTTCTCTCTGGAGATAACCCAAAAGATCAGGAATGAGCATCTCTTCGAATGAGGCTTTCGTCTCTCCGATACTTAATACGGTTGTCTCGAGCCCCTCGGCGGTCATACCAATCCGGGCTTTCTCGGTGCGGATTCTGGGAGCTTCAATTTCATCCATCCGTTTTACATCCCGGACGGCCTTTTTAATTAATATTTCAGTCTCATACCGAACTGAATACCTGGTCCGGTGCTTGATCCGATCCCATAACTCTTTGAAATCCGGGTTTAACTGCCATCCCTTCTTCAGGCGAACTACTTTCTGTTTCCGTTTATTCTTGATACGTCCTTCACTGAAATCAACTCCACACTCATCCGCAATCTCGGTCTGCAGCTTCTTCGCAAAGTCGTCATAGTTCTCATTGGCGATGAGGGTCAGACGATTGATATTCGCGTCAAAGCAACGCTCCCCGTTCTTCATAACCGGAAGACGCAACCCCCTCCCAATCTCCTGGCGCTTTTTTATTTCGGACTTGGTCTCATTAAGCGTGCAGATCTGAAAGACATTGGGGTTATCCCATCCCTCCCGGAGCGCCGAATGACTGAAGATAAAGCGAAGCGGCTCATCAAGGGATAAAAGGCGTTCTTTATCGCGCATAATCAACACGTAGGCATCATCATCGGCTTTTGACTTCCCGCTGGTATCTCTGGCAATACCTTTGCTCTCCGCGAAATATCCATTATGGACCTTATCCACCGACGGAAGGTTGAGGGAACGGTATCGTTCCCGGGCCGCCATTTCTGTATAGGCTTCAATAAACCACTTTCGGATTTTTCCGTCCTCATTAACATAATTCGCCACCCGGTCGATAAAGAAGAGCGACAATACTTTGATCCGTTCCTCCGGAGGCAGATCGTTTTTAAATCTCAACTCTTTCTCCAGATGTTCCTTTACCGTCTCCCTGACCTGAACCCGCATGATCGCGTCCGTCAGACCGCCGTGGGTCTCCCCTATGGATAGGGTTACACCATTGCGAAAGGAGATAAACCCGGAACCGGCGTTGATCTCATCGATGATATATCCTTCATACAATGGACGCTTATTTGACTTCTCAAAGAGATCTATTCCGCCTTTGCTGACACTGATGGCCTTGCGCCTGGGACCAAGAGATTCCTGCACATCGATCTCCAACCGAGCCGTAATCTTTGATTTAGTCGCCTTGATCGACTTAACCCGGATATACGGCTTATTAAAATCTTCTTCATCCAGGATCGAATCGACTTCAATCCGTTTAACCAATTTCAGATCGTAGGCTTTCACCGGATCGAGCCGATAAAGCTGGTTATAGAGATTCCGATGAGTGGCGGAATAACGGAGTGTACAGAGCGGGTTCAAACTCTTGATCGCCGACCAAGCCCGATCGGTCTCCATGTTCTGCGGCTCATCGACAATTACAATCGGGTTGGCTGCCTGGATAAATTCAATCGGTTTCCGACCGGAGAGCCGGTCGTTCTCCCGGTGAATGACGTTGTTGGTTTTTTTATTAAAGGCGTCGATATTAATAATCAATACCTGGAGCTGGTTACTGCCGGCAAACTGACGGAGGCGGGAGACCTGGCGGGAATCATAAACCCAACAGTCAATAGGCTCATTCCCGTAAATATCCCGAAAATGGTCGGCGGTAAGTTCGATATTTTTCTGGACGCCTTCTCGGATAGCGACACTGGGAACCACAATAATGAACTTTTTGAAACCATACTGTTTACGGAGTTCATATATCGTCCGGAGATAGACATAGGTTTTACCCGTTCCGGTCTCCATCTCAATGGAGAAGTTTCTCCCTTCCAGTTTTTCATTCGGAGCAAGACCGTTCCGATCCTGAACCACCCGGACATTATCCAGAAGACTGCCGTCATCCAGTGTCAAGAGATTGCCGACACCGAACTCCGATAAGAATTCCCCCCCGGCCGCGTCCAAGCGAATCTCAAACTCCCCCCGGGCCAGCGGCTGGCCGTCAAAGACATCCACTACCGCCCGGATAGCGTCGAGCTGGAACTCCTGGTTGCTGTCAAACTTGATCTTCATGCTTATCTTTAACGGTAATATATTTCTGAAAACGACTTTTAGGTTTATCAAGGATTATAAAATTCAACCCGCTCGGTCTCATATTTTTTAGAGATAATCCCGCTATTTTCATTCTAATGCTTTCCAGGAATATCTTTGAAATTCAATTGATTTTTCTTTGGGAGGGCTTTTCAAGCCCGATATTTTTTATCGGACGATTATCCCAATTCATCAGACGTTTTTCCTCACTACCCAGTGGCCGCCTTTATCCGGACCAATACGTTCGATAAGCCCATTGCTCTTCAGTTTAGCGACCTGCATTTCAATGGCTCTGGTAGTTCTTCCAATGGCTTCAGCAATATCCAGAATGGTCACCTGCGGGTTATCTCTCATCAAATCTAGAATTTTCTCCGAAGTTTTCTCCGAAGTTTTCTCCGAAGTTTTCTCCGTCACCACCTTCAAATGCACTGGCAGACGAATTAAGAAGTAACTGCGGTTTTCATCGGTATCGAACTCCGGTGGCGGGGAACCGTTCTTCCTCATAACCTTTAAAATCTTCGGAATGCCTGTTGAACGGCCTTCCGTCAAATCCAGCTCTTTGAGAAATTCTCCGATCCGGCGATTACGGTAGCGGCGACTAACCGCCCGGCCGGCTCTCAGGACTTCCATTAGGATAGAGCGATCCGGCCCGGGAAAACTCAGAACCACCAGATCGTCCAGGGTGATCCGTACTTCAATCGGTTCCCTTATCTCGTAGGAGCGGTGGTAAACCGCATTAACCAGAGCTTCTTCGATGGCGACATAAGGAAAGTTCCAGAAGCGCTCGGCTTCGGCCCGGTCCGGGTGCTTGACGACGGTTTCCTTAAGATAGTTGCGGCGGATATAATCAAGCGCTTCCCGGGTTATGCGAGCAAGAGGCCCCTTGAAGGTTTTTTCATCAAAATGATCGCCGGCCGCGCCTTCCGGAAACCAGACCACGTCAATCTGGGTGGCCGGAAAGAATTGCTCCGGCTGCTCATTAAAGAAAAGTAAGCCTACATTCTTGGGCAGTGGGGATTCCAAAGGTCCGCCGATAATATTCATCTGCCTCCCCAGATCATCAATCGGAAGAGACCCTACCTCAGTAGCGAGGTCGCTGCCTACCTCACCCAGGAACTCCTCTATTAACCGTGGAGAGAGTTTATCGATTCGGGCCTGCTGATTGTAACGATCATCAAATGGCACTGTGGCAGCAAGACTGAAAAGCTCTCTCTCTGCTTCGCCTTTGGCCTCAACCGTGTTGGAATACCGCCTAATATAATAGCGATAATCCTTTTTCTTGGCAGTAACGGATCTTGGTGCTTTGTAAGGTCGCGTTTGACCGCCCGGAGCCCAAAGTACAAGTAGGTCTCGTCCTTCAAACCGATCAACGCTCAAAATGGGGAAATATGGAGGTTGAATCAAATTGCTGAATCTGAACAACTCCCTCTGTATCTTATCAAATCGGTTGGCGCGCAGGCCAACGGGCGGAAAGACCGGTTGTCCTTTCTCATCGCAATCCTGCCCGATGATGATATATCCTCCTCCCAAATTCTGGAAGTCATTGGCAAAAGCGCAGAGTGTCCGTATGATCGGATCAGGATTCCAGTCCGCCTTATATTCGATGCGATCTCCTTCGACCGTTCGCTGGCGAAGTAAATCTTCCAGATTTATGGGCAGTTCACTCATCGCAAAATAGAATCCTTCAAATTTTTTATCATGTTTTTACACTATCCATTGCAAGGCCGATCCGGAGGATCGGCTGAAGCAATATCAAGCTATCTCAACTTGCTTCTTCGGAATTTTCAGCCAGAGGCTGATGCGCCTCTGGCGCACAATAAATTCACTGTGGGAGGGGTTTCCAACCCCGATTCTCGGTAGCCTAGATCGGGGTTGAAAACCCCTCCCACAGAAGTTAGCGCGAAGCGCCGAGTTCTGTATTTTACTAAACCGTCCTGAACTCGATATCATGATCCCGCATTTCAAGGACCGTATTGGTCTTGAGCTGGTCATTCCTGCCGAAAGCGTTATCCAAGCAGATGACTTGCCGGGGCTTTAATCCCACCATCCCCCGCATCGCCTTGGCGGTCACACGCTCCTCCAGACATATAAGCAGACTGCCATCTTCGATGGAATAAACCATCTTTCCTTCAATTTTTTTCTGCTCGATCTTCGCCGTCAGTGAACGGCCCGCCTTGAGAAGCAGCTCAAAGAGAATATCCTGATCCGAGCGGTCCGGTAGCACATGATCGGCATAGAGTTCAAGCTGTTCGGCCAACCCTCCCTCGTCTTTCGGAGCTTCCTCGGCCTCCCAGATCTTAAAGTTGCTTGATGAGAGTTTGAAGACTTTGAATCCCAGATCTTCCGGTTTCTCCCGATCCTTCAGATCAAGCTGCCCCTCATCTTCTTCTTTTATCCTTTTAATAACTCGACGAATCCGTTCTTTGCCGATTTCCGAAATTGTTTTTAAGGCAAGCTTCTCAGCTACCTTTCCATGGGGAGTTTTGTTATTAATTGGTTCGGGAAGTTGCACAATAATAAAATGACATGACCAATCGTTTTGACTCTTGATGACAGCTTCGGCCACTGGACCGGCTCCTGAGAAAAAATCAAGAATGATATCTCCAAATTCCAAACCAGCAATTTGCATCATATGCTGTATAAGCCGTACCGGTTTTGAGGTATCAAATGGGACTTCGCCATCAAATATATTCTTTAAATTTTTTGCAGCTTCACGCGTTGACCCAACATCCTCCGCAAGCCAGATCGTCTCAGGAGCTCTTCCAGTTTGATCTTTTAAATATATTTTTCTGATGATCCTTGTCTCATCTTCATTGAAAAGGATTTCTCCTGTAGCAATCCTATTTTTAAGAGTTTTCTTACTCCATCTCCAACCATTTGCAGGAGGTTGAATTATTTTTCCAGATGGAGTAGATATTTCATAAATTAAGTTCGGTCTAAATAGTGCATTTCTTACATCTCCTGATCGCCAAGGGCCATTTGGATCATTATCCGGATTTGAATAGTTCTTGTTATCCTTTTCTGTTCTTTCTACCGTGTGCAAAGTGAACTTGTCCGACTTTCGATAACAAAGAATGTGATTATGGTGAATTGAAAATATCTCTGTATAACCTTTAGGCTGAACGCTATGTTGCCAAATTACATTAGCTAAAATATTTTCTTCCCCATAAATTTCATCCATCAATAACCGCAGGTTATGAACTTCATGGTCATCAATACTGACAAAGATAACCCCATCATCCTTTAACAGATTCCGCGCCAGAAACAATCTTGGATACATCATCGAAAGCCAGTTGGAATGATATCGCCCGCTGGTCTCCCGATTGGTGGAAAGCTTCACTCCCTCGCCGTCTACTTGCCCGGTAAACCGCAAATATTCTTGAAGACCATCACGGAAATTATCGGGATAGATGAATTCATTCCCGGTATTGTAAGGCGGATCGATATAGATCATCTTGACTTTGCCGTGATAACTTTTCTGGAGGAGCTTTAAAACTTCGAGATTGTCGCCTTCAATGAAAAGGTTCTCGGTAGTATCAAAGTCAACCGACTCATCCGGACAGGGAATCAGCGTCCCAACACTGGGAACCTGAATAGCCCGAATCGCATCCCCCTTCCCGGCCCAGGATAATCCATACCGTTCCCGCCCATCATCAACCTCATCTCCTAAAACCTGCCCAAGCCGCTCCAGATCAATCTTCCCATCAGAAACCGCCTCCGGGAACAACTCCCGCAACCGTTCCATCCGCTCACAATTCACATCCGCTGAAGTCAAAGGCATTCTTGTGTCCGCTTTTTTAGGGTTTATCTTTTTTTTGCTCATATTAATCCCTGTTTGTTATCAATCTTAATCTTCGGTTACTGAATGATTAACAGGATATCTCTTCTTCATCAATGGAATCAACCTCTTAAAATCATCTTTATATAGACATGTCTGTTCGTATAAATTTATCAAATTGAAATGCCAATTTCCCCTCCATAAATTCCCTGATTTGTCAGTTGGATAACGACCAAACTCACCAGATGGTTTTTTTGCTCCATCTGATGGGGAAACCATCCCGCCGAAATAGCCATTAAGTTTGAAATTATTACCCGGATACAACTTCCTGAACTCCTTGAAGAGCTTTTGATTATCATGGGTACGCGTTGGTTGCTTCCCGGCTTGAATAATTCCGCCCTTAAAAAATAGTTCCAGAGCATGTTCAAATATATGAGCGGCCACTAAGGTATAATGAAAAGTCCATAATTTCTGATCATTTAATAATTCAGCAAATAAATGACTACTGCAATTAAGGTATGACCAGGCAAGTGAAAACCAATGATCCGGTAAAGAATAAGATTCGTACTCCAATGAATGGGGAAATGTTGCTTTTCCCTCAATATCCCAATGAACTACCGATTTTAATTCTGGCAATTTCATAGCATTATCTCTCTACCTATGTTCTTGTAAGTTGACTCTCATAAGTTGGTGATATTCTTGCAGTATTTGGTTTTTCTTCATTAATTTCCTATTACCTATCAAATCATTTAAGAGGAATATTGGGAGAAACAAAATATTTCAAGAATTTTCATTAACCCATAATTCCTTAGAAAAGAACCCGACCAAATGAGTCTGTTCCCATGATTTCAAATGGTGGTAAATGTTGTTTTGCCAATTCATTAATTTCAGTCGAAAAGTTGAGATTTCTAACCAATGAAAAATCAAACCCTTCAGAAAAGACGCACGATACAGCTACCCCAAGTGCATCCCTTCGGTTTTTCTGGTGCATTTTCATTATAAGACTCGAATGGAGGAAATGTATCCGATTTGTTCGTGTGATACCCTTATTGCCGCAAATCGCAATATGAAGGAGCGGATGATCCGAACCAAGGTCATCTGTATGTGTAATGCAATTCTCAGTTTCTTCAAGGTCTTTGATAGCTTTTAGAACTCGTTCTCCAAGTCCAGCCTTCACAGACATTGGAAGTGAATTCAGTAACGTCGCCATCTCTTTGTAGGCTTTCCTGTCATTAATTGGTTCAAGATAACTCTTGAACTCCTCTGGGAAATATTCCTCTAAATTTTCAGCACGATTATGAAGGCGATGTACCATTTCATTAATTACGTCAGCTCGTTTTTGCCTCAAATGGTGATCATACAGATGTCTTTCCATATATTCATGGTACTCTTTCTTATAGACACTGGTTGGAATTAGGGGATCAAAATCTCCCCCTTTCTCATGAGAAAAGAAACAGATCAGCGGACCAATTTCCATATTAATCCCTGCTATCTTGCAGTCAAAGTTTGATCTTATTCTCAAATATTCGAACAAATCCTTAATCGAACCAAGGTGCATAACTAAATTTAGGAAATCATTGAGAGATATTGAATGAATTATGGGTTCCAAATCTTTAGATTTAAAATCAAGGGCTATGGGAGTAAATGGTGATTGTGTTGTTTCTAACAGGCTTATTCCACATAGAATATTGAGTTCTCCCGCAGCAAATATTTTAATATCCCCCCATCCGTCATAAGCCACAATCTCTCGTTCTTTCAATGTCTTAAAAGCACCTCGAAGTTGTTTCCGACTTTTTCTATCTTTTTTTATTAGCCAATTATGAAAGCGGCTCTCCTCTTTTTGTTTGCCATCAGTCCCCTTTATGCTAAGAACCACACACTCCTGACCAAGCACAATCAATAAATCAGCAACTTCCTTTTTTATTCCCCTATCATTAAATTTTGGACTGGGGAAAACAAAGTCGTTCATCAAAAACCGCCGGTTGAATTCAGATGTAACACGTTCAGATAGTGGCGGTGGAGAAACATTATTTTGGGGATCTATCGACATTTGGTTCTCCAAGATTAATGTTATCTTCTTGACGAATGCTAATCGAAATAGTTTTTGAGCCTCTCTTTGTCGCAGTCGGTATTATCTTTTTCATGATAATAGATCTCTGAAAAAGTAATTTTCGGGTTATCCGGAAAAAAGGCGTAAATAACCCGGATGCCGCTGCGGGAACCTTTCTTCAGCGCTTTGCAGCGAAAGTGTCTAACTTTATATATCTCAGTTTCTAATCCCAACCCCGGTATCCTAACCACAATCGGTGGATTACCTCTTGGATTATTCCTTAAATATTTCCTCAATAAATCTATATCTGCATTAAGAGAGCGATATTTTCGGAGCAACCGCTCCAACTCCTTATCGAATTCTGTCAGGCTGTCAAACTCCACGGCTCACTCCTCATCCAAGTAATCCCTTACGGAATAAGCCGGGGTCCGGTAAAAGACGGATTCGTAGTCGATTATTTCTTTATCCTGAGCCATCTTCCAGGGCATATCTTCATGGGAATAATTGGTTAAGGTGGCCGCGTCCTTTGAAGATAGATTATCGAGTACTGAATCGATGACTTGTTTGGCCCCGGCGCTAATGCCCGATAAATCCGGGAAGATTTGGGGCAGATATTTCTTCTGCCGTCGGCCATAATAATCAGTGGTTAATTTTTTTATCTCCCCGGCTTCTATCATCTCATCCACCACAGTATTAAAATGACAGGGAGCCGGACCGAATTTGATCCTTCGATAGGACTCGCCCATCAATGGTTCTTCGAATAGTTCATAATAATTAAAGTCGATAAAGTAGAGTAACTTGTAGAGAACCGTCTCTCCGACATTGGGTTTAGCCCCGCATTTTCCCAGGACATACAAAAGAACCTGCTTGAACTTTTCTTTATTGAAGCTTGGCGCGGGTGAAACCTTATATTCCGCTTTTTCCTCCTCTATACCGGCATTATCCGGCCCCAATAATTCATCGACTGAGATATCGAAAATCTTGGCCATCTTAATCAGCTCCGTGCTGGTTACCTCTCGTTTTCCGGCTTCAACCCCGGACAATGAAGGTCTTGGTATCCCGATTCTGGCTGCCAATTCTTCCTGTGAAAATTCAAATTCCAATCTTAACTTTTTTACTTTTTTCCCCAATGATATTTGACTAACCCCGGTCATGCTCTCCTCCTTTTACCAATACCGCTTCCCGTAATATTTGATTACATCGTTTGTAATAATATACGACGATAACAACTTTAAGTCAATATTTATTTATTATTTAAGCTATTCCTGGGGCAAAATCAGGTGGATAATTTGCGGAATCCGCCATGGCGAGGACTGATCATCAATTGTGAAAGGTTCTCTCCACTTGAAGTCGCAATTTGCGACTTCAAGTTCATAACCTCTTTCCGCGTAAGATGAAAGGAGAAGCCGCCTGGGAATCTGGCCTCGTTGCGCTTACGCAACCTCACTGTAACCTACTGCTGCTCCTCGTATTGTGTCAAGGTGGTGCGAAATTCACCACTTTTTACCAGCTTATAGAGGAGGGTGATCTGCTCGGAGAATTGGGTCAGGCTGGTGCAGTTCAGCGTGCATTTACTCTTCTTTAGGCAGGGGTAAGCTTTCAGTAAACCCCGTATCTACCGGGTCGATTAACAATTTTATTTAGTACTGGACACACCTGCCCCAATTATATATAACGGGGGCATGATTACAAAAGGCCCTGAAACTCATAATACAATT
>Ga0208902_1001057_pt1 | contig 13556 bp, 11 predicted proteins | sample AntAceMetag02UKH_FD_184767 | JGI IMG/M metagenome (GOLD analysis project Ga0208902, IMG submission 184767) | Saline lake microbial communities from Ace Lake, Antarctica - Antarctic Ace Lake Metagenome 02UKH (SPAdes) (version 2) | ecosystem: Environmental > Aquatic > Non-marine Saline and...
GTGTTTTTCTAAATTTCGCATATCCCTTTTAAAATGGTGGGCCCACCTGGGTTCGAACCAGGGACCTACCGGTTATGAGCCGGTGGCTCTTCCAGCTGAGCTATGGGCCCAAAGACACTTTGAGCTAACCAAAAAAAATTTCTATACTTTATTTGGTTGATTGTCAAGATTTTTATGCGGTTGTTGTTCCGGACGCTTCGCGCCCGGAACAACACGCTGCGGATTTCATCCACTGACTGGTCACAAATGTAAAGGCTTCACCGGTTTTGGAGGCACGGCCCGTCCTGCCGATGCGATGGGTATAGGCGTCTTTTGTCTCCGGCATATCATAATTAATGACATGCGAGATGTTTGTCACATCAATGCCTCGAGCGGCGATATCGGTGGCAACCATGATTTCTTACCGGCCGTCACTGATGGTGCTGATCCTCAATGGAAGCAGGTGATACATGACTCTAATATCAAGGTATCATATGCTCTGTCGCCGCAGGCCAAAGGTAAAATTGAACGGCCTTATGGCTGGATTCAGGACATAGTTGTACGAACGTGTGTGAGAGAGAATGTGACTGATATGCGGGATGCTCAAAGAGTTCTTAACCGTGAGATTCATAGATACAATTACCGTCAGGTGCATTCTACAACTCAGGAGGTCCCTTACTTTAGTTTCCAAAGAGCGCTGGAAGAAAAGAGGTCTTTATTTGGGGAGTTTAGAATAAGACCTCCTTACCAATCTGTGAAAGATATCTTTTGCCTGCGGATAGAGAGAGCTATCGATTCTAATAGAAGAATATCTGTTAATAATCTACAGATGAGGGGTAATAATGACACTCCAGGGGAAAGGATTTTTCTTGATTATGGACATCTTTTTGATACGCGTCAATGCCAAGCATATAAAAATACATAATCATTCTTGTTGCCTATCCTCTAACATGATAGGCTGAAAGAGAATATTCAGCTATTCCAAGAAATCTATTTTGATTGAGGAGAGACAATGTACAAATACCTGTTCAGCCCTATTCACATCAACAAACTTGAAATCAAAAACCGGATTGCTTACCCCGGTCTCGCGCTGCTGTATTCATATGATGGCAATCTTAATGATCGCTACTACAACTACTTTCAGGAAAAGGCCAGAGGCGGTGCCGGAATTGTTACTGTCGGCCCGGTGGGAGTTGATTTCTTAGGGGCTGGTGCAGCGGCTCTTTCTCTTGCAAACGATGATGCAATCCCATCATTTCAAAAGCTCAGCTCTATCATTAAAAAAGGGGGGGCACGGGCCTGGGTTCAGCTTCATCATGGAGGTGCATATTCATTGCCGATCTTTATTGGCGGCGCCAAGCCCATCGCACCCTCCGCAGTGTACTCTGCATTTTCCAAGACCATTCCGCGCAAGATGACTATCGATGAAATCAAGCAGACCCAGAATGCTTTTGTCAGGTCTGCCCTGCGGGCTAAGGAAGCCGGTTTTGACGGTGTTGAGATTCTAGCATCCGCCGGATACCTCATCACCCAGTTCCTTTCCAAGCTGAAGAACAAAAGAACCGATGAATATGGCGGATCGTTTGAAAACAGAGCCCGTTTTGCCAGGGAACTTATTGTATGTGCACGCTCTGCGCTGGGGGATGATTATCCTCTTTCTATCCGCATGGCGGGCAATGATTTTGTGCCGGGAAGCAACTCATCTGCGCAAACATCGGAAATAGCCAAAGTGTATGAGAATGCTGGTGTCGACGCCATCAATGTAACCGGAGGGTGGCATGAATCAAAAGTGCCCCAGCTTCCAATGGACTTGCCAAGGTCGGCATTTGCATACCTTGCCCTGAATATAAAAAAGGCTGTTACAATTCCAGTCATGGCATCAAATCGCATCACCACGCCAAACGATGCCGAGAAAATCATAAGAGACGGATGCGCCGACATGGTAAATCTTGGCCGGGTGCTGATTGCCGATCCATACTGGCCCGAAAAGGCTTTGCAGGGCAAACACCATGAGATTCGCCCGTGTGTGGGGTGCTCGCAGGGATGTATGGACCAGATTTTTTCAGGTCAGCCACTGTTTTGTATTGCCAACCCTCAAGCCGGATTTGAGCAGGAAAGGATTATAACAAAGGCCAGCATTCCTAAGCGGGTAATGGTGGTAGGAGCCGGGGTTGCCGGTCTCGAGGCCGCAGTGACAGCCGCCAGGGCAGGTCATCATGTCGAACTTTATGAAAAAGAAACCAATATCGGCGGCCAGCTGTGGCTGGCCGCAGCACCGCCTCATAAACAGGAACTCCTGGATTTCATCCGCTACTACAGGGCCATGCTGCATAAATATGACATTTCTCTACATTTGAACACTGATGTGGATCTTGACTTTATAAAGGCAACAAATCCCGATTTCCTAATCGTTGCCGAAGGGGCCCAATGCGCTGTACCGCCAATCGAGGGAGCGGATGATGCACGTGTTATGTCTGCCTGGCATGTCCTGCTTGACAATCCATTTGTTGGAAAAAATGTAGCCATCATCGGTGGCGGCAGTGTCGGGCTTGAAACAGCCCTTTTCGTAGCGGGCAAAGGCACCATTTCACCTGATATACTGCATTTTCTCTTCACTTATGATGCTGAGAGCGTGGAAAAGTTACGGGAGTTAATGTTTCAAGGCACCTCCCGGGTAACTGTCTTTGAAATGCTTCCCAAGGTGGGAGCGGATATCGGGAAATCGACTAAATGGATGGTACTGAACAACCTGAAAAAATTCGGCGTGAAGATTATTGCCGATGCCAAAGTTTCAAAAATCGAGCATGGGAAAATTTTCTATGAACAAAACGGAATGAGGGAACAGCTGCAATTTGACAATGTAATTGTGGCCACAGGATCAATTTCTGTCCAGCGACTTTCTTCTGATGTTTCCAGACTCGGCATTCCCATGGCGACAATCGGAGACTGTATTTGTCCGGGCAAAATTAATGATGCTATTCATGGAGGCTTTCTGGCCGCATTACAGATAAAATGATCACTGCCGATTGATGTTTTTTATTCTCAATGATCAAGACATGTTCATACCACCATCGACCCGGATGACCTGTCCGGTTATATAGGAGGCTCTGTCTGACGCCAGCAGAAGAACTGGTTCAACCAGATCTTTAGGCATGCCAATACGCTGAAGGGGAATCCGCTTCGCCAAGGCTGCCTTTTGCCGTGTGTTCATGAGATCAAGCATCTTCGTATCAACCATGCCTGGGGCAACTACGTTGACCCTAACACCGAAAGGTGCCACTTCACGTGCCAGAGACTTTGAAAAGGCTTCAACACCGGCTTTTGCTGCTGCATAATGGGAACTGCCCTTTCCTCCTATTTCAGCGAGCACCGATGAGAAACTGATAATGGAGCCCCTTTTCTGCTCAATCATATATGGCAAGACAGCCTGCGAGCAGAGAAATACCGAGGTGAGATTGACCCTTAGTGTACGCTCCCATTGTTCAAGAGTCAGGTCCTTTGCCGGGCATGGTGTGCTTATGGCAGCAACATTGACCAGGATATCCGGGGGTCCGAACTGGCTCACACAACCCTCTACCATGGCTTGTACAGATCCCGAATCACTAACGTCGGCTGCAAGCCCCTTCCAACACTTATGAAATGCCTTTGGAACATCCTCAACGTTGTCAAGGATATCGACAGCAAGGACGCTCGCACCAGCTGAGCACATAGCCTCGGCCACAGCACGGCCAATCCCTCTGGCGGCACCTGTTATAATCGCGACTTTTCCATCCAACTCTATGCTCATTGTCACCATCCCTCCCTCAGACTCAAGACCCCAAGGGGAAAATCCATTCGCACGAAAGTACTCTGGATCTTACTCCTTGCTGTTGCATTCATTCTTTAAATATTCCTCTACAACGGGAATTTCAGATACAACCTTCTGATAATCTTTTACCATCTCCTCAATAATGATTGCGACTGATTTTATGGAATCAATCTGGGCTACGCTTTTACCGGCACTCCACATATCCAGCCAGCGCTTCGATTCCATATCCGGAGTTGTGTCAAAATCCTTAATGCTGTGAGCTAGCCAGTTGGCCGGGTTGCCGGTTACTTTATCTGTGTATACTATATCTTCGGGCCCGGCGGCAATGAGCGCATCCTTATATTCAGGATAGACTTTGGCCTCAGGTGTGGCAATGAACCTGGTGCCCACAATCACTGCACAAGCTCCCAGGGCCATGGCCGCCGCCATCTGGGCCCCGGTGCTGATGCCTCCGGCAGCAACTACGGGCAAGCCCACCCGGGCCTTGAGATAAGGCACAAATATCATGACAGGAATTGTTCCGGCATGTCCTCCAGCACCTTCAGATACCGCGATAAGCCCGTCTACACCTCGCTCTTCCGACTTGAGCGCTTGCTTTAGGTTGATCACATCCGCGAACACCTTGCCACCATTGGCATGCACATCATCCAATATGAGACGTGGATCTCCAAGGGATGTGATAAAAAACTGTACTCCTGCATCGAGACAAATGGCTAATTGCTCTTTCCAGGGAAATCTTCCGGACAAATGAATGTTCACTCCTATCGTTTTATCTGTCTTGGCTCTGATGTTCTTCAGGGCAGTCTTCAGATCTTCATTTGTACGGTAGTTCGGCAGGGGGAAAGCTCCCAATCCTCCGGCCTCTGAAACAGCCACTGTGAGCTTCTCATATGAGACTAAAAACATGGGCGCACCGATGATCGGATACTGTATCCCAAACATTCGTGTAAATTCGGTTGGAATCTTATTCATGCTATTACACCTTGTCGCCCGATCGCGTCCAAACTTCTAAGTTAAATAATACCAGCAGATAGAATCTGGCAGAATATACCCTCTTTTTCTTAAGCACTATTCACAATACAGAATATCCGCAGCAACTATTGCGCTTTCAGCAGTGAAAGGGGCCGGACCGTTTATCATGATAACATCCCGCAAACACATTTTCGGCTCGTCGGTCAAAATCCAATACCAAACCAACTAGATACTGAGACAAAATCCAAACGGGCAATGGCTCCAACAGGACATATAAAACTACTCATGACACGGCCAATGCACAGTTTATTATGTACCTGGATCATCGTATTGCACGCCCTGTAAAATAATGTTACGGAGCATATGGATCCAGAACCTATTTGGCGATTCAGCTGTTACCGGAAAGGGCCCGGGCTTTTTATGCCCGGGCCCTGTTCTCGGCCTCATTACTTCTAACAATAACACTGTCTAGAGACCACACAACATCTTCATTTCTGAACTATTTCTGTGGTGTCTTTGGCTCGCGGATCGGATCAATGATTTCAAACCGTTTCTTCTGACCATTGGCCCTGAGAATAAGACTTGAAAAACTACTGACATGCCGCTCCGGCCCGAATGTGATATTCGGACACAATCCACCCATGTCGAAATCATTAATACTTTCAAGGGCTTTTACAAAGCTATCGGGTGTCAGATCCCTTCCGGCAAGTCTCAAGCCCTGAACGCAGGCCTCGATATACGCCCATCCTGCCAGATACAGATAATCAGGGTATGCCGGATTTCCCAAGGTTTTCTCATAGTTGCCATATTTCTTGGTAATCTTCTTGATACGATTGATCCCGGGAAGATCCATCCACCCGGGGGCAAACGGGGTAACGAGCATATAGCCATCGGCACTCTCACCGATAATGGCAAACAGTGGCGGCACCCCGGTAGTATTGTTGGAAATCAATTCGACGTCCCAGCCCATAGTCACTTTCTGCTTAATAATAGACGCAGATTGTGGCAAATAGGTCCACAGAAGGATGAAATCGACTTTTGCCTCTCTCATAGCATTCATATGCGGCGAAAAGTCAATGGTTCCCGTCTTATAGGGAGCTGCTTTGACAAGGCTTGAACCCATAAACTTGGCAGCCGCACGAGCACCTTCAAGCCCTTCTTTGCCAAAGCCGTCGTCCTGATAAATTATACCCATACGGGCCTTGGAATTTTTTTCCAGGATATACTCTACGGCCCGACTTGCCATACTGTATTGTACCGTATGTGGTACAAACACCCACTTGTTACCCGGGTCATAGAATTTTTTGTTTGCCCCATGCGGCATCAAAACAACCTGGTTCTCCTCACACAGCGGCAGGATGGAACTGGAACCCGCGCTACCCAGATTCATTGCAATTGCAAAAATCTCATCCTTGAAGATGACTTTTTTGGCGGCGATCATGGTTGTGCTGGGTAAGATACCGTTGTCCTCAACAATGAGATTTATCTTGCGCCCGTTTATTCCACCTGTATCGTTTACCCAGGCCACATAATCTCGACCTGCATCAGCTATCGGAGGTCCCCCGTATTTACCCGGCCCTGACAGATCCACCAGGCAGGCGATTTTTATCTCAGTATCGGTGACACCCCGCACATCCTTTGCCCAAGACCCATTGGGCATAAAACATAATAACCCGATAACCAGAACCAAAAGACTTACATCTCTCATCCTCATAACGCACCTCCTTTTATTTTGTAAAAGCTTATTGATTACTCTCTATCATATATATACGTAATATAATAGTTCCATTGATTCCCCTCAATCAATATCAGTATTTAAACGGCCATGTCTTCCAGTAGACTTTGATACGCTGATATATTCCTACTAAACCGCGTGGTTCAAACAAGAGTGTCAGCACAATAATCAAACCAAAGATTCCTAATTTAAAGTCGACAATCAGACCGCTGATTGCCGGGCAACTTTCTTTAAACACATCCGTGAAATATACAATCCCATGGGGAATTCCGGTAATTAGAATGGCCCCCAGAATTGATCCCAAGATTGTGCCCAACCCTCCCATAATAATCATGGCGATATAGGCGATGGAAAGGGAAAGATCAAAACTTCCCGGCACAATCCATTTCTGATAATAGGCCATGATACAGCCGGCAATACCAGCGTAAAATGCACTTATAGCAAAAGCCATCACCTTATATTTGGCCAACGGAATTCCCATTGCTTCAGCAGCAATATCTCTATCTCTGATGGCTACAAAACACCGTCCGATCTTGGTTCGGGCGATATTTTTGGCAAATATCACAGCAATAGTGGCAGCGGTCATAATCAAGAAGTAAAACTGGCGCTCAGTTCGAACCGTAAAGGTGCCGAAGCTGATCTTCGGCACCGCCATTCCCATATCTCCCTGAATCAGATCCCAGTGAAACAATATATATTCTACAATGAAACCAAAGGCCAGAGTACCTAAAGCAAGATAAAGCCCTTTGAGCCTCAGAGAAGGAATTCCTACGACCATTCCTAACAGAGCGGCCATGAGTCCGGAAAGGGGCAGTGAAATCAGAAAAGGTACTCCCAGTTTGGATGCCAAGAGCGCAGCAGTGTATGCTCCTATTCCTACAAATGCCCCATGACAGAGAGATATCTGTCCGGTATAACCGGTCAATAGATTCAAACCCAGAGCTCCGATTACGACAATCCCAATCTCATTCAAGATGCTTAATTGATAACGAGAGACAAAAAACGGCGCCAGGATCATGCTCACGATAAAAATTGCCAGCCAAGATTTTACCCATAGGTTCTGGAATAGTGCCCTGTCGGCCTTATAGCTTACTTTGAAGTTGCCACTCAATTGCTGCACCTATACTCTTTCTACTTTTTCCTTGCCGAAAATACCATGCGGCCTTATCATCAGCACGATAATCATAATGGCAAAGGCGGCCACATCCTTGATATCCCCAAAATAAAAATTGCCGAGTTCCATCCCGCTCAAATAGTTTGCCGCAAATCCCTCAACAATACCGATAATTGCACCCCCGATTATTGCACCTCCGATGCTTTCCATCCCACCGAGAATCGCGGCAGCCATAGCCTTTATCCCTATGTGGCTCATGGCGAGGCGGACGAAACTCTGTTCCGCCAGAAACATGCCGGCTACCGCTGCCACTACCGTACCCAGGGCCCATGCGATCATATGAATCTTTTTGACATTTATGCCCATGAGACCTGCAGTATCCGGGTCCTCGGCTGCACCCCGCATAGATATACCCAGCAGAGAACGATTAAAAAAGATCAGGAAGAGGATGAAAAGGATAATTGATGCTGCAATTGTGTACATGGAGCCCTGAGACAAAACCAGCTCCCCGACCGAAAGGGTCTTCTGGGTAAAAGGCGAAACTATTGAATAAACATCATGCCCCCATATCATGCCTGCCGTGCTGGTAAGGATACTGGCCAACCCCACCGATATCATTATAGTCGTGAATAAAGGCTCCCCTAACATTTTCCTGAAGAAAAGCGTATCGATAACCCCTCCTAGAATGGCCCCCAGAACAAGCGCAATCAAAAAGGCGATCACATACGGAACGTTAAAAAGCATGGCAAAAGTATAACATATGAACGCCCCGAACATGGCAAGTTCACCATGGGCAAAATTGAGTACACCTGTTGACTTAAAGATCAGAACAAAGCCAAGCGCCAGCAACGCATAGATGGCCCCCATCGATAAGCCGTTAAATAGTATTTCAATAATCTTTTCCATCCTGCCTCCGAGTGGTACATTTCATGCTACAGAACATATCCTTATTTTAACCCATACAATTCATCAATTTCTTTTTTGAAACGTTCGGCTATCACTTTTCGTTTTACCTTCTGAGTTGCTGTCAACTCTTCATCATCCTGATCCAGTTGTTTTTCCATAATTCTGAACTTTTTAATAGCTTCCACCCTTGCGAATGCATCATTGGCCACATCAATTTCATTTTTAATTAATTCAAACACAGCCTTATTTTCGGCCAGACTCTTGTAATTGGTATAGGCGATCTTGTTTTTCTGGGCCCAGTTGCCCACATTATCATATTCCAACTCAATCAGGGCTGACAGATACTTTTTCCCATCTCCGATCACGATCGCTTCTTTTATATAGGGGCTGCACTTGATTTTATTTTCAATCTCTGAAGGAGAAATATTTTTGCCTCCAGAGGTGATAATAATATCTTTTTTACGATCAACAATATACAGATGTCCATCCTCATCCATTTGACCAACATCACCGGTATGCAGCCAGCCGTCCCGGAGAATTTCAGCAGTCGCTTCAGGATCACGGTGATATCCGTTAAATACGGCATCACCCTTTACAAGAATTTCTCCATCATCGGCGAGCCTGCATTCCATAGCCTCACAGGGCTCACCGACGGAACCGATTTTTATTTTATGGTGCGGCCCTGAAATAACACCACATTCAGTCATGGCATACATCTCAACTGTAAAAACCCCCATGCCCCGATAGAAGCTCAATACTTCCGGAGCAATCGGAGCTCCCCCGCTCATCAGACAGCGGGTGCTCAGCATGCCGAGCTTGTCGCGCGCAGACCTGAAGCACCACAGATACCCCAATGCATATGCTAAGAGCCATGGAATAGGAACACGCTGTCGATTAAGCCTGTAGCGGGAAACCTTCTGTCCTACGGGTTGCCAGAAATGATACATAAACCTCTTGAATCGGGTAGAGTCCTGAAGCTTAATCTGTACGTTTGAATGCATCTTTTCAAGAATCCTTGGAACAGCGGCAAAAAAGGTGGGCGAAATCTCCTGAATGTTTTGCTGAATCGTATCAATGGACTCAGCAAAATTAATCGTGTATCCGAAAACCAACGGCATAGCCACGGAAAGAGCCCTCTCCAGGATATGACAAAGCGGCAGATAGGATAACAGCGAGTCTTTTTCAGTAAAATGCAGAATTGGTTGCATTCCGTATAGAATACCATGGATAAAACCGCAGTGATTTATCATGGCTCCCTTTGGATGACCGGTAGTGCCGGATGTATATACAATCAAAGCGACGTCTTCTGGTTGTGTAAGATCAATGAGCTTTTCATACAGCTCGGGGTCTTGTTCATTTACCTGAGAGCCGATTGTTTCGACTTCCTCGTAACTGATGAGTATAGGATCATTGTAGTGCCGGAGCCCTTTCGTATCGATTACAATAATAGATTTCAGCTCGGGCAGACTATCCTTGACCGCGAGAACCTTGTCGGCCTGTTCCTGATCCTTAACCACCACGAAACGTGACTGCGAATGTTCAAGTATATAGAGCACCTGTTCTGCGGAATTGGTGGGATAAATGCCGACCGATATGCCCCTGAGACTCTGAAAGGCGAGATCAGCAAAGATCCATTCGGGGCAGTTCTCCCCCAAAATTGATCCATGGTCACCCTGGACCATGCCCAGGTTCTTCAGGCCGAGGGCAAAGATTCTCACACGCTCCAGATACTGGTTCCAAGTTATCTCCTGCCAGATACCCTTGTATTTCTCACGCATTGCGACCCGATCCCGATAGAGAGCGGCCTTCTCCACAAGCAGTCTGGGTAACGTTTTCGCGGCATCATTCATTTTTCAGACTCCCCAAACGATATCAGAATAGACTTTAAAGACTTCAGCCCTTGGTTTCTCCCAGGTAAGCCTGAATTACCTCGGGATTATTTGCCACGTCACCCGGCAATCCCTCCGCGATCTTGGTCCCGAAATTCAAAACAGACAACCGGTCTGAAAGATCCATCACCAGGCCCATATCATGCTCGATAAGCACCACGGTAATGCTCATCTCTTCGTTGATATCAAGGATATAGCGCGCCATATCTTCTCGCTCTTCAAGATTCATACCGCTTACCGGTTCGTCAACCAGGAGAATCTCAGGCTTCATTGCCAAGGCACGCCCCAATTCTACACGCTTTTGAAGCCCATATGAGAGACTCATTACAGGTGATTTTCGTACGTTTTGCAGATCAAGAAATTCAATAATCTCCTCCACAATATCGCGACTATTGACCTCTTGTTTAAGACATCCCCCTACATATATCATCGCCCTAAACAAACCATAATGCATGTGAAACGAACGGGCCGACATCAGGTTGTCGAGCACGGTCATACCTTTGAACAATTCAATGTTCTGGAAAGCCCGGGCAATACCTAACTGCGCAATTGTATGGGGTTTCATTCCCATTAGTTCACGGCCCTCAAAGGTGATACGGCCCTTCTGGCCGCGATATATCCCGCTGATACAATTGAATAGAGTAGTTTTCCCGGCTCCGTTCGGTCCTATTATAGAGTAGATCTCTCCGTGACGGACTCCCAATGATACATCCTGGATTGCCCGGATGCCGCCGAAACTCATGGAAAGGTTTTTTACCTCTAGTTGCAGGTTCGCTGTTTTACTCATGACAACCATCTTTTTCTGCGTTTGTAGTGCTTTACGTCACGGAAACTTTTTTTGGTCCCCACAGCTGTAAGTCCAAGGTAAAATTCACGAATATCTTGATTTTCAAGTAATGCTTCACTTGTACCCTCCAACACGATCCGTCCATTTTCAATAACATAACCATAATGGGCAATCGAAAGCGCCATATGGGCATTCTGTTCAATAAGCAGAATAGACACCCCTTCTTCCCGGTTAATTCTCGCTATAATTTCGAAAATTTCTTTTACAATCAGGGGGGCAATGCCCAGCGAGGGCTCATCCATCATTATCAGTTTTGGTTGGGCCACCAGCGCCCGGGCTATGGCTAGCATCTGCTGTTCGCCACCGCTCAAGTACCCTGCAAGCTGGGCTTTACGTTCTTTTAAAATCGGAAAGTAGCTATAGACCATCTCCTGATTTCGTATAAAATGCCTGCGGTCTGTCAAACTATATGAGCCGATCATGATATTTTCTTCAACGCTCAATTCTGCGAATATGCGCCGTCCTTCGGGTACCTGCAAAAGACCACGATTAACGATCTGGTAGGGTTCTGCGTCATTGATCATTTCACCATCGAATTCAATCTGCCCGTCTTCAATTTCAAGATTTAATGTCTTCCTGATTCCGGATACTGTATTGATGGTGGTAGTTTTGCCGGCACCGTTCGCACCTAGGAGGGCTACTATTCTTGCCTCGGGAACCTCAAGGGAAATTCCTTTCAGGGCCAGGATAATATCATTATATGTTGTTTCAAGGTTTGTTATCTTCAGCATAATGATTTACGTTTGCCTGTCTTTTTTGTTTTCCACGGCACACCTCCAAATTCTTTTTTCTTTATCACTAACTTTTCGGTGTGTCAATCATCTTGGGGAAATTTCAGCTTTGTATGTAAATATTTCAGATATTAATTTAATATCTTTATGAATATTTCTGAGGAATTCTTTTTCACTCTTCCCGGGTGTTTTTCTGTATGTTAACAAAATCCCATTTAAAGCAGCAATAAACGTGATAGCAAGGGTTTTAGTATCGGGAAAACTGGCAAACCGTTGTATATGCTTATCTATTTTATCCAGAAATTTCTTGTTGTTATCTGTAATTTGTAGTAATAGTTCACCTTTCATAGAACCAACAATCATGAAATAAGCCCGCATCTTTAAATTCTGCTCTTCATTTATAAAATGATCGATCGTTGTTATGGCGATTTCTTCAAAAATCAAATCTGTTGAGCCTTCTAAAACATCAACCAACTTTTCAAAAAGCCGGTTGTTACTTCTGATATGGGCCTCGACATACAAGGCCTGCTTGTCCGAAAAATACCGGTAAATAGAGGTGGGAGTGATGCCAGCTTCATTTGCAATATCTTTCATTCTCACCTGATGAAAGAGTTTTTCTGCAAAAACCCTCTCGGCGGCATTGATAATCAGGGTTTTTCGATTTTCTCGCTCCCATTCCTTCAAGGTAGTAAAATCAGTTGGCACATTTACAGGGTTACCTTTCTCTCCTACGTCCATAATTTTTTCCTTTCGAATACCCCCACCCCTAAATTAATCGTACTACTAATATTTGTTTCTTTCGACATGCTGTTCACTCAATATATTTATTTTATCACTGTTTACAAAAAATCAGTAATTTCTGGTTAGAAAATTGCATATAGATTTAAGAAAATAATTATAAAAAACTGTTAAATGAACTGAGATCTGCTCCTTCAAGCACAGAAACTGCTTATAATTTCAAAGAACCAAATGACCAAAACTTATATGCAAAAACTTAACCGGAAATTACTGACAAAAAATATATCAAATTTATTTATTCTCCATTCTTTCACTCACAATACCACGATTAATGATACTTATTAGAATCATACCAAGTTTAATAAACCGGCCAGCGAATCTTTAAGCTCTTCTTCGGTTGTATCTCCCTCAAATAATACCAGCGAATCCCTGAGGTAGCGCTGGGCATCGTATTCGTTTGCATAGCCATACCCGCCAAGTATCTGAACACAATCCATTGATGCGCTCCGGGCTGCCTGGCTGGCGCAAATTCTGGCCATGATCGCCTCAGCTAAAAAACTCCCTTCTGTATCAGCAAGCCAGCAAGCCTGGTATAAAAGATTTTTGGCTGCATTAATCTTGATTGCCATATCGACAAGCATACACTTTACTGAACCGAAATGAGCAATCGGCCTGCCGAACTGCTCGCGTTCCTTGGCATATTTTACCGCATAATCATAGGCACCCTGAGCCAACCCTGCAGCAATACTTGCAACCTCAAGATGTCGGGCTGCCATGATCTGTCCCATTTGGTCAAATCCTTTATTTACCTTATCAGGGCCACCAAGCACGGATTCG
>Ga0208902_1001059_pt1 | contig 13540 bp, 10 predicted proteins | sample AntAceMetag02UKH_FD_184767 | JGI IMG/M metagenome (GOLD analysis project Ga0208902, IMG submission 184767) | Saline lake microbial communities from Ace Lake, Antarctica - Antarctic Ace Lake Metagenome 02UKH (SPAdes) (version 2) | ecosystem: Environmental > Aquatic > Non-marine Saline and...
GAAACGTGATCAGGGAACATAAGACCCATCAGATCCCCACCCAGATCCAGACCGGCGCCCAATATGGAATGCACACCATGGATCAGTCTCTGAAAGAACTGGTTCTTAACGAAAAAGTGAGCTATGAAGAAGCCATCGGGCACGTTAAGGATATGGACAGTTTCCGTGATATACCGGAGAAGTTTAAGGAGGGATGATCAGAGATTGGAGCTGAAATAAATGGGGCCAAGATGGTCCCTTCACTGAAACCTTTTTAGAGAAAGATTTCACTTGATTATCGCGATCGTCAATCAGAAAGGTGGGTGCGGAAAAACCACTACCGCCGTAAATCTGAGCGCCTGTCTGGCGGCCCGGGAGGCTCGGGTACTGCTCATCGATCTTGATCCGCAATCCAACGCCACCCTGGGCCTGGGTATTGAGGTTGATCCGGGGAGAAGCATTCATCGGATCCTGACAGATGATGGGTTTGAAATCGCGGAGGCGATTTATCCAACCGGGGTTTATAATCTCGATATAATTCCCGCCACTATCCTCCTCTCCGGGGCCGATCTTGACCTGGCTAATATTATGGGGAGGGAGAGCGTCTTAAAGAATAAAACTTCTTCCATCATCCATGGATATGATTATATAACTATTGACTGCGCGCCTTCTTTAAGTCTATTGACCATAAACGCCCTGGCGGCGGCGGATGAGGTCCTGATCCCTATTCAAGCCCATTACTACGCTCTGGAAGGGATGAAGTTACTATTCCATACGATTGATATTGTTAAGAGTCGTCTTAACTATCAACTGGCGATCCTGGGGATATTGCCCACATTTTATGACGGGAGAACTTCCATCAGCCGGGACGTTCTCAAAGGTTTAAAGGATTATTTCAGTTCCCGGATTCTCCGCACGATCATAAGGGTTAATTCAAAATTGGCGGAGGCTCCCAGTGCCAATGAGCCGATACATATCTACGCTCCGGGTTCCCGGGGCGCGGAGGACTACGGCCGTCTGGCCGATGAGATTCTTGAAAAACAAAAAATAATGAACCGCGAAGACGCAGAGAACGCAGAGGAAAAAATAAGAGTTTGAATGATTTGAAACAATATCAAAGATACATTTCTTAAATAGTGACTGAACGAAACCCCCAAAATCCGAGTCATTGCGAGGAATGAGGAACGAACGACGAAGCAATCTCTTCCGGTTTTAAAGGAGATTGCTTCGGTCGTACCTCCCTCGCAATGTGACAATTGTTAAATAGCCGACCAGCTCAAGAAAATGGGATGTTATCAATAAGCTTGTCTAATTTACGAAATAAACTATAGCAGTTTTTCCTTTGCGTTCTTTGCGTCTCTGCGGTTCAATTCAGCGGTTCAAAATAATCATGCCCGAGGAAAAGAAAAAATCAGGTTTGCAGAAAGATATATCTTCCATCTTCGCGGGGCTGGAAGATATCAACAACGGACGGGCCGAGAAACCCGGCGCCAAAAACAAACCTGTCTCTCCTCCACCCGGAGTGTTACCGCCCCCATCAACCGGGGAAAAAGAAAGCCAACTAAAAGCGGCGCTTAGCGCGCCTTCCGTGCCCCCGCGGCCGACAACAACACCGGGGAAGTTGATCATGGGAGGTAGTTTTTCCCGGCGCCGGAACGCCTTTCTGGGACTGGATATCGGTTCTTCATCGGTTAAATTGATCCAGCTTTACCCGGTCTCGGATGGGTGGGAGATCGGAGGATACGCTATACAGGAATTTCAGCCGGGTCCGGGGGGAGGGAGCCTCTTTGAGAATGAAAACTTCGCCAAACGGTTAAAAGAATTATTTTCCCAAACCAGGGCTGGGAAGGAAAACGTGGTCTGTGCCCTCCGGGGAAACCAGGTAAATACCGGCTTGATTCAGTTGAGCCGGATGCCGAAGGCGGAGTTGGATAGCGCCTGCCGGCTGGAAGCCGGCAGAAGGGTAACCTTCAACATCGATAAGGCATTGATCCGGCACACCGCTGTGGAGAGTGAGACAGCGCGCCCCGGAGGAAAGTTAAATTACATCGTTACTTCGGTAAGCCGGGAGACCGTCAGCCGTATTCTGGGGTTCCTGAGAGAGGCTGGTCTCCAGGTAGCCGCGCTGCCTTCGCTCCCATTTGTCTGGAAAGATTATATTAATATATTGCCCTCCCCGGATGCTAACGGGGCAGTGGCGGTAGTCGATATCAGCCTGACCCATACTCAGGTCTCCATCTATAAAGAAGACATCCTCCATTTTAGCCGGGAGTTCGAGACCGGTGGAACGCATATTACCGAGGCTATCATTCAGGCCGGCCAGACCTTTGGTGTCAGGGATGGGATTTCATGGAAGGAAGCTGAGGAGATAAAAAAGACAGCTGATCTCTTCCAGTCCAACGGCACCCAAACTTTAAAGGATACTCTTACGATCTCCCAGATCGCGGGAATGGTTCGCCCGGTACTGGAGAAGATCGTCAAGGAGAGCAAACGCTCTCTGGAATACTACCGCCAGCTCTATCGGGAAGAAGAAGTAAGCCGGGTATATCTCTGTGGCGGCGGCGCTTTGCTCACCGGTTTCGATAAATTCTTTCGAGAACGACTGCGTCCCCCGGTTAAGCTGATCGGGATTTCCAACCGGATCCGATTTCACGAGTCGCTCTCTTCCGATGAGACGGCGCAAGCTCTCTTTCCTCGTTTAGCCCGGGCGGTGGCGCTCTCCTTAAGCCGGAGATGGGAAGTTAATTTCGTCCCCCCACTGGATAAGATTCTGCAAAATGTTCTCCGTCGCAAGATCCTGATCCTGGTTCCGGTAGTGGCCTTATTTATTATTAGTTTTCTATTTTATCGCTCGAAAGCCGCCCTGATCCCCCAGCAAGAAAAGATTGTAGCGATAAAACAAAAACAATTAGACATCCTGAAAGGGGAACTGGGACCTTATAAAGAGCTATCGGGTTTGCATACCCAACTGATTGCCCGGGAAAAAGTCGGTTTTTATTCCTCCCTCCGCCAACCGAACTGGAAAGGGATTCTGAAAGAGTTCAGCCGGATTACTCCGCCCACCGCCATCCTCTCCGAGATCATCTCTCAAGAGGGGGAAGGTCTCCAGCGCATTCTTTGCAGCGGGCGGGTACACGATCCGGATTCGTCTCTTCATTCCGGGGCGACTCAATTCATTGTTGAAGTAGAGAATTCACCATTCTTCAAAGATGTGGAGAAGATCTCGGAGGATATCGATAAAGGCACCTTCAGTTTTCGTTGCACTTTAATTTACTGAACCGACTGCTTGCGGCAGTCGGTTCACTAAATTAAAGTAGTGAGCTAAATTATGAATTATACGCTGAAAGCATTGGGCATCTTATTTGGAGTGGTGTTTCTCCTGGTTATATTCCGGCTCTTTGTCTTGGGCCCGGTTTCCGGAAAGCTTGAACGGCTTCAGAAAGAGGCAAAAGCGCTCGACAAGGAAATTGCTGAAGTGGAATTGAAGAAAGCCGATATCCCCACGATTCGGGCCAAGATAGCGACCGCGCGAGAGAGGCTGGAGCGTCTGGAGACGCAGTATCCAAGAACAATCGAACTTATCTATCAGGCGATTACGGAGGCCGCGCGGGAAGTCGGGTTTAAGATCTCGAGGCGGGATACCGCCGAAGTACCGATTGAGGATGAAGCAAGCACCCTGCGAGTATATGAGATCAATATCTCCGCCCGTTGCCCGTACCGGGTTCTTGGAGAGTTCCTGGAGCATATTGCCAACTTGCCGATTATAATATCCGTCTCCGATCTGGCGATCATGGCCAATCACAACCTACCGGCTTCGAAGGGGGAAGAGAATAATCTCCAGGTGGAGTTGGAGTTAACAACTTATTTGAGCCGGCCCGATATCCGGTAACTATCCATGAATTTTTAAGGCGGGGAACTGTTTCTTAGTATTTTTTCCGAAGGAAAAAAATAATGGATAAAAAGAAGAAAGAAAAAATCTTTATTATCGTGTTGATCCCGGTCCTGGCCTTCGTTCTATATAATAGTCTTAGCACCGTCTCGAAGAAAAAGAAGTCAGCGGGTCAGAAGACAGAGGTAGAGGCACAAACACAGGCCCCGGCTGCTGCCACGGTCGAGGTTTCAACCAAGCCGGTCGCCGCGAAATCGGATTGGGGAGTACTCCCCCCTCTGAATGAGAAGTTGGTCCGGATGCAGAACACTATTGCCGATGAACCGTGGGGGAGAGATCCTTTTCAGCCTCCCCCGGTGACTAAAAATGATAAACAGTCGAGTGACTGGAAAGATTTCACGCTCTCAGGGGTTATCCCCGGCCGGGCCGCCACTATAAACGGCGCCATTGTCGGGGTGGGAGAAGAGTTTGAAGGATACCTGCTGATTAAAGTGGGAAATTATGGGATAACATTGGAAAAAGATGGACAGTCGTATATACTTACCATGCCCGAGGACTAAACAGATGAAAAAAATAACCGGACTGCCGATCCATACCTCAATTCTGATTTTGATTGCTCTTTCTATGGGACTTAACCTGATCCCGTCTCAACCCCTTAAAGCGGCCCCCGGGATGGATAGAAAAATTATCCTGGCGATGGAGAAGATTAAACAGGAACTGCGGCAAGAGGAGCACCCGGCCGATCCGGTTCAGGGAGACATCAAGAATGAATTCTCCTCCGTAGCGCGGGACGGAGCCATCCCCTCTTCTCTTGCCGGAGAGGTAAGCCCGAAGGAGGATGAGCACGCGAAACCGGTTCCGTTGAAAAAAGCGGAGCCCCCCACCATTCTCCCCCCGGCGGAGGACGAGCCTGTCGATATCTCATTGAAAGAACAACTGGAGAAACGGGGCAGCTTAAAGTTCGTGAATGAGGACATCCGGGTTGTTCTAAGGAGCCTGGCCAAGGCCTATAACTTCAACATAACTCTGGCGCCGGAGGTCCAGGGAAAAGTCACGGTCGACTTCACTAACGTCAAGATCATCAACGCCCTGGATACGATCCTGGTGGATCAGGGTTTGAGCTACCAGGTTAGCGGAAACATCCTGCGGGTGACCACCATGGAGAAGATCCAGGAGGAGAACGCCGCCGGGGCGGCCCTGGAAGCGGCCGCGGCTCAGAAGGCGATCGAGGAAGCGAAGAAGAGGGTGGCAGTAGAGGCGGCGGAACCTTTAGTGGTAAAGATATTCAAACTGAAGTATATCGATGCCAACGATGCCAAAGAAGCGATCGAGCCCATGATCAGCGCCCGGGGCAAGGTGATGGTCCTCCAGACCAAGCAGTATACCGGGTTCGAATTTGAGGCAACCGAGACCTTCGGCGCGAGGGCGGAGGAGAAAGCCGCCACCGAGTTCGTCCGCTCCCGGACCCTGATCGTCCAGGATATCCAGACCGTCCTGGACCGGGTCGATAAGGTGATCAAGAAGATCGACCAGAGACCGCCCCAGATCATGATCGACGCCAAGGTCCTGGAAGTTCCGATTGACCGGGAGTTCCGTCTTGGAATCAACTGGACCCAGGCTCTGAACCAGTGGCAGATTGGCGCGGGCGGCCTGGAAGCAAAATTTGGTCGTGAATTTAAGAGAGAGAAAGAGAATAAAACCGTCAACAATATAGAGTGGAGTGATGAGAACAAGATCACCAATATAATCACAGGTGAAGGATACCAAAGTTATGACTACACCAATAAGGATATATCAAAGTGGGGAATAAATGGTAATACCGGACCTTCCCAGTCGTGCGATCTCACAGTAACAAAAGTGCATGATTATTTCGAAAAGCAGGGTTATGATAATACCGACACAAATACAATCATTGATAAGTATGTCAATACTATCTCAGACACACTGACCAATCTGACTACTTCCGGGCAGGCCTACTCAGCGGTTCTGGGCGCGGCGGACTTCAATCTGATGCTGAGCGCGATGAAAACCGACAGGAATATCGTCATCCTCTCCAACCCCCGTATTATTGTCCATGAGAATTACGCGGCCAAGATATTCGTCGGGGAGCGGTACCCGATCCTGAAGACCGAGGTCGGTTCCGAAGGTGGGGGCGCGGTCGGGGGGACCTCGGTCGATGAATGGAAGGAGATCGGCATAACCTTGAAGGTGATTCCCCAGGTTCGGGCCAGGGAAGAGGGTGACGGGGATCGCATCAACATGATTATCCACCCGGCGGTGAGTACGACGGACGAAAATGCCTACTCGGTAGACAATCAGGGCAACCAGGTCTACAGTAGTTATCCGATTATCAAAATTCGCGAGGCTGATACTAATGTCACAATCAACGATGGAGATACTATCGTTATTGGCGGTCTGATATCCAGCGTAACTGTTGATCAGGAGGACAAGATTCCTCTCTTGGGTGACATTCCCATCCTTGGTTACCTCTTTAAGGAAGAGTATACCAAGCTTGAAAAGACCAACCTTTTGATCTTTATCACCGCCAGGATTGTTACGGAAGATATGGAACTCTCCGCCTACGAGAAGATTATGCTGGAGAAATCTCCTCCGGATGCCTTGGAAGATGTTCGTTATGTTGAGGACGATCAGGTCAGACCCTATCTCTATAAGAGCGCCAAAGAACCCGAACCGGAGAAACCGGAAGAAGAAGAGGGAGAAGAGAGCAAGGTGGAGGAGAAAGAAGGGAATAAAGGTGAATTTCAAGGCCGGACTATTACCAAAGCGATGAAAAGGAGTCGGAGGAGATGACAGCTTTTATCTTAATAGGTTTAATCGCGTTGATATCGGGAATATTGTTCCTGGTTGCCCCCGGAATGTTGATTAAGTTAAGCGGACTATTGAACCAGATTGTCTCAACTGATCACAAAACACTAAAGTACCGGATCTCGGTGGGAATCATCTTCATCATCATCGGGCTCTTCTTTCTGTTCATGGCCTATTACTTCTCCAATCCGTATTAGTACTTTGGAATTTTGCGTCTAAAGCCGCATCTTTGACAATAATTTTGGAGTGCGGTAGCTTGCTACCGCGATTATACGAAAAGCACAAGCGAGCTTGCGCACTCCAAATTTGCGCCGAAGGTGCTAATTTCTGTAAATCCAGAGCAGTTAAACCACGAAGATTACGAAGGAAAGTGAATGGAACAAAATAGAGTTCCTTCGTGTCCTTTTTCCGCCCCGTAGGGTAACCGTACGGGGGTGATCTTCGTGGTGAACTTCAATCGAAAAACATTCTGGTTCGGATTAGTCATCCTGGCTGAACTTGCGATCATCCAGCTCTATATCTCCCCGGTTCTAACCTATAGTTCAATAGGATTTCCCTTAGACGATAGCTGGATATACGTCGTCTTTGCCCGTCATTTTGTCTCTTCAGGTGAAATTGCCTTCAATCTCGGCCACCCGTCAGTAGGATTTACCAGCAGCCTCTGGTTTCTCTTCCTCAGCATCGGGTGGTTTTTGGGTTGTTCTCCCGTCGTCAGGGGCATTTTTCCGGGCTGTGCCGCTCAGATAACGCTGCCAGTAGTGACTGGATTGCTGGGTTACCGGTTTCTATCGCCTGTGGGAGAGGTTTTCAACCTCGATTCTGAGGCCGAACAATCGGGGTTACAAACCCCTCCCACAAAAGGCCGGGCAATCGGGCTTTAAAAGCCCTCCCACAGGGACAGGGCAATCGGGCCGGGAAGGCCCTCCCACATAGAGTTGTGGGAGATAGACAACTTCAATGTTTTGGATTTTTAAAAAAGAATGGTTTCGGCTGTTATTGATCTGCTTGGCGACCGTGATCGCCTACGGAAACGCCTTCCAGGTCCCTTTTGTCTATGACGATCTCCCCCAGATTGTGGAGAGCGCCTTTATCAAAAATCCCGCCTTCCTCCCCAAGCTTTTTACCGCCGACTATTTCCAGCTCTCTCCCAAGCGCTACCGCCCTATTACAGTGGCGTTTTATTTTCCCCAGTATGCCTTCTGGCGTTTGAATCCCTGGGGCTATCATCTCTTCAAACTTCTCCTCCACCTGGCGAACGTTATTCTACTCTATTTTTACCTTCGTTTGCTGGGAGTTCCATCAAACATCCGGGTAGTCAGCGCCGCGCTCTTCGCCCTCCATCCGGCCCAGACTGAGACCATAACCTGCATTTCGTTTCTGGATGAACCCCTGATGTTCTTCTGGTTTATGCTCACCCTGATCGCGGCCACGAGATCACTCTCCGGCAATAGCGGCGGAGCGTGGTATTCCATCTCCCTCTTGTTTTATATTTTGTCGCTCGCCAGCAAGGAACCAGCCATTGTTCTTCCGGTGTGGCTCTTTCTTCAGTGCTTAGTATTTTCCTTCCCCGGTCGGCGCCGGCGATATTTTTTCTGGTGCGGTTACTTATTAACCACCGGCATCTGGGTGATGATCAGGTTCGGAATCATGAACCGGGTCGGCCCGGCGCCTGATGCTGTGTCATTGACCACCGGCGGGTTGACTCTGATTGTCTCCTCCTTTCTTCATTATCTCAGAGTGGCGTTCTTACCCGTTAATCTTTGCCTTGATTATACTCTTCCCCTCTCCGGGGGCGTCTTCACTCTTCCTCTGCTCTGGCTCTGCCTTCTTGTTTGCCTGGGAACAGCTTGTATCCTCAGCGGCATCTTCAAATCCCGCTTCCTGCTGCTGGGCTGGGGAATATTTATAATTTCTCTTCTCCCGTTTTTAAATATAATTAGGACACCCCATCTTGTGTCCGATAGATACCTCTATCTGCCCCTGGCGGGTTTCTCGCTTGTGGGAGCTACTCTGGCGCTGAAGGCAGGATCAAGATTACGAACCGGGCGATGGCGGTGGCTCTTTAATATCAGTTTCATCATCGTTTTTTTATGCTGGGGAACATTGATCCAGAAAAGAAACCGGGTCTGGCGGAGTCCCCGGCGATTATGGGAAGACGTTCTCAATTATTCTCCGGGTAGTGTTACCGCCCTGAGCAATCTGGGGAGCACATATCTTGAAAAAGGTAACTTTCCGCGGGCGGAGGAATACTACCGGATGGCTCTTGAATCGTTTTCTACGCCCTCGACGACGGTGGCGGTATATACTAACCTGGCGGAAGCGCTGTGGGAACAGGGGAGAAAGGATGAGGCGCTGCGGACTCTGAAAAATGCCATCCGGATCTATCCCTGGTTCCCCCGCGCGTTTTATACTCGCGGCCGTTTCTTTTATCGGGAGGGAGAGGTGGTGCCGGCTTTGAAGGATTATGAATCGGCGCTGAAGTTAACCCCCTATAATTACCTTGTTTATGATTACCTTGCTGAGCTATTTGCTTCTCAGCATTACTGGGAAGAAGCGGAGGATTATGCCCGGAAAGTGATTGATTTAAACCCGGATTATGCTCTCGGCTACGATCATCTGGGAGTTATCTACGCCAACCAAGGGAGGGGGGATGAAGCCCGGGCTCAATGGAGACGGGCGCTGAAACTGGACCCGAATCTCCAGTCCGTCCGCAATAATCTGGCGGCGGCGGAATAACTTCAATAAATTGTCTATGGGAGGGGCTTCCAGCCCCGATAATCGCCCCACCGGGGCGTGGCTCCCACAAAAGATACAATCATGAAAAAAAATCAGTTAAAATTTTTGCGAAGTAAAAATTTTAGAAGTAAAAATTTTAAGATTGAGTTGTCCCTGATTATTTTGCTGATTGTAGGCTCAGTCACATTTTCTCCCATTCTAAAGAACAGCTTTATTAACTGGGATGATCCGGCCCAGCTTCTGGAAAATCCCCTGGTCCGGGGATTTTCCGCCCGGAACCTGGGAAAGATATTCACCACCTCGGTGGTGAGTGAATATCACCCACTGGTGACGGCGATCTTCTTCTTCGAATACCATCTCTTCGGCCCGAACCCGTATCCCTATCACCTCCACAGTCTCATTCTTCACCTGATCAATGGATGGTTGGTCTTTTTTCTCTTTTACCGGCTGAGCGATAAAATCCCGGTGGCCCTGGCGGGTTCGCTCCTCTTTCTGGTCCACCCTTTCCAGGTCCAGGCGGTGGCCTGGATCTCGGCCCGAAAAGACCTTCTCTTTATTTGTTTCTACCTTGCGTCTTTTCTTTCGTATTACTTTTTCCAGAGCGATAAAAAGAAAAGTTTGTATCTTCTGTCGTTATTATTTTTCATCTGTGCGCTGTTATCTAAAGCTTTAGCGATAACTCTGCCGGTGATTCTACTCTTGTGGATTTACTCTGAAAAAAAGAGAATCACCAGCCGGGAACTCAAAGGGATATTGCCATTTATTTTCCTGGCCCTGACGACCGGCTGGTTTGCCCTGAGAATGCAGGTGGTCCGCGAACCTGGGAGCGCCGCTCACCTCGATTTTAGTTTTGAGAACGTAATTTTAATGTTCGGGAATTGTAAGTTTTATCTCCTTCATCTGATTCTTCCCTTCAATCTATCACCGATCTACATCTTTCCGAAGAGCATCAATTTCTGGGAACCGCCCTTCTTCTTTTCTTTCTTCCTCATTTTCTCTCTGCTGATTGGATTATGGTTGTATCGAGGCAACAGATCCCTTGTCCGGGGCGCGGTTTTTTTTATTATCACATTATTCCCGGTATTGAGATTTATCCCTTTTGCCGGGGTCGAGGTGGTGGCGCACAGATTTATTTATCTTTCTGGCGCGGGACTTTTTTATATCGGGGGATGGATATTTTATCGGCTTATGCGGCAGGGGCCGAGAAGAATAAGGAGATATGGTATTATTATTCTCTGGACGGCAATTATCCTTTCCCTGGCTATCTTAAGCGCGCACCGTTGCCGTCTCTGGAAAGATAGCCCGACCATCTGGAATGAAGCTATTAAGAAGCAGGGGAAGAGTGAATTATTTTATCATATGCTGGCTGACTATTATTTTAAACGGGGTAATTTTCAGGAGACAATCGAATTCTGTGATAGATCAATAATAGTTAATCCGGCCATGGCATACTCATATCTGCTCAAGGCCCGAGCTCAACTGATTCTGGGAGAGAGAGAAGAAGCGAAAAACACTTTTGAGGAATATATATTGGTTTTAAATAAATTGGGAAGATGGGAACAGGCTCGACGGGAAGAGAAGCAATTGAAGAAATTCATGAAGGTGTTTTAATGAAGAGGATCGATAATCTTATTTATTTTTTCCCGAGTAATGCTTTGGGGCGGAGCGAAAAAATAAGATACCTGTTTCCATGAAAATAAACGGAAAATTTTTGGATAAGCTCAACAGTTACCTGGCTTTTCCGGTTCTCCTATTAGGATTGTTGGTAATTCAGTTGCGCGTTCTGGCTCACTTCCCCTATTTTGATGAATGTCTTCATCTCCATTACTTGTGGCTGCTTTCGAAAGGTCTCCAACCGCATGTTGATTTCTGGTGCACCTACCCAATCCTGGGGTATATATTTACATTGCCGTTCTTCCGGCTGTTCCCCACCACCGCGTATCTTGTTCTTGAGCTGAGAATTTTCAACACCCTCCTCATTATATTACTGTGGGGAATTTTCACTTTTCACGGGAGACGGGTTACGGGAAAATGGTTGTGGGGTTTCATCCCGTTTATTCTGGTCCTGTTTGATCCGGATTTGGGAGCATTCTTCTCGGAATACAGCATTGACCATTTTGCCGTTCTGCCGGCGATCGCGGCCATGGTGATAATGTTCATGAAGCCGAATTTAATCCGAATCGGTCTTATAGCGGCCCTGGCGCTTTTATCGGTTATGTTTACTCCAAAATACGGACTTCTTCTTCTGGGGGCGGGAGCAGGCTATTATATTTATTGCGCGCGGCATTTTTGCGGGTTATTAAAAATCTTGTCTATGATCGCGGCCGGATCCGCGGTGGCTTTGGTTTTTACTGAAAGCGTTTTCCTGTTGTCCGGATATTCGCTCTGGGAGAATCTTTACCGGGCGCATCTCTTCATGTTACGATATAAATCCGGGATTATTTTAACCGCGGCAATCTTCAGCCGTAAGGGGGCGCTGTTCTTCGCTGCCCGGTATGGCTATATAATCCTTCTCATGATCGCGGGAATAGCGGCTTGGGGTCGGTTTTCTTTCCGTCAATCCGGAGTGGCTGCCTGGACGGGATGTGGCGCCCTTGGAGGGGTCATTTGTTCTCTCCCCGGATTGAATCCGCATTTCGAACAATACCTTGCTCCCGTGATACTGGTATTGCTTCTGTTTACACCGTATATATATTTTTTGGTATGTTACCGACGATGGCAGAGCATAATTATGTTTCTCCTGATACTGGTTGCTCTCACGGCTGGGACATTGACTTTCCCAATCGCCGTGACAGAATTGTCAGGAACCCTCCCGTGTCCCCGGGCTCCAGATAGACAGTACTTAGCATTATCCCCCAGTAAGAAATATTCAACCATGAAAACTTTATGTCATATCCAGGATTTACTGGAGATAATTCCCGAAGATGAAAAGGTGGTCGGCATCTGGTTTGGCCATCCTATTTTCCGGATGGATGAAACGTTTGTCACGTATGACGAGAGGCCGACGTTCATAAATTTTATCGGGGAAGATGAAAAGGCGCGGGGATATTTCAGCCCGGATTATTTCGCGGGGGAATTGCGGAGAAATCCCCCGGCCTGTGTCTGTTTCCTGAATCTAGACCGGAACTATCCCCCTGGATGGCGGGAAATCGTTTTTGAATTCCTAAAAACCCATCAGGATGAATATACCCTCATCTTCCAGGGGAACTTGCCGGTCCACATAAGGAATGATTTGCTGCGTTGAGGCTTGAGATTCCGGCGGGGAGAGTATAAAGAAGCGGTCGATCATCTCATCCGGGCGCTGAAATTAAACCCGGATTTTGCCGCTGCCCGCGACTGCCTGGAGAAGGCGAAAGAAAAGGCGGGGATGATTCGTTGAGCAAGTTAAAACTCACATTTCTCCAGTGCCCGGATACCCAGCTTAAACGGGAGGTAACTCCCCAGGATGGAAAGAAGCAGGACGAAGACCACCGCGAGCACGGGGGTTAGGGAATGACCGGCGGCCGTCCCCATTTCCCCTGGGTGACATGCGAGTGCCAGCGCGCCGACCATAAGCGAGATATAGATCAGGCTGAGTATAAGGTTGAGGGTCCCGCCGAATCCCGAAGCGATCCGGGCCGGGTTATCTTCGGTGAATTGAGGGAAGATTGTTCCCAGCCCGGTCGCTAAACTCACCAGTACCCCCGCCATCAATACTATCGCCCCGCAGGTAATCAGCGTCATCAAGCCGGAGACCTCCAGTATGTGATTGGAGAGGAGCATCAATGGCACGGTAACCACAACTGCCGCGATAAAGCTGGACCAGAACTTGATCCGGAAGATGGCCGATCTTCGAATTGGAGTCAGACCCAGCACCCAGAACGTCCGCCCTTCCAGGCTGAACGAAGGGTAGACAAAGCGGGTGGTTAGTGTAGCCAGGATCAGCGAAGTAGCCCCCATGTTGAAAAACGTAATCAGGTTTTTCCAGAAGGGTTGATAGACGTTACGAGGCATGTTCTTGATATTCAGAATATAGATAGTTAAAAGTCCGAAGAGGATTACCGCCTGGAGCCACTGGGCCGGTTCCCGGAGAAATGTCTTCAGGTCCTTGACCAGGAGCGCCCGGGTGGG
>Ga0208902_1001061_pt1 | contig 13535 bp, 14 predicted proteins | sample AntAceMetag02UKH_FD_184767 | JGI IMG/M metagenome (GOLD analysis project Ga0208902, IMG submission 184767) | Saline lake microbial communities from Ace Lake, Antarctica - Antarctic Ace Lake Metagenome 02UKH (SPAdes) (version 2) | ecosystem: Environmental > Aquatic > Non-marine Saline and...
TCTACCTGGTCAGTGACGGAGGCGAGAAACCGTACCGGGCTCATTTCCGGACACCCTCTTATCCCCACGGGCTTATCGTCCTGGAAAAGGCCTTGCAAGGCGCCAGCATAGCCGACGTGGGAAATATTATGAACAGTCTGTACGTGGTGCCCCCGGAAATCGATAGATGACACGAAGTGTTATCCTGAGTGAAACAAAGGATCTCAATGAAAAATGGTAGTATTTTAGCTCCCTTCAAAGCTATCAAGTATCTTTTCCAGAAGCCGAAGACGCTTCAGTATCCCTTTGAACTGAAGGAACCCGCGGCGCGCTATCGGGGCTTCCATCTCAACGACTGGGACCAATGCACCGGCTGCGGGAACTGCGCCGATATCTGCCCTAACGAAGCAATCACCATGGTAGAGATCCCGGAGCTGGAGTCGAAACCTGAAGAAGGGATAAAGAACGAACGGCCCCAAATGGATTATGGGAGATGCTGCTTCTGCGGCCTTTGTGTTGACATCTGCCCCCCCGGTTCGCTGAGGATGTCCCGGGACTACCTCCATATCCATTTTGATCCGGATACCTTTGTCTTCATTCCGAAGGATGAAAAGTCGGACAAAAAGACATTTCTGCCGGAAGGAGAATATTCCGTTCTGAAGGCCAGCCTTTCGAACCGAAGGCTTGATTACGAGGGGTATTCCCCCGATCTCGAGTACGCCCTCTTCGATCCGGAAAGGGTCCCCATGCCGCAGGTATCACCCAACGAAAGGAAACTTTCCTTTGTCGAGCAGGTCACGGGATACAGCAAAGAAGAGGCCATGAAAGAGGCCTCCCGGTGCCTGGAATGTAAGCTCTGCGAAGAGGCCTGCCCGGCCCACCTCAAGATCTCCGATTACATCAATGCCATTTACGAAGATAAACCACAAGAATCCCTGAAGAAGATATTCGAGGACAACCCTATTCCAGCCATCTGCGGGCGGGTCTGCATGAAGCCCTGCGAAGACGCCTGCTCTTTAAGCATAAGAGGAGAGGCATTATCTATTCGATGGCTGAAGAGGTATGTAGCCGATACGATAAAGGATTACCAGGAGGCGCTGGAGTTGCATCCGCGGCCTCCTACCGGCCGACGGATAGCTATCATCGGAGCCGGGCCGAGCGGACTGTCGGTCGCATACTTCCTGACTCTGAAGGGGCATAAGTGTGTTATCTATGACGAACTGCCCGGGGGAGGCGGAACAATGCGGGTAGGTCCCCCGCCCTACCGTCTGCCCCTTGATAGCATAGATAAGGACGTGGATTATATCGCGTCTCTGGGAGTCGAGTTCCAATTCAATACCAGGGTAGGCGAGAAGATTCAGTTTCAGGAGCTGCAAAAAGAATACGATGCCGTTTATCTATCCACAGGAACTACAGCCAGCCGCTCCACCAGAGTAAAGAATGCTCAAAAGTGCGAGCTGGCCCTTGACTTTCTGAGAGAAAACAAAATAGGGAAACCGCGCCGGGTGGGGAAAGAGGTTATCGTCATCGGGGGCGGAAACGTGGCCATGGACGTGGCCCGGGAAGCCCTCAGGTTGCAGCATATGCAGTATCCGGGAGAAGAAGTGGTCACTCAAACAGTGTCTCTGGAGGACTGGAACGAACTGCCGGCCACCGAAGAAGAGATCGAAGAAGCGAAAGAAGAGGGCGTAGAGTTTAATCCCGCCTGGGGCCCGAAAGAAGTGGTCTTGAATGAGAAAGGAAATATAAAAGGTCTTCTCTGCATGAAGGTCAAGTCCGTGTTAGACGAGCAGGGGCGTTTCTCTCCCACCTTTAACGAAGAAGAGGAGATGTTTCTGGAAGGGGAGATGATTATCGAAGCCATCGGTCAGGCGCCGGACTTTTCGTTTATTCCAAAAGAGCTTTTTAATAAGCTCGAGTTTACTGAAAGAAAAAAGGTGAAAGTGGACGAAAACGGAATGACTTCACTGCCCGGTGTATTTGCCGGCGGGGACATCGTTAACCTGAACCTGGACGCGGTCACCGCCATCGCGGACGCCAAAATCGCCGCCGAAGGAATAGATAAATTTTTATAATTTTTCCTGGGGAAAGAAATTACCCGGTTACCAAAAATATCGAGGTAGTGAGCGCAAAAAAGTTACTATGGCCAAACAATTAGACCGGATTATTGTCATCGATGTTGAATCGACTTGCTGAGAAGGGACAGCTCCGGCCGGGCAGGTGAGTGAAATTATAGAGATCGGGGTCTCCCCCCTGGATATCTCCTCCGGAAGACAAATGGGAAAAGAAAGCATCCTGGTCAGACCGGAACATTCAACCGTGAGCGAATTTTGCACCCGGCTCACCACGCTGACCCAGGACCAAGTTAACAGGGGAATATCTTTTCCAGAAGCCTGTACCCTGCTGAAGGAGAAATACCTTACTAAAAAACGCACCTGGGCCAGCTATGGTGACTATGACCGCCGGCAGTTCGAGCGGCAATGTCGGTTTTATGAGATTGCTTACCCGTTTGGCCCCAGTCACATCAACGTCGAGAATCTGTTTGCGATTATCAACGGCCTCCCCCGGGAAGTAGGGATGGCGGGGGCCTTAAGACATCTCAACCTTCCCCTGGAAGGCACCCACCATCGTGCCGATGATGACGCCTGGAACATCGCCCGCCTCCTTTCTCAATTGATTTTGCCAAGAAAGAGATAATGGAGCCCCACGGGCAGCCAACTTCGCCGAGGTGCCAACTTCGCCAAAGTAGCTTTAGCTACGTCGGCTGAAAGTCTCGGCTACGAAGGCTGAAAGCCCTTGCTACCTACTTATCCGCCATCATCTTTAGGCGGCATCCTCCCCCTGCAAAGTAATCGACTTGCGAGCGTCTTTTCTAACTGATTATACCAATGAACGCATTGCTTAACAAAAAACAATATGTTCTTTTCCCTTTGGTTTGGGTAATATCCCGATAATGCATTTTTTGATTTTTAATTGTGGAAGCTCTTCCCTGACCAGTAAGGTCTTCCAGGTCGGGCAATCGGATGAAATCCGTGAAGTCCTGTCCGCCAAAGCCCATCGGGTGGGGGTAACGGGCAGCACTCCCGGTTATATTGAATATAGATTCGGCGGTAAGCGGGAAAGAGACTCCCGTCCCCCGGAAAGCCATCGACAGGCCGCCGCCCGGATAGCGGGATTCATCAAAAAACATGGGATTGATATTGATTATCTGGGCCACCGTTTCGTCCATGGGGGAAGTTACTTCCGCGATACGATCTGGGTTGACCGGTATTCATCGAAAAAATTACGGAAGTGTCTTTCCCTGGCCCCGATACACAACCCGCTTGGCCTGAGTGTCATCAAGGAATCTGAACGCAGCTTGCCCGGCATACCTCAGTATGTCACATTTGATAATGCCTTTCACGCCGATATGCCGCCGCGGGCCTATACCTACGCCCTGCCGAGGAATATCATTCAAAAATTCGGGTTCCGACGTTTCGGCTTTCACGGTTTATCGTACCTCTATACCACCCAAAAAGTTTCTCGATGTCTGCGCGTTCCTCCGGAAAAACTGAATATTATCGCCTGTCACCTTGGAACCGGCGGGGCCAGCGTGGCCGCTATCAAACAGGGGCGTTCGGTCGATACGTCCATGGGCTATTCTCCCTTGTCGGGATTGATTATGAGTACTCGCTGCGGGGATATAGACCCGATGGTTACAATTTATCTGATGGCGGTTTATGGCTACGATCTCGATCAACTGGAAGAGATTTTAAATAAACAGAGCGGCTTACTGGGGATCAGCGGGTATTCCAGCGATATCCGGGACGTGATCGATAACCTCAACGGTTCGGTAAGAGATCAGGCTCAACTGGCTTTCAAGATGTATATTCATAGAATCAAGAAATATGTAGGAAGTTACGCGATTGTTCTGGGAGGCATGGACGTTCTGGCCTTCACTGATGACATTGGAGTGCGTAACCCAGCGGTCAGAGAAAAAATATGCCAGGGGATGGAATGGCTGGGAGTCAAGCTGGACCGGAAGTTCAATACCCGGGTCGATCCTAATGATGTTTCCCTGATAAGCGCGAAAAATTCACGGGTGAAGATATTGACCGTGCCCCCGGAAGAAGAGCTGGTTATTTGCTGGGAGGGCCTTAAACTGTTAGGAGACCGGAATAATGCTTCTCTTTGATCCTGTACCTCCGGACCTGCATTGGTGCCGGGTGATATCGGATGAATATATCGAGGGCAGATGCCGCTTCGACCCTGATTGGGCCGCCTGCCTGGAAAAACAGGTTCCGGATATCGAGAGGGTAAACATAGTTGCCTGCAAACTTTATCACGGAGGCGAAAAGTTCAATCAAACCGTCTCCCGGATTGATTCCCGGTCTCTATCCCGTCTGGACGACTGTCTGGGCATTTTGCCGGAATATAATGATATTACCCGGAAGGTTGCCAAGTACGGGCTTGATCTACCGGCCTCGGCGGAGAATATCATTGTCTGCGATACCGCGTTCTTTACCGATATTCCTGAATGGGCGAGGGCGTACGCCGTTCCCCTGGAGTTGAGAAAGATCGGCATCTGTAAATATGGAAGCAATGGACTGGGGCATCAGTGGGCCTATAAACACGCCGCAAAACTACTCGGCGGCAATGAGAGGAGAATAATCAGCGTCTTTCTCGGTAACAATACCAACATTACCGCCGTACAAAATGGTAGGGTTCTGGAAACCAGCTCCGGTTTTACTCCTCTGGAAGGTGTCCTTTCGGCGACCGGCTGCGGCCAGATCGATCCCACCATTATTTTCCAGCTCTATTCCGCCGGATTTTCTTTCGAAGAGATCAACCATATTTTAACCCGGGAGAGTGGATTTACCGGTCTGAGAGGGAAATACTGTGGTTTTGGCGATCTGTTGGAGAAACGAGTCGATCCGGTTATAGCTGAAATTCGTGACATCTACTGCTATAATGTTCTCAAGCGGATCGGGGCCTTTATTGCAGTGATGAATGGTATTGAAGCGGTCGCGTTTTTCAGCAATGTAATTACCGAGGCCCGAGATTTGATTCATGATTTATCCCGGGGATTGGAACCCTTCGGATTGAAGCTTATTCCCGGCCCGTGGAACATAGACGGCAAGAGCTTGATCTCCGCCGAAGATTCTCATATATCGGTTATTATCTTGCCTTATAATAGATGGAACGTTATGGCTGAGGAAGTTCGGGATTTTCTTCGTTGAACGTAGCAGATGAAAAAGATTTAATGTAGTATGGTGTTGCTGTCCGTTTAAGTATCGCTCTTGTTCAAAACCAACCCGATTTATGAATAAATCGGGTTAAACATCAAGGAGTTAAAAATGGTTACTAAAAAAAGCTTTCTCGTCGATGTCGGCCTCAATTCCTTACCGTTTCCCATCCGGGTTCTTTCCCGGGAGGATCCGGCCGGTCAGCACACTGTCGCCGATATCTCGATTCGAGCCAGAATTCTTCAGGAGTTCGAAGCCCGCTGGATCGATAAATTCATAGGGGTTCTGCATAGCCACCGCGACCGGATAGGCACCGATACGGTCGGAAAAAACGTTCAGGATTATTTAACCCAGCTGAAAGCGACGATGGTCAGAGCTGAATTTTCTTATCCCTTCTTTGTCGAAAAATTGACACCGGTTTCCCGGGAAAAATGTCTGGTGAAGTATCAGTGCTCATATTCGGCCCAGGTTACCGCTACCACGGAAAAGCCAAAAATTTTATTTAAAATTGTCGTTCCCGTTATTACCACCTATCCCGGCTCATCACCGGAAGAAACCGGCGGTCTGTTCGGTCAGTTGAGCGAGATTAAACTTGAAGTTCGCTTGCGGGAAGCTATCTATCCCGAAGACCTGGTCGAGATGGTTGATAAGCATGCTCTGGCCCCCGTGTATTCATTCTTGACTGACGAAGATCAGGCCTGGATTATTAAAAAAATTCATACCGAGTCCAAGTCTTCGGTAACCGTGACTGAAGAGATCAAGAATGAACTGGCCCACACTAAAGAAATAGAATGGTACCGGGTTGAATGTATTAATTACGCGATGTTGCATTATTACAGTACGATGATAGGAACGGAAAAGAGCATGTGGGTTCCGTTCAGCGGTTATGATGAGGACGATATCTAATGCTCTCCGCTTTCGAACCGGAAAACCGGTGCCAGCTCAAGGTCCACCCTAAGAGTTCTATCTATTGACTTGTCCGGGGAGTTGAGGGGGGACACGTTTCGCTCCCAGACGAACTCTTCCTCAATTTTGTTCCCATTCCCGGATCGGAGATTTTTTCCCGTCAGAGGCTTGACAGGGTAGGGATATGTGATACTATATAGAATAAAATCGATATATTAGATGCCGATGAGACACCTGGAAAAGATATTCAAGGCACTGTCCGACCGGAGCCGGATCCGGATTCTGAAGATGCTGGAGGTGAAGCCGATGTGCGTCTGCGAGGTGACGCACATCCTAGGGATCGCTCAATCAAGCGTCTCCCGCCACCTTGGTATTTTGAGAGATGCGGGTTTCATCAACGACGAAAAAGAGGGTCTGTGGGTCAATTACGCACTCGTTGCCAGCACGGACGATATCGTCGCAACTATTATGACCGGGCTGAGAAGATGGGGTAATGAAGACGTGCAGATAGCCGAGGACAGGGAGAAAGCTTGGGCGGTTAACCGGAATGAGATCTGTGCGATAATGTAATCGTAGCGCTAAATTTTTTTCGCAGTATACATCGCTATATAAAGATATGATGATATACTGGATACCTCCATGAAGCAGTGGTCGGTATTTTTCATCATCCTGGGCGTGTTTCTGCTGGTCTACTTTATCCCGTTCGGCAACCTGCCTTTTGGAGGGCCGATCAAGGAAGCGTTGCTCCTGCTCCAGGAATACGCCCGGGAGCACGTGCTGCTTTGCCTGGTGCCGGCCTTCTTCATCGCCGGGGGGATATCGGTCTTTGCCAATCAGCAGGCCGTGATCAAGTACTTCGGTGTGAAGGCGAACAAGGTCCTCGCCTACGGGGTAGCCTCTATCTCCGGGACGATCCTCGCCGTCTGTTCATGCACGGTCCTGCCCCTCTTCTCGGGTATCTACAAGCGGGGGGCCGGAATCGGTCCGGCAACGGCGTTTCTCTATTCCGGTCCGGCGATTAACGTCCTGGCCATCATACTCACCGCCCGTGTTCTCGGGGTGGAACTCGGTATTGCCCGGGCTGTCGGAGCCGTCGTCTTCAGTATTGTCATCGGACTGATGATGCATTTTATCTTCCTTAAAGAAGAACGCGATAAAACGGACAACGCGGTTGAGATCGCCGTAGATAAAGAGGAAGAAGATCGGCCGCTCTGGAAGAACGCATTCTACTTTGCCTCCATGGTGGCATTCCTTGTCTTCGCCAACTGGAGCGGGGCAGCGAAGGGTGAGGGAGGATTGTGGGCGTTCATCTTCCGAATCAAATGGATTCTGGCGGGTGTCTCCCTTCTGGCGTTGATCGACTTCCTTACCGTCTGGTTCAAAAAAGACGAGCTTAAGGAGTGGACGGCCGCCACCTAGACCTTCGCGAAGCAGATCCTGCCGCTTCTCTTCATCGGGGTGTTGGTAGCGGGTGTGCTCCTGGGGCGCCCCGGCCACGAAGGTCTTATCCTTTCACGATGGGTGGCCGGACTGGTGGGAGGAAACTCGCTTTTCGCCAACTTCTTCGCACCCTTTGCCGGGGCGTTGATGTACTTCGCCACGCTGACCGAGATCCCTATCCTGCAAGGGCTAATGGGGCGGGGATGGGAAAGGGGCCGGGCCTGGCCCTGAGTCTCCCCAACATGCTGGTAATCAGGAGAGTGATGGGGACGAAGAAGACATTGGTGTTCGTTATTCTGGTCGTGGTCATGGCGACAGGAACGGGGTTTATTTTCGGATCAATCTGGGGTTGATAATTAACTTCTTCGCAATTTTAATCATTATTAGTCACCAAGGCACAAAGGCAACAATAAAAGAAGGAAAAGGATAAAATAATCACTATATTTAATTTTTTGGTAACGTTCAAAAGTTACGGTAAATTTTTTTGGCTCTGTCCGGATTTCTCAAAGAAATTTTAATGTTTCGTTATACAGCGGGCCAATTACTGTCGAAGTTGCCGATATTTCTGCTCAAATTCCGCACCTGTTGCCGGACAGTATAAGATTGCTTAAACTACCCTCTATCATTGAGCAAACGTACTCAACTGGCTTTGAGAAATCCGGATATAGCCATTTTTCTTAGTGTCTTGGTATCTTAGTGGCTAAAAGTTGCCCCGCCACCGGCGGGGCTAATTCTTAAAGGAGCTGATCCATAAAGATTGAAGTGCTGGGCATGGGTGTCCGAAGTGCCGGAAGACGAAAGAGAATCTGTTGGCTGCCCTCTCGGAGTCGGGGAAAGAGGCCGAGGTGGTCGAAGTCAAAGACCTGGCGACAATCGCCGATTATGGGGTAATGCTGACGCCGGCAGTAGTGGTGGACGGCGACGTGAAGATCGTCGACAAAGTTCCCTCGGTGGATGAGATCAAGAAACTCCCTGGCTGAACCTTGACTATTGACTGATAATCCCTTGATGCATCTGTTTAACTCGTCGAAATAGTTTTTATCCCTCTTAAATTGATTTTGCATTCGCTTACGGCGTTCCCGATATTTCTCAAGTCTGCCTGCTGTTAATGCAAGATCCACCCTTACCCGGCCTCGCTCCGCGGGTAAAAACGCAGATAGCCGTCGGGAGCCAGACTGGTGGCCAGCATGACCATATTAATATGGCGATGGTCTTTCCAGGTACCGGATTCCTGATGGGCAGGGTCGAGCCAGAAGTTCTCGATGGTTTCACCCAATGGAGCGTATCGCATCAGGGTTTTCATAATCGCAGTGAGAGATAAGCGATCGTTGAAAACGCGCGGATTGTCCTCGAAAAGCTCCTCCAACCTGGTGACCGCCCTCAGTCCAAGAGCCAATCCAATTTCCCGGAATGGAAGCCGATAATCCACCGGAGCCTTCATTATGAGATGGGTCTCGTTTCCCTCCAAACTCCGGGTGGCAGCCTTTAAAACACGGGCCAGAAGTTCAACCTGATTGCCGGTATTATTCTCTCTGATGTACTGCGCGATCCGGTAGGCGTCCGATAACAGGCCCCCAATACCGAGGAGGTCACCGGTGATCCAGGAGCTTGCTTCACCCATCCGGGCCAGCTCCTTTATCTCCGGGGTGAGATTGAGCCGCCAGGATTTTTCAGAATCTTTGGGGATAATTCCCTGAAGCTCGGTGTAAGTAACCAGTCCATCGAGCGGATCGTGCTGCCCCATAGCGGAGACGAGCGGATACGAAAGATCTATGCTCATCTTCCAGTACATGTGCTTTTGCCCACTCGACGACGGCATATACGTGAAAGCGGCGTGAGCTGCCCGGGCAAGCTCCACCGCCCACCGATGATAGGTGAAATCGCCCGTTGCCCGGCTCACCTGGTAAAGCGCGTGCATCCATTTCGTCAAATAATGAAAATATTGGCCATCCCGTTCCCACTCCAGACGTTCATCAAAAGGATCAGTCGGCTGGCGTTCATTGAGCGGTTTGCCGATCCTCAATCCTCCCCGGGTAGGATGCTGTTCGCCTTTCTGCTCATCAAGACCACTGATCCAACCGACCCGGGGATCATCATCACGGTGGCGCCCCAGAATGTGGTGTACCTGATCGACCAGACGCAACGCGAGCTCTTTGTACCGTTCATCCCCGGTTTGACGGTACAGTTCCAGATGGTTGCAGACAGCAAATGCGTCAGTCCATAAATAACGCTGAGGAATTTTTTTCTGATGAAAGACCGGTGAGAAAAGCGAATTTTTCCATGATATTTCGGACATGGGAAGATTCCTGACCTGATCTCATTTTACTATTTTCGTATCTCCGCCCAAAGACCCGCTTTATCATGAATTACGCGAGAATCGGATATATCCGCCTCACGTATATATTTCTTTAGTTTATCAGGCGAGTTATAAATCCCGGCATCCTCTCCCAGAGAGCGGTCTCTTAGAGATTTCAGCCTTGCCGCTTCTTCCTCGCTGACATACCGTCCAAATCCACCACCGACAAAACCAATGCCTCCCTTCTTCAGTACCCGGTAGATTTCTTTAAATACCCGCGCCTTGTCTTTCCAGCAATGATATGAACCTCTGCTAACTATAAAATCCGCGAACTCGCTCTCAAAAGGTAGATTATGAGCATTGCCCAACACGGGAATTATCCTGTTCATTAGTCCTTCCTTCTCAATGTTCACATGTGCTACTTCATATATAGCTTTCACCTGTTCCAGAGCATATATTGTCAGATGAGAACGCCGGCACAACTCAATTGCAAAAAGAGCTGTGCCACAACCCACCTCCACGCCGATACCTTCCAGAACGCCATAATCTTCAATAATCTGTTTGGCGGTAGAGATAATTGCCGGAATAAAGTTCTGTCTAACTTTCCTGTCAAAATGCTGAGCTTCGGAAATACTCATATCCTTGTAATCAGCGGGAACACGCTCATTAATGAGTATTTCTTTATTCTTCATAATTCAAAATAACGGTTCATAATCCTTTCCAAACCTGTTGCTCCAGAGCTAAATAGATTTGATCTTATTTTAAGATTATTCCGGTTTTATCTTCTTTATTTTTCTCTTCTATTATTTCGTTAATATTTTCTTTGATTACCTGGATTGCTTGTTTAATTGATTCTTCTCGAATAACCGCGCAAACAAATTTATTTTTCAATCTTTTAATATTTGGGCCAAACATTTTTCCCGATAAAACATCAATACCCTTTAAAGCGGATGCTGTTGCCTTCGCCTTGCCGGGATCACCGTGAATTCTTGTCTCATCCTCTTTATATTTTATGTTCTCTCTGCTCTCTTTAAAAACCAATTTACCATTGGAATATATCCACACCTGAAAATATTTAGACATCCCCACATGATCGTCTGATTTTAATCTTTCATCATCATCCGTTCCAATAGCGAATAGAAATTCTCCTTTAATCTCCATGGCCGCGTTTTGAGGACATACCTTTATACATACTCCACAATTCACGCATTGGTCCTGATCAATTGTGGCTACCCAATCATTGATAGAAATAGCATCCGCCGGACAATTTATTATACATATTCCACATCCAACACATTTATTTTTGCTTATATTTATCATTTTAATTATATCTCTTTTGGGTTAACGTGAAGAACTAACTTATCGCTTCGAAATTTTTCTTCTGAGGCGTATCGTCTATAATAGTAACTACTCAGGTTGTCAGGTTCAAGGTTCACGGTTTGTTGCCTTGCGCACTTCATCTGCCAATTGCCAAACCTCAATATCTTCAAACCGTTCAATCTTCATCCCTCCCTGAACCGTGAACCCCTGAACCGTGAACCCCTGAACCGTGAACCCCTGAACCTGAGTAGTTACCTATAATAAACATATTTTTCCCCTTTAAAAAAACAAGAATGTTATACCTTTTTGGCAATTTAAAAACCATCTCCCCGGGATCTCGGCTGTAATTACCTCAGCAAACAATTACTTTCCCGGCACCCCCCGAGATATATTTCTCAGGATACAACGATTTTATCTTAGCAATATGCCGGGTGCAATGACAGGCGCAGACTATTTCCAGGTCGGAAAGGAACTCAAATTCGTGGAAGCCGTGCAAACCACCCACCAAAGCGTAAACTTTTCCGAATTGTGCGGCGGCCTTCAAAATGGTTCTTACTCCCGGATGAGAACAGCCGGCGATAACCGCGATTCCCCGATCGGTTTTCACTGCCAGGGATTGTTCTATTCCTCTTAACTCCCCGGTAGAAAAGACGTTTTCGTGTATCTGCCGAGACTGTCCTATCCGGATTACTTCCTTTGCCGTTGAGGGAGCGGGACAGGAATCAGGAATATAAACCTTGACCTGACTGTTCATTTCCAGAAAATCAGACAGGCCTCCCATATGATCGTAATGAGCATGGGAAATAAAAACTTCGTCAATAGAGACTGGATCGATACTAAGTTTTTCCATGTTTCCTAAAAGAATTGACCCCCTGGTTCCGGTATCAAAAAGAATTCGGGGGGTATTTTCCACCTCAACTAAACAAGAAAAACCCCAATCAGCTTTTAAATCCTTTTGATAAACTGTGTTATCATAAATAAATGTTATCTTCATTTCATTCTACTTTTAAAACGGAATAAACCCCTTTACCTTATCGAGTTTCAAAATGAATATTGAAATTATTGGCACCGAATCTTTAGGCGTTCGGGGACTTTGCTGCTTTATCAAAGCAGGAGAGAGGAAGATATTAATCGATCCGGGTATAGCATTAGGTTACACCAGGCATGGTTTACTCCCCCACCCTTTTCAGGTAGCTATCGATGAAAAGATTCAGAAAAAGATTATCCAGCGATGGTCGGAAGCAACCGACATAGTAATCAGCCATTTTCACGGAGATCACGTTCCATTAGCGGATGCTAATCCTTATCAACTTAATATCAGAAAAATATCCGGATTAAATCCAACGGTTAGAATATGGGCTAAAACCTCAGACTATCTTTCTTTGCTGGAGAAGAAAAGAGCTAATTTGCTTTCAATTATTTTAAATATCAGGTTAATTCCCGCCGAAAACAGAAAAGAAGGAATAATAACTTTTTCCAAGCCGATCCCCCATGGCCGAAAAAGTCACAACTTGCAGACTGTAATAATGACCAGAGTTGAAGAAGATTTAGTCTTCGTTCACGCTTCCGATATTCAGCTTCTAAACGACGAAGCCGTATCGCAAATATTAGATTGGAAGCCCGATATCGCCCTGGTGGGAGGACCGCCCCTTTATTTAGGGAAGAGAATTTCCCCCGGTCTCATTAAAAAAGCCTGGCTTAACGCTCAGCGACTCTCTCAAGTAGTTGACACCTTAATTCTCGATCATCACTTAATGAGAAGCTATGAAGGATTGAAATGGATAAAAAGCTTATCATCTAAAACCAAAAATAAGGTTATCTGCGGGGCTGACTTTATGAATAAACGCAGACTCTTATTGGAAGCCCGCCGCCAACAATTATATCAAGAGATGCCGGTTCCAGCAGGGTGGCACGAAGCTTACGCGCAAGGAAAAGCCGACACTATTTACGATTGCGAATAATCGAAGACGGCCTGGACGCAAATCCGGGTAGTATCAAGAACAGGAATCCCCAGAACTTCTTCATTTAAAATCAAGGAAAGCTCGGTGCTGCCTAAGATCAAGGCTTCAATTCCTTCCGACTTCACCATCTTCCAAGATATCTTCACCAATTCCTCTTGCGTGCTTAATTCGACCTTTCCATCGGCAAGTTCAGTCATGGTTTTGTCATCGATATACTTTCGGTCTTCCTCGCCCGGGGTGCTCAACAAAATTCCGTGTTTTTCCAGGCTCTTCTGATAGAAATCACCTTCCATGGTAAACCCGGTGCCAAAAAGCCCGACTTTGGTAAATCCATAACTTTCCACTTTGCGAGCGGTCTCATCAACCATGCTTAAGAGTGGGATCGGGGAGGCTTTAACCAATTCATCA
>Ga0208902_1001065_pt1 | contig 13509 bp, 11 predicted proteins | sample AntAceMetag02UKH_FD_184767 | JGI IMG/M metagenome (GOLD analysis project Ga0208902, IMG submission 184767) | Saline lake microbial communities from Ace Lake, Antarctica - Antarctic Ace Lake Metagenome 02UKH (SPAdes) (version 2) | ecosystem: Environmental > Aquatic > Non-marine Saline and...
GAAAGCGTCCCAGATTAACATCGTTAAAGCTCTTCGCCTTTACCTCCTTGCCCAACAACAGCTCAGTGTCTTGCTCCTCAAAGAATTGCTCCAAACGATACAAAGGATTTCTTCCAGATAACGTATCCAGTACCATTCCAAGGAAAAAAATCCCTGGGGGTAATTCCATTTGGCTCGGAACAAGATGGTTTACCAGTTCAACCAGACCAAGCCTTCCTGCGTAGGCTTTCACTATGGGGAGATGCTTCACTGAATAACTTTCAATCCCATCAAAATGTTCCAACTCTCACCTCCTGTAAGATAAATACAGTTTTTATCCTTGGCATAGCAGAAGGGGTGCTGGATGTCCAGCTAATTCTTAGATAATCATGGAGAGTTCAAAAAAATAGCCTTTCTTGCCTCTATTTGGGTGTTGAAAGTGAGCTGCATGATTATCCAACACAATTTTTCAGCGGAAATCAATGAAATTTGGTATTTAACTGGGTCGGTAGCTACGGGGATTGCGTTTCTTACTGAGTGAGGCCTGATCTGGTGATATATTGAGAATATGCCAAGTTAACAATAACGTGCATTAGTCCAGCATAGCACATCCACCAAACCCATACAAGAGTGCCAGACGTAAGTTAGCCTTTTTGCACGGAAAATCCAACGCGCACTTTATATAGGAAAACTTCACATTTGACTCGACGATAAGAACTACAAAATGAGGGAATTTTTCGTATTACTTTTCATCCAAAACCTTCCGAACCGTCTCTGCTACAACCCGAGTTGAGACAGGCTTCATAACAAATGCCTTAATCCCTATATCCTTTGCTTTCTCTTTTGAGACCAGTCTGCTGTGACCGGTGCAAAGGATGACCGGGATATCGGGCCGAATCTTCATGACCTCCTGGGCTAATTTGTCACCGTCATATGGGGCATGGTCATGTCGGTAATCACAAGGTCAAATTCATCAGGACCGGCTCTGAAAACCTCTAATGCTTCCAAGCTGTCAGATACAATCTTTTCTTTGTGACCAGCGTACAGACGATATCGGTGACCACATTGTTCAAAACAATGGTTCGCATGTCCGGCGAAATCATCAATCTCCACCAGATATTCTATTATGGATTTAACTGGTTTCTCTATTCCTTTATGAGATCATTCAAATCCGCATTGGGAATGCAGCTTCGGTATATCTTTTCGAATGTGCCATCCGCTTTCAGGTCATCCAGTGCCGACTGCCATTTTTTAACCATCTCAAGTGGAGTTCCAAGCGACATCCCGATGTAAAAATAAGTATTGCTCACAGTAAAGACCGGCTCAAGATCAACCATGCTGTATCCCGCATTTTTCACAATCTCCGGGACTGTAATATCGGTAAAGATCGAAAGTTGCACCTCTTCATTCATAAGCTGCTTAACAGTTGTTTCGGGAAGAGGGGAACTGACCAGATTCGTAAACCCTTTGCTCTTCAGATATTGCTCGGTAAACCAGTTGGTCGTCGTGGCTATGGCGGGAATTTTTCGGGCATCTTCCAAGCTGCCGATCTTGATGCCGGAGCCCTTCTTTGTGTAAAAGGTTGCGTTGTTTTTGCCGACCGGGCCCACCCATTGAAAAAGATTTTCTCTCTCCGGCGTGCGCTCAATACTGAAAAGAACCACATTCGGGTTTAACAGAGTCAAGTTGTAAGCATTTTTCCAGCTGGTCAACCGGATGTTGTCAGGAATATTCTGACGGGCAATGATTTCCCGGACTATATCTGTTACGAATCCCGTTACCTTTCCATCCTTTCTGAAGGTGACAGGAGGATATTCTTCTGTCATCAGTTGGAGTATTCCTGGCGCGTTCTCGGCGGGAAGCCATTTTGCGTAAATCTTTCTGAATGTCCCGTCCCGCTTCATCTCATCCAGTTTCTCCTGCCACTGGGCGATGAGGTTGGGCGACGTTCCCTTCGAAAAAGCTATATAGAGAAGATCCGTGGACATCGTTAGAACGTTCTCCACATCATCCATAGTGACGCCAACTTTTTTCAGAAGCGCCGGCATGACCGTATCGCTGCTGGGAAATAATTGAACTTCCCCATTCAATAGTTTTCTGACGGCAATCTCCTCGTTCGGACAGCTTTCCAGATTCGCGAACCCCTCTTTTTTCATCGCCTGCTCCGTACAATACTCCGTGACTGTGGCGATTCTTTTAACTTTCTTTGCCTCTTCCAGAGTTTCTATCTTGATTCCCGAGCCCTTCCTGGCATAAAGACTGGTATCCAGAGAGGCAACAGGCCCCACCCACTGAAGAAGGTCCTTCCGTTCCGGTGTCATGGCCATAGAGAAAAGGACAACATTAGGTTTCGTTAAAACTGCTTTGTATCCTTCTTCCCATGTTCCTATTTGAATATGATTATCCGTCCCGGTCCTCTTCAAAAGTTCCCTGACCACTTCCGTGACCTGACCAGTTATCTTGCCGTTTTCCATAAAGTTTAACGGGGCACACTCTTCCGTCAGAATCTTTAGATCAGCCGTACCATTCACGTTTTTATGAAGCGTGGCCGCGCATCCGGCAACAACTAATATGCTACCTATCCAACAAATAAACTTGATCTTTCTCATAACTTTACTCCTATAGTTACGTTGTTTAAGGTCTAAAATGGCGATAACCGGCCAAACCTACCCCTTCAAATCCGGTAGCTTGGAAAAAACGAAGAAGAAAGTGTTCCAATCGTGTCGTTCACCCCTTTTCGGCACAGTCATATTCATTCCGGGGGAATTTTGTAGCCCTGGGAAAAGTGCCGAATTTCACGGCTCTGTGAAGCTTTAATATTTCTTGAAAACACAAAAAATCAGGATTATCGAAAAATGGTAATATGCCTTACATATCTAAAATTGCGTCCAGTCCTCTGACGACACATCAGAGAATCCTACCACCACAACATATTGTGGTCAATCCATTTACCGCCTATCCGGTTTCAGAAAAGGGTTTCGTGCATCAATCTTGACCACCAAACGCCTCATTTTCATTGAAGTTTTGATTTTGTAGTCCTAATATTACCTAGTTCTTATGGCTGAGGTCAATTCATTTTTTATTAACCCAAAAACCAAAAAAGGAGGTACAGAATTAAAGGATCAAATCTTTGATTGCCCCTTCTTTATAGTGAGTCAAATATTTACCCATAATGCTTTTTGAACTCATTGTTTCTCAACCTTGTTTTTACTCTGCAGATTACATCTCTCACGGAACTGTGGTCATCTGCAACTCTTCCCACATTCATCAGCAAATCCAATTATGGTCGATTATGCACCACGAAGTAAACGAAATACGGCTTGGTTCAGTAATTGTCAACCATGATGATATGTTTGGTTGACAATCAAACGGGAGAATGTTACTAAGTCGCCTGTTTTTGGATTATAACAGGTCCATCAAATTCCTAAACTGATCAGAAGAGCCGAGTCATGAGCACAAAAGATAGATTATTGGGTTACCTCAAAGAGTGTAAAGGGGACTGGGTTTCCGGGGAATCATTGAGTAAAAGAATCGGCATTACCCGATCTGCGATTTGGAAGAACATCGGTAAATTAAGAGAAGAGGGCTATGTTATAGAATCCTCTCCCAGGAAAGGGTATTCCCTTTCGCGGATTTCCGAAATGCTCTTGCCAAATGAGATTCGCGAGGGGCTTGACACAGAGGTCTTCGGCAGGGGGGAGATTATTCATTTCAGAGAAACAGACTCCACCAACGCGAGGGCAAAGGAATTAGCAGTTCAAGGCGCACCGGAAGGGACTCTGGTTGTATCTGAAACCCAGACAAAGGGACGAGGGAGGAAAGGAAGGACCTGGTTCTCTCCATCAGAGGCCGGGATTTATGCCTCTCTCATCCTGAGGCCCAATATGCCTCCCAATGAAGCCCCGAGAATAACCTTCGTGTCAGCGGTTTCAGCGGCCGAGGCCCTCCTTGCTCTGACATCATTGGAAGTCGCTATTAAGTGGCCAAACGATATTCTTGTTAAGAACAAAAAAATAGCAGGGATCCTTACAGAGATAAGCGCTGAAATGGATGCCATAGATTATATGGTGGTTGGCCTCGGGATGAATGTCAACAATCCGCGCCTTCCTGATGACATAGAAGAAAAAGCTACATCCATTTTTATTGAGACGGGAAATCGGTTTCCAAAGGCAAGAATTGTGAGGGAATATCTGCGACGGCAGGAGAAATATTGTCGAATATTGAGAGATTCCGGGTTTGAGCCGATACTGAGGCGCTGGAAGGAGTTGACCAATACTATCGGTAAGCGGATCATGGTTGAGATGATCGACAAGAGATACACTGGAGTTGTCCAGGATGTTGATCAAGAAGGGGTCTTGATCCTTAAAGACGAAAAAGGGGCATTTCACAGGATACTTTCAGGTGATGTTACATTTGTGTAGGGAAGCAATATGAAAAACAAGGGGTTGTCAATACGAGGCATGATCTACGCGTCTATTTTTGGCGCTGTAACCGCGGCAGGGGCGTATATTATGATACCCCTGCCCCCTGTGCCAATAACGCTTCAAACCGCATTTCTGAGTCTGGCGGCCGCACTCTTGGGTGGGCGTTTGGGCGCATTGAGCCAGGTGGTTTATCTCCTTATAGGCATAATAGGCTTCCCCGTCTTTGCCGGTGGAAAGGCCGGCCTCGGTGTCTTGCTTGGCCCCACAGGAGGCTACCTGATAGGCTTTATTGCCGGGGCCTATGTGATCGGAAAATTGGTTGAGATGAGACAGCGTTCGGGGTTTATCTGGATTGTATTCTCAATGGTCATCGGCACGGCGGTGATCTACCTCTTTGGGGTAACCCAGCTAACCCTGATTGCAAGGCTCTCTATTGATAAAGCGATAACCGTGGGCGTACTTCCCTTTTTGATCGGAGACACCCTCAAGATAGCGGTGGCAGCTCTTATAGCAGTCAAGATAAGGGATAGGGTAGGGATTGTTGATTGATGATTGATGATTGTTGATTGAAGGATGCTGGTTTCTGGATACTGGATTCTGGATGCTCGATACTGGATGCTCGATACTGGATACTGGATGCTTGATGCTCGATATTGGATACTGGATGCTTGATTCTGGATTCTGGATGCTGGGCTCTCGTTTCTCTGACTTCTGACCTCCGACCTCCGACCTCTGGGCTTTGTTGCTGGAATACCGGGAGGACTCGATGGTTGGAGGAATGGGTAACGGATTCATAATCTGCGGTAATCTGCGTAACCTGCCCGCTTGTGCCTCGCAGTGGCAGGCGGGTCTGCGGATGGAATTGAAGGAATTGTGATGATCAGAGTAGAAGACCTTACCTTCCAATATGACATGAAAGAAGAGCCGGTTCTCAATCAGATCTCAGTGGATATTGAAGCAGGGGCGTATGTAGGGGTCATAGGATCGAACGGCTGCGGGAAGACCACTTTTGTAAGGCATCTTGACGGGCTCTTGTTGCCGACCACAGGGGATGTGTGGGTGGAAGGGATGAATACAAAAGACCCGGATGCGGTCCAGAAAATCAGGCAGATGGTTGGGATGGTATTTCAAAATCCTGATAACCAGATCGTGGGTATGAGTGTGGAAGAGGATGTCTCCTTCGGTCCGGGCAACTTGAGGCTACCCCCCTCGGAAATAAGAAAAAGGGTCGCGGAATCGCTTGAGATCGTTGGGATGAAGAAATATGCCAAACGGCCGCCGCACAGCCTTTCCAATGGAGAAAAGCAACTTGTGGCAATAGCAGGTGTCCTGGCCATGGCGCCTAAACATATCGTCTTTGACGAGCCTACCGCCTACCTTGACCCTTCCGGACAAGAAAGGGTTCTTGATGTCATAAAGAAACTGAATAAACAGGGCATTACCATAATCCACGTCACTCACGATATGGATGAGGTCGCCAGGGCGGATGAAATTTTTGTAATGAATGAAGGGCGGATCGTGCTGAAGGAAAAACCGGCGGAGGTTTTCCTTAGAGTTGAATGGCTGAAGGAACTTGGTCTGGGTATCCCTAAGGTCACCGAGCTTATGTGGCAGTTGCGAGAGATGGGGAGGCACGTTCAGACCAATGTCTTCACCTTAGAGGATGCGTGTATTGAGTTAGGCGATTTATTGAGGGATTGACAATACTGAGTATTGAGGGCGTAAGGCGTAAGGCTCAAGGCGCAAGGGACGTAACGAGTATCCCCGCTGCAAACGGGATTTCCGCTGCGCTACAACCAGTATCGAGTATTCCCGCTGAAGACGGGATTTCCGCTACGCTACAACCAGCACCCAGTATCCAGTATCCAGTATCAAGCATCCAGTATCGAGTATCCAGTATCATGTATAAAATAGGCCAATATATCCCCGGGGAATCAATCATCCATCGGTTAGATCCGAGGGTCAAGATTGGGTTTGCTGTTGTATTGAGCATATTGATTCTAAAGGGGGAAATGTTAACAGCGGCGACCATAAGCGCTTTCCTGGTTGCCCTTATTCCGATCTCACGATTAACTCCTCGCCATATAGCCAAGGCTCTCAAGCCGATGTTGTTTTTCTTTGTGCTTCTCTTTATGCTGCACCTTTTTTTCACTGACGGGACACCGATTCCCCCGTTTCCCTCCTGGCGCGTGACAGTGACCTATGAAGGGCTATTCAAAGGCGCAATTACTACATGGCAATTTATCCTTCTCATATTGAGCGCTTCAATCCTCACCATGACAACATCCCCAACTGAATTGGTAAGCGGTATTGAAAGACTTCTGCGACCCCTTAAGGCCCTCAAAATTCCGTCACACGATATTGCAATTATGATATCCATTGCCCTGAGATTTGTGCCCACGTTTCTTGAAGAAATAGACAGGATCAAAGAGGCGCAAATGGCCAGGGGGGCCAATTTCAAGACCGGCCCCTTTATCCGCAGGGCAAAATCCGCCGTCTCGTTATTAGTCCCGCTTGTCTTATCCTCTTTTCGCAGGGCTGATGAACTTGCCACTGCCATGGAGGCACGCGGATACAGGAGGGGGTCTCGAACTTATATGAGGGAGCTCTCTATGGCGCGAGCTGATTATGTGGCAGTAGTGGTGATGGTTTCAATGACAGGCCTTCATTTTTTTCAGACCCCTTTTTAGCCACCCCGATGAAATAGAAAAGAAAAGGGCATTTCATGGGGCAGGCAGACACACACAGACTGACACAGACAAAAAGGGCAACGCCAATCTATAGTTGACAAACTCGTAAAAAGTCGGAAAGCATCCGTTGTCGTCATTCCCGCGAAAGCGGGAATCCATTAAAATCAATCCCGCGGCGGCGGGAGACTCCTGCTTTCGCGGGAGTGATGGCCTTGGAGACTTTTCACGAAACCATCATAATTTGACTTCAAGAAAGGGACTTCTTATCACCATGCAAAAGACCACACTTTTTTGTCGGAAATAGACCGAGGGGAAGTTCTATATGAGAGGATACCCCAACGTTGCAAAAGTCGAGGATGCCATTCGTAGATCCCGCTCATCGGGGAGATCTTAGACGTCGAGGGTGAAGCTGTAGTACTTTACTGCGAACCCTCGACAACCCCGCCATGCGGGGCAGGCATAGGAGATGCAGGTTGAGCTTGCGAAATCCCGCAAGGCGGGATATCCTCGGCTTTCCCGTAGGGTAAATAAAATGGCTGTTTTTCCTGCTTTCAGGATGCCACCTGTAGTGGATTCCATCAAAGCATTAAAAATGAAGAGATAGCCTGTATTTGTAGCTTTTAAGGTTATTTTGCGATTTTATTTATGCAACTAAGGGGGATAGCCTGTCCGATCCCCACTCACGAATTGTCTGAAGAGGACGATTGAAATGTTTTATCAAGGAAGTGTTTTGTATCCTCAGGCAGAGAAGTAAATCTTAAACAGATACGGACATGGGGAGAGGTAGTCGCTGGCGGATCAATAGACGTGACTTTTGCGTAGATCTCAGAGAGAGATGAGGTCTCGGAGGAAACCAGGAGTATTTTGAGGTTGGAAAGCAACCCCACCTCCTTGTCGAGTGAGGCCACGGCACCAGATGGGGAAAGCCCTGTTATGTGTCCGGGTATCGCCCTTTCCGATACCGCTTTACCCTCCACGACAAAACAGCTAATCGCCAACGGTCGTTCTAAGCTCCTGAATTCCTCAGGCGCCTTTTCAGACAAAGAAACTTCGTATTTTCCCTTTATACCGTTGACATCATAGAGTGTCACTGCCTGATCGATACCCTTAAAGCGAACTTCCATGGTATCTTGTATCAGCACGTGGGATTGTATTTTGCGATAGGTTGTAGGGCTGATCAGGATCTGTCCGCCAATAGTATTGGACTCAATCCGATAGGTCTTGTTGATAGGGCTCCCCACTGCGCCGTACTTAGTGCGTTTTTCAGATCCGATGTTGCCGACAACGACCTCTCCGGTGTTAATGCCGATACCCATTGAGAGCTCAGGGAGATTTTTTTGTTGCTGAACTGCATTTATTCCAGGCATTGCATTTTGCATCTCTATGGCGCACGCGATAGCCCGCTCCGTGTCATCGCTTGCACTAAGAGGTGCGCCAAAAAATACTAAGATACCATCACCTTGCAACTCATCTACGGTTCCCCTGTAGCGTGCAATAATTTCCACCATTCGTTCAAAATAGTTATTGAGGATATTGATGATTTCATGGGGAGAAAGTCTGGATGAGAGGGAGGTAAACCCCCTCAGATCGGATACGAGGAAGGTTACCTGGCGGCTTTCTCCGCTCATCTTCAAACCCTCGGGTGAACCGAGCAGTTCCTCCACTATTTCATTGCTCAGATAGCGGCCGAAGGTGGCACGTATAAAATGCCTTTCCCGCTCTTCTCTGATAAAGCGATAAACCACTATAAAGATAATGGCAAAGACAAGCATCAGGAGGGGTCGGAAAACCGGAAAGATAAGGTTCCCATAAAGAAACCCTGCGCCTACAGCGGCGATATAAAATGCTGAGACACTGCTGGCCCCTAAGGTGAAATAGAGTGAGGAGAACCTTAAGGAGAGGACAAAGAGAATGATCAGTAATATTACCTCTATCATCATCTCTTGCAGTCCCGAGAGTTCCTTCAGAAACGACTCTTGGAGGATGGTATGTATTGTATTCGCGTGAATACCGCTTGAAAGGAATTCAGCATCGGTCGGTACAGGGCCTAAGTCTGATGATCCTGTCAATACCTCCGATACCATGACGATCTTCCCATTTAATTCATCTCGCCACATCTCCATTTCATCACGATCATCAGAGGCGTAAAAGAGGTCGGCAAAATTATAGTGTCTCATGCGCTCCCATGAGCCAATGAAGTTAATCAACATATTTCCATGTAGATCTATCGGGATCACGGTGTTATGTTCTGATGATTCTCCGGGTCTCTTGGCATCCTTGAGGGTAATCGATTTTCCGGGCCTGATGATGATCTTTCCAGGAGGCACATTAAGATAGTCACAGATCCCCCTAAAAGCAAAACTTGGATAAAATGCTCCCTTAAACCTGACCAAGAGCGGTATCCTGCGATTGATCCCATCGGGATCAGTGTTGATGTTGAGATAACCTAACCCCTTAGATACTGATGCCAGTTCCTGAAAGGTAATAATTGGTTTGACACCTTCATAAAGATTATTAGGATCTCCATCAACGACCACATTCCACTCTGTTAGCTTGAGGTACACGACCTCATTTGAATCCCTTTTAAGTTGCTGACTTTTTTGATCTCCTTCTTTTTCTAACTTGAATGCCATTCCAAAATATACATTGCCGGCCTCTTTTGTGGCGTTTATCAGTGTACGGTCTTCAACCTGATCGGAACGTGCTGCAAAGATGAAGTCGTACATCTGGGCTGATACGTCCATTTTGGCCAGGTTTCTCATCACCCGCGCGTAGTGAGAGCGGTCAAGGTAAAAGGTCTTGAGTTTCTTAAGACTTGTGTCGGAAATATCCACGTGGACGATAGCCCCGTCGTATTTGGGCTGGAAATAGGATGAGGATGATCTGAATAGAAAGAGACGGTCAATGGCCTTTTTATCCCACGTCTCAAACAGAATTGGGAGGAGCCAGAAACATATGTGGGCCGTCAAATAAGCGCCTACAATCAAAAGAATTGTAATTTGAATATGTTGTCTTTTATTTGTGATCAATAGTAAATGTCTTGCCGTAAAAATTAGATGTCGAAACCTCAGACGCGATCGGATCGATATCGGGAAAAGCGGATTGCTCGTCTTTGACCGCACCTCGAACATTACCCCCGATGGCAATAGGACGTTCGGCAGGGGTTGCAAGTTTTCGATGCTTCCGATTTATCTTTCTGATCTCGGCAAGGAGCTGTTCGGCCAATTTCTTTTTCTCTTCACCGGAAACAGAATTGTATTTCGTGTACTGTGCCTCAAGCTGGTGTAATCGTTTGGCAGATGCGAGAAGATAAAAGGTTTCAAGCCCTACATTCCTGTCCAGTTCAAACCATGTCATCCCCTTGGGGATATAATACTTCTCGCCTGTTTTATAACCTGATTCAAACAGCTTTAGCGTGTAGGGGAATAAGAGGTATATCTCATCATCTGCGGTTCTGTAAAATAGATACACAAAACATCTGTTTTTAAGCTGGAGCAGCAGCTTTAGACGATCCCCGGTTTTCAGGACGGTATCACGTGTGATAGCAACGAGCCTGCGGTCATCAGTTGATCCGACCACCGCACCAAATGCCCAGCGGAAGGATACCGCATCATCTCCCTTCTGTTCCGCAATGACGTCCTCCCGGGTCGAAAAAAGGGAGAATAGAGAGATGGCAAGGAACAGAGCCATATTGATTGATAGAAAACGTTTCATCTTATTCCCCTCCAGTTAGAGGCATCGTTTTTTGATTATTTTTTTCCGATAAAGAAGAGAAACTCACCCTCTCCTTCAAGCCTGCCGTATAATGGGGTTTGGGCCTGCCCCGAGGCATTAGAGACTGTCGGCCTGAGATAGGCCCCCAGTTCGGTTCCGGTTACGACGTTATCTTTATTAAAGTCCGCCTCTCCCTCGAGGGCCTTTAGAAAATAGGTGGTAAAGAGTCCATGGCTTCCCTTTTCCTGTACTTGCTCTCCCTTGCCGCCGGCGGTGATAATCTGAACCACGCGCATGGAGGATATCTTCCGCAAATAATCACTGATCTTAGGTGAAACCCCACCGGATCTATTGAGACCCAGACCGGAATAGCAGGAGTCCATGGCATAGAGAATGTGTTTTGCAGGTATTCGGTTGGAAAGGGATCTTATTTGATCCATTGAGATGGCCGTAGCGCCATAGTTGGAGACATCGCCATCAACAGGGATGATATATCCCCTTTTTCCCCCTTTGGGCAAATCCTCGGTCTGGCCATGACCTGCAAAGTAAAAAAAGAGGCGGTCATTACGTCCCACTGTCTCGGGGAGTTGATGAAAAAGCTCTGTCAGGATCCTCCGTTGTGTAGCCTCCTTATCTAAGATAACGGTGATGTGATCGAATCCGGTCTTCTTCAATTCTTCTGTAATAGCCTTGGCATCATTGACGGCAAACTCCAACGAAGGCCATTTTTCGTAGCTGTTTATTCCAATGACTACGGCAAAGGATTTTCCATACAGGTCTTTCTCCTGTGAAGGGGTCTCCACTTTGATTACCGGGGGCAATGTGTATTCCTTTCCTTCTATAGATACAGATATTGTTGATTGATTGCCGAGGCGATCGGCCGCCTCTACAACGATTGTATTGGTCCCCACCTCGATCGGAACATCTTTCAGAAAATTCCCATATTTATCAACAGTGGTATCCATTTTGCTCACTTTAACCCATAAGACCCCGCTCTTGTCTGTTGCAATACCCCTTACGGAGATGGTTTGGCCCTGACTAACCAGATTCAGCCCCCGCCTTGTAGATGGCTCATAAAGTATAATTTTAGGGCCATTCGTGTCCTTCTCTTTCTCGATTTTGGATTTTAAGACCAGTGATTTCGGGTAATCTCCTCGTATTTCAAGAGATTTGTTGAGGTATCTGCTTGCTTCGTCAAGATCACCCTTTTGAAAGCATAGGCCGGCCAACAAGTAGTACAATTTATAATTGGCACTCCCTAAATCGGCGGCCTTGGTGAAAAACTCTATGGCCTTTTCTTTATTCCCCTTTTTACGGTAATAGTTGCCGACCAGTTCATAGGGCCTTATAAAACCCGGGCAGAGGTCAATGGCCTCCATATAATATCGGTAGGCATCTTCTTTCTTTGAAGCAAACTTCCCTTTCCAGAAGAGATATGGCGCTGTATCACATCCGGTAGAAGGGGTGGATGGGCTGAATTTTACCTCTTCTGATATCTCCTGGGTGCTATTTATCCTGAAGTTGTCGAAGGCGGCCATAACAGGTTGATCCGCCTGAATGGAGGTCCTATTGGCAAGAAAATTTGCCAGACCTAAACCAACCACAACTTCACCGGGCATACCTGAGAATTTCCCGATCTCTTTCCACTCCAAATCTCCACGTTCTTTGCGAGACGTGGTGATTTTGTTGCCGATTCTCACAATTCTAAGTGTGCCCTGAAAGTCTCCGATCCGTTCCCATTTTCGAGATAAAGGCTCCCCTTTTTCCTTGAAAGTGGCAAAAATTGAGGGCTTACTGTCTGACCTTTTTGAAAGGCCGACAACGGTAAAATACCTGCTGTGTTTATCCTTTGCCACAAAGAGGAGGAGCTGATCCATATCTCCTGCTTCGTCCACGAAATCCATACGGCAGTCGACCTGAATGTCAAAATCACCCTTGAGGGTCCATCTTGATGTGAGGCCCCCTCTCTGAAAATCGCCGGTTCTGGTCTTTATCAATAACCTCCCATCTTGAACCCCTATCTCCGGAATTTGAAATATGTTTTTTCCAAAGGGGAGTACTCCGGATCTCTTCCATATGTTATCTCTCAGTTTTTCAAATGCGTCGTTGTAATGGGCGATTTGAGCTTGGGGTAAATTCTTTTGTACGGCAGTGGTGTAGGCCTCAGATGATGAGGCACGGGCTTTGGTTGCTAAAAAAGATAAGCATATCAGGCACAGGACAAAAAGCCAAAACTCTATTTTTCTCATGATGACCTCCCGTAGGGTATAAGACCGGATTGAATTCAAATCTCCGGCATGTGGGTCATATATCCTCTTCCACTATCTCCTCTGCCGCGTTTATCTTGAAATTGTCGAACGTGGCGGTGATAGTTGATCTCGCCGTAATAGAAGTCCTGTTTGTCACAAAGTTTTGAAGTTTAAATCCCAAAATAATATCCTTCGGAGTGAAGCGAAAGGTATCCATCTTTTTCCATTCGGCATCTCCTTTTCTCTTAAACAGCGTATTTATCTCATCTCCTATTCTCACTATCCTCAAGCTTCCATCGAAGTCCTTTATCTTATACCAGTCTCCACGATGAAACCTGCCGTTTTTCCTGGCTACTGAAAAAATGGTGCTAAAATCACGGCCGCCTTTTTTGAGCAAGGACAAAAAAACAGTGTCATCTTTTCCGATCTCTTTCCCTTTTCCTATGGCAGCAA
>Ga0208902_1001066_pt1 | contig 13506 bp, 9 predicted proteins | sample AntAceMetag02UKH_FD_184767 | JGI IMG/M metagenome (GOLD analysis project Ga0208902, IMG submission 184767) | Saline lake microbial communities from Ace Lake, Antarctica - Antarctic Ace Lake Metagenome 02UKH (SPAdes) (version 2) | ecosystem: Environmental > Aquatic > Non-marine Saline and Alkaline...
TGCGAACAGCCACGTAGCGGGGGAAGCCTCCTGGGTGAGAATGGGCCCTCAAGCAGCTCGTCGGAGCACAGGTGGCTTCCCCCGTGGGTTATGTAACTCCTAAACCCTTTATATGATTATCAAGTCTGCCTTTGACTCTTGCTCGTAACCTCCAAAAACAATAAGAGTCAACGGCAGACTTGACCCCCACACCACTTGTTCTTGGACAGGATTGACGGGATTTGCAGAGTATAATGCACAAATCAAGATGTGACACCAGTTTCCTTCGTGAGCAATGCAATCAGTAGGGTGAAAAGAAAGTTGAGAAGTAATAAGTTCAAAAAGCGTTATGGCAAATATTTGAGTCACTATAAAGAAAGGTCAATCAAAGACCCCTTTTCTTAGTTTATTTTTAGAAAATACTAGTTTCATTTTGTTTGAAATTTTGAGGAATTAAAGATGGGAACTCTGGCGCGAGGTGTTATCAAAGGATATCGTTATGCCCAAAGAGAAGCTAGGAGGGAAAGACGCGAGTTAGAACGCGAGTTAGAAAGAGAAGATAGGAGGGAAAGCCGCGAGTTAGAAAGAGAAGCTAGGAGGGAAAGCCGCGAGTTAGAAAGACAGCAGGAATATTCGCAAAAACTGCAAGAGCTAGAGGAAGCGGCTATCGAAGTTAGTGAATTTGAGAATCATATAAATGGTTTGATATCCTCATACAAGCAATGTGGCAAAGTCTGGAACTGGAGTAAAATATTGTCATCTAAACCACCTGCCAAACCGTCAAAGCTTTATGCTCATGAAAATGCTGCAAAAGATAAACTGAATGAGTATAAACCAAGCTTTTTTGATAAATTATTAAGACGCTCGGAAACGAAACGTAGGAAGTTGGCTTCTGATGTTGAAAAAGCAAAACTGGAAGATGAAAAAGAATATAAGAAGGCTTTAAAAAATTATGAGCAAAGATATGGCTACTGGAATAAATTGCAAAAACTTGCCAATAAGATAATAGCAGGAGATCCTAAAGGTCTTATCGAAGCCTGCAAAGGGATTAACACCTTCAAACAGATTATAAGGCTTATCCCGTTAATTGAATTCAAAACAGATGACAGTATTTACATTGAAGCTATTTTAAGGCTAAGAGGTGATGAAATTATTCCAGATATGGAAAAGAAACTTTTAAAAAGCGGTCGGCTTTCTGTTAAGAAAATGCCTAAAACCAAATTTTACAAGCTGTATCATGATTATGTTTGGGGGTGTGTATTAAGGGTTGTTCGAGAGTTATTTGCTTTATTACCGATTGAAATGACTATAATCACTGCTTTCGGTAAAGTTTTCAATTCACAGACTGGTCATAGAGAAGAACATCCTTTGCTTTCCATAGTAATTACAAGGAAAATTATGGAGAATCTTGATTTTGAGACTTTATCCATATCTGATGTAATGCAAAAGACTGTATCCCACATTAAATTCTTAAAGACTAAAGGATTTAGACCCATCAAGAAGATAGAGCTTTCAGACGTGAAAAATTGGATATGAAATTCAATCTTTGTTTTTGTATTGCAGTCTTCAGAACAAAATGAAATTTGCTATTGGCTAACAAGGCAATGCAGCGGACGTCTTATAGCCGCCGCTGATTTCTGTGTTATACCGATGGAGAGATGAATGTTTCACGAAGTGAAAGACACACAGATCGAACTTGAAGCGCAAGCCGGATACAAGCCGCTTGCTATTGAATCGGGGATTACGATTCTTCCGTTATCCGAACTCGGTGATCGTGAATTCGAACTATTGGTCTATTCATTAATCAAGCAGGAGATAGAAGCGGGTTTGTGTCCCGGCTTTGAACGCGTTGCCCTTATGCAAGGGGTCGCTGAGCGGGGGAGAGACTGCGTCCTCTACAGTAAAACTGGTATCGTCGGGGTAGTCCAATGTAAGAAATATGCCGCTAGGATGTCGAGGCCACAGGTCTTGAAAGAAGTCCTAAAATTTATCTTGTTTGCTACTCTGGACAAGTCAATTCTGCCAGATCTCAATAATTTCGAGTATTGGTTGTATGTTTCCAACGACTTAACAGGGCCAGCCATTGACCTTGTATTCTCATTTGCAACTGAACTACAAAAGGATGTTGCTTCTGGGAACGTTAACAAATACGTCGGTGATCTGGTCGCTGAATACGAGGCGTTTTCCTGCTATGTAGGCGCACTACCAATCGCAGACGTGCTTGATCTCCTCAACGGCATACGGTTATCGGTCTGTAATGCCACAGATCTCACAAACAGAATCTATAAACAACAGGCGATACTTTCGACTTTCTTTCGCATCAAAACTGTCGTTGCACTTGAAAGCGCGGATGTGCTGATAAGAAAGGCCCTCGACGACCACGGCCTAAAGCTAATCACTGACAACGATCTGAGGGCTCTGCAGGCAAGGATCGGTAATGTTCCTATCGACGATCGAATCAACCTAGGTTGGGTTGATTTCTTCGGCTTCAGTAAAGATTTCTTTGAGCATCTGAGAGGCGAGAAGTTTAAGGAGTTGATGACGGCAGTTACTGCTGTCCAGGCTGTTCTAGCCCGAGAGCAGATAGACTTTGTAAACTCCGAGATATCTAGATGCATACAGGAAAAGATAACGTTAACTCTCCTGGGCACGGGTGCGATACACCGTTTCACAGTGGGCATAGCAGCGCCTTATCTCCTTGGGAGACTAACTCCCAAGATCGTAGCTGGTAGCCTGCCCAAAGATCTGCTTGTTAAGTTCCATCCCCAATGCAGCCTCACGAAGGACGATCTGGTTCGACAGGTGTCTGAAGTCCTATTGGAAAGTAGCCGTCTTGTAATGCGAGGAGATTATAGCCAAATAGTCGGAGATCAGGATCTGGTCCGATTCAAATTAAAGCTCTTTGAACAGATCCATGAAGGGCTGGATAGCGCCGAAGCCGCCAAGGAAGTTCTGGACCGAGACTTGCCGGTCATTCTTCCAGTATTAGATCAAATAGAAGTGGAGATAGGGAGTAAGATCCATTCGGAGTGTACTGTCGTCATTAAAGATGCCTCTTTTTTGGAAGATAAGGATCAGATGAACAGAATGGTAAAGACCATTCGGAGTATAGACAAGGTATAACAAACGGCTGAACCTGGACTTGTTACAGCGCTGGCACGCTGTAACAATCCGGTTAGCCTTCGCGTTGACGCGCCTTCGGCGCGTCAATACGGAGTTGAGCTGAGCAAGGCTCCGCCACGCCCGACTGGCCGTCACGCCTACGGCGCGACAACCAGTCGTTCGAGTCGGACCTTTTTTCCGGCATAATCAGTCCGCTTCGCGGCCTATTATGCTGGAAAAAACGCCGCTCAACTCCGTATTATGCAAAAAAATATTATCACATTTCACTAATGAGGAAACCATTTAATGTCTCTTTCTGAATATATACAACGCATCAAAAATGTCGCAAAGACAGCAAAATCTGAATCAAAACTCGAAGGTGAATTCAACCAAATCCTAAAGGAATGTCTTGCGGATTTTGATATTGACTTCGATCCCCATGTCAACGAGACATTGAAAAGTATGGGCCTTTCTCAGGTGAATGCCGACAGACCCGATGGAGTATTTGGTCACATTGTCTATGACTATAAAGCTCCAAAAGTTCTCTCTTCTGCAAAAGACATGCAGGAGGCTAAAAATCAAATTGAAAGGTATCTCGACCGGATCACCGGGGGGCACGCAACTGATGTCACAGCTTGCGGTCAATGGTTTGGTTACATTTGCGATGGCGTTACCCTTGTATATTGCCGTTCTAATTCGCGGATTTGGCAGTGGTCTCGCCCATTGCCTATTACAGAAAGCTCATTACTTTTTCTTGTGCATGCCTACCGTTCTTTACAACGCAAGCCGCTAACAGCAAAACTCCTCAGCACTGCTTTTGGCAAGGAATCAGTTGTTGCGCAAGAGCTAATCCGTGTAATGTGTTCACACCTGTCAAAACCTCGGCATAAAACAAACATGTTGTTTCGTGAATGGAAACGCTTGTTTGAACAAGTCTCAACATACGGATTAGATCAACTCCCTTCCCTCAAAAAATGGGCCAAAGAGAATGGTATAGCGACAAAGGATGCTTCACATATTCTTTTTGCAATGCACAGTTATTACAGCCTTGTGGTCAAAATTGTTACATCTGAGCTCCTTTCAATTTCAACGCATAGCACTTTTTCAGTCTGTGAAGAAATCACAGCTACAAAAACGATAGAGGAACTGCAGAAAAGCATGGGTGTCAGGCCTACACAGTTGACAGAGAACCGAACAAACAGGTTAGCAAAATTGTTTCGGATTTTGATTTGTCAAATGTGTAGGTCTGACACCCATGCCCTTCATTTATTGTACGTGTTGTTCGCCCTGACAATCAACATGAGGATTTCCCGGGCGATCTCCCTTAGGGCCTTTCCATGGGTGTATTTATTGTAGCGGGAGAAGTTCTTCACAATCTTCTCAAAATAAACCAGCAGATCAAAGGCCGCCTTGTAGATGGGAAGGTGTTCATATTGCGCCAAAAACAGACCCTCAAAAAAATGTCGCGGAAACGGGGATATAATCCCCCTGTACCCCCTGATTCAAATAATCAAAAAGTCAAATGATCAAATTATCCATCGCCCCGGGAACGCACCGCAAAAGCCCGTTCGAGGATGGAGGGGTTACGGCTGCCCCAGATCCTGGCGCCGGGGCTGAAGTAGAAGAGCCTGGCACCCGAGGAACCTTCAGTTTCACTCGACCAAACCGCCCAGCCAGTGGTTTTCAATAAAGGTGTCATATTGCGGTCACCTGCACCTTTTTTGTAAAGGGTTTTCAGTTCATCAGTGGTCGGCATCCTCCAACCCCCACCATCAAGGTTCAGGCTTTGTACCCAGGATCTGGCTTCATTCCAGTCGGTATTGCTGTCAGGCCCCGCTTTCCATTCAAGGCCGGTATTTGTGTCTTTCACGATCCCATTGGCATATAAGGGCATGGGTGTCAGGCCTACACAGTTGACAGTCTATGCTTTTCTTTCCGAATGTCCCAACCACGCCTTGCACCCGATTAACGGGTGAAGGCGAATGTTATACGCAACACACAAAGGGGGTCATCTGCCTTTGACTCTTGCTTTATTTTTTGATAGGCTGACCCTATGCCTAGACCGTTAAGAATTCAATATTCAGGTGCGTGGTATCACGTGAAAAAGGGGTCAAGTCAACTCTTGACCCCTCTCCACTCTCTGAAACGACATATGAGCAGATCATTGAAATTGTGAAAAGAGGATATCCGACAAGCCTAAACCTAAGAGCAGCGTTTAAAACATAGAGGAGATCAACTTAATAGCAAATTCAACATAGAAAAAAGGAGGTGGAATGATGGCGGTAGACGAAAAAACGTGGACATTTTACAAGGACCTACTGGGATACACTGATGAAGAACTGGAGGAATTCAAGAAGAACCCGAATAACGAAGATGTCGTTTCCAAGGCACCCGCGCTGATGGATCGGACCATCATATTCGAGGTGGCGGCCTCGCACGGCTGCGCCAGTCAGCACAAGGTTGGAGACAAGTTCTATTTTGACGGATCGGGGAACCTCCTCACAAAGAAAAGTCCGAAAAGAATCTGCTTGAGCGCCCTGACTGCCATGGCTCCTCTGGTGGCCGCGGCAAATGAGTTGTTCTACGCCGGGGTGGACTCCAACGAATTGAGGTTCAAGAGAACGGCCTGTAATGATGTTGGTCTCGATTGCGGGGGCTGGGGAAGGTTGGTCCTCGAGATCGGGGTGGAGGCCAAGAAAAAGGATCAGTGAAAAGGACGGTGTTGACCCCTTCTCAATTGAATGGCAAAAGTAGACCCCTTTGCTTTCACCGGAGAATTGAAATTACTCAAGAAACTGTGTCAACATTTCTTAATTAGGAGGGTAAATCTCATGAACAGCACCCGCCAATGCTTGTTTGCAACACTTATCGTATTAACCATTTTCTTCATCTCCGGGACCGCAAACGCTCAAACCTCTCTCGATTCCATACTCGATCCTTATCTGACTCGATATGACCTGCCGGCCATTGCAGCGGCTGTAATCAAAGACGGAAAAGTTGTTTCAGCCGGTGCCGTGGGTACGCGGAAGGCAGGTGTAAAGAGTCCAGTGAGTCTAAATGACCGGTTCCACCTCGGCTCAGATACGAAGGCGATGACTGCCTTATTGGCAGCTATGCTGGTAGAAGGAGGAAAACTTCGATGGGGCACAACAACAGCCGAGATTTTTCCCGAGCTTGCGGAAAAGATGGACCCGAGGTTTCGACGCGTCACACTTGAGCAACTACTGTCGCATACGAGTGGTATCCCGACCGACAATAAAGATATCGTCAGAATTTACTTTGAAGGAATGTCCAATGATGGAAACCTCGATGATTTGAGGTACTGGCTCGTTCAACAGTGGAGCAAGCGGCCTTTAGAGTCCGACCCTGGCACGAAATTCGCCTATTCGAACATGGGATATACAATCATAGGCGCCATGATTGAGCGCGTCGTGAAAAAGACCTGGGACGAAGCCATAACGGAACGGATCTTCATCCCTCTGAAATTGCGGACCGCCGGCCTCGGACCACAGTCTTCTCTCGGCAAGATAGATGCGCCTCTCGGGCATTCCATAGTCGATGGAAAGGTGAAGGCCATCTTGGCCGGACCTAACGGTGACGTCCCTTCGATCATCGGCCCTGCCGGAATTGCGCATATGTCCATCCTCGATTTTGCGCGCTGGGCAGGATGGAATGCCGGCGAGGGAAAGCGTGCCCCAACCCTTGTTACGCCGGAGACAATGCGCAAGCTCCACACCCCAGTCATTACGATGCCGAAAAAAAAAGATGCCAAACCCGGTACACCGCCAGGCGGAAAATATGCCTTAGGGTGGGGCGAGCTAACCGTTGACTGGGCTCCTTATCCCCTGCTCTATCACGGTGGTTCTAATGGCATGAACCTGGCTCACATCTGGCTCGATACTAAACGTGATTTCGCGATGGTCATCGCTACCAACATTAGTGGACAGAAGGCGAAAACAGCTTTCTTTGCCCTTGCGAACGAACTGTATGCGAAATTCGCGAAGAAACAAAATGTGGATAAATAGTAAATTTAGTCAGGGGGTAGAGTAGAGAGATAGTTCTGGCAGCTTTATGGAAAAGCGAGACGTCTATGATTTTATGCGTTTCTTTGTATTACCCGAAAGGGTCTGGAAACTGATCTCAAACATAATACTTAGGGAGAAAACCTAATGAAAAAGCACCGTTGTCTGACGCTCTGTGCAATTCTTGTGATTTTCATTTCCATATCTTTTTCGGGCTGCGGCGATGATGGCAACCCCGGTTCCCTCCGCGTGAGGGTCGTAAATGAGGATGGCAAAGAGATCGCTAATTCAACTGTAGTGCTTGGAAATCCAGACGGCAGCATGGTCACCTTCGGCACTACAGACGCAACTGGAATTATACGTTTCCAAAACCCTCCCATAAATGCAACCGTCACTGCCGCACTCGACTGCCAGGCATATTCAACTGCATACTATTTTCTTTCAGCAGCATATGACGTTAATATCCCCGACGTAACACTTACGTTAGACGAGTGCACCGATGACTCTCACTTTGGAACCCTGAATGTAAATGTAACGGACGGCCTAAGCGGAATAGACTCCAGAGCCGTTACAGTTGGGGGCCTCACCCTAGGGGGAAGTTCTCACTCATTTTCTCTTTATGTTTACCCGTCCGCTTTCCAGAGTGACGGAAAGATTTCAGTTATCGCGGTTGGGTACGATGAGGATCATAATCCGGTCGGCTACGGCCTCCTGCTCGATCAAACCTTTTATGACGAGAGCACCGTGGATGTAACCATTGATAAGACAGATCTTGGAGAGATAGAGTACCTTATGCAAAACATCCCGCAGTCGGCAATGGGGTATTCTTTTTCAAATCCGATCAAGAGAAAAGATGCCTATTCATATATTTTTCATAGTTGGGGTGAAGCCCCGGTGCCGTCATCGGTAAACATCCCCTATATTTTAGATTTTGGAGAAAGCTACAAATTCAACGCTCTCCTTCGTGTAGACAGTGACGGGGATGGGACCATCGATTCAGAGATAGGGATGCAAAAAAAATCGCTGACTCAATCGAGTCAGATCTTCGATTTCAGTAAAACTCTTTTAATACCCACTAACCTCACATTTTCTATGACAAAGCCGGATTGTCCGACCATTTCATGGAGCGGAAGCGATGCTTCTTCGCAGTTCATTAAGATTTCTCTTTACTCTTACATAACCTCCCCTGATAAATCCTATTTCAGCTATTCGTTCATTCTTCCGCCATCCAGGACAAGCATCGTATTCCCGGAGCTTCCTGAAACGCTTGCGGCATTCAGGCCCACCGGGTATCAAAACCTTTATATCACTGCAAACAAATATGATATCTATTCAGGATATGACGACTATCTGAGAAAAACCGATATGTATTACAGCGGTATGTATGAAGAGCCTGCCGAGTCAGTTTTCACATACAGTGAAACGGGAGTTTCAAAACCTTAAACGGCGAGGTACGAGTCTGCTGTTTCTCTGTAATAACAACAAATTAAAAAGGGGAAAGGCAAATAATGCTTCTTTTAAAGACGAGTTAAGGACAGTGGAAAAATAGGGCTTCTGAGAGGAATACCGCTAACCTCTGACATAGTTTACCGCATTCCTGAAAATATTGATCCCTTCCCCCCCCTCCTGTAGGGTTCCCTCGCCTTGACGTGAAAGCTCTTGTTTCTTCCTGGTCCAGTCAGGATGATTGGTGAAATGGTTAAAGGCCTCCGGGTGAGGCATCAGACCGAAGACACGACCGGTAGGGTCACATATCCCTGCGATGTCCCGGAGTGATCCATTGGGGTTTAGGGGCCACAGGCCGGCCGCTTCTACTCCATTCTCATCGGCATACTGCAACACTACCTGCCTGTTTTCAAAGAGCTGTTCAATGGTCTGAGCAGAGGCATAAAACTTCCCCTCACCATGCCTCACCGGGAGTTCCAAATCTGAAAGCCCCTTAGTAAAAACACAGGGTGATGCCGGGTTAACCTTGAGTCTGACCCAGGTATCAATGAAATTCCCTGAATCATTATAGGTCAGGGCCACACTACGCTCCCGGTACTGCCCCCCGAAGCCTGGGAGCAGGCCAAGATTGACCAAGGTCTGGAAACCGTTGCATATACCGATGATGAGATTACCGTCTTGAATAAACTTCTCTATCTCCTCGCCAAGATGATGCTTCAGTTTGGAGGCCATCAGGACTCCTGCCCCGTGATCGTCTGCCCAACTGAATCCCCCACCGAAGACTAAGATTTGATAGTCACTCAATCTGATTTCAACATCATCTTTTTTGCCACTGATCAGCTCATTGATGTGGACCCTGTGGGAATCAGCGCCCGCTGATTTTAGAGAAAAATCAGTTTCATAATCGCAATTGAGCCCGTAGCCTGTGAGGACCAGCGCTTTTATCTGTGTCATATCAGCTCTCCAAAAGGCCTTTTCCATGAATCCTTTAATCCAAATATTTCTTCCTTTATGATAGGTTCGCCGTTATCAGATCTTATGATAAGAAAAGGGGATTTCGTAACTGCGCCCACCCTCTCCATATTCATGTCGGCAAGAATCTCCTCGAACCGCTCCCTTTTCCCGGGAGCGACTGTTATGACAAATCTGCCGCACGATTCTGAATAGAGTGTCTGACCTGGTGTAAGCCCTGCAGAACCTGGGATCAGGGGGAGATCTATCTCCATCCCGAGTTCTCCTGCCATGGCCACTAAGGCTAAATGCACTGCAAGCCCCCCCCTTGAAACCGCGTGGCACGATGAGATCAGATCTTCGGATATGGCCCTGTGGAGCGCCAGATATTGAGGCCATAACGCCTTTGCATCCACCTCCGGGACGTTAAGACCAACATGGTGCATCATTTGATAGAACTCACTCCCGCCCAATTCATTCCTGGTCTCGCCTAAAATATAAACAAGGTCTCCGGGGAATTTGGCATCCATGGACACACACTTAGTTATCTCCCTGATCACGCTTGATACTGTAAAGAGGAGCGTGGGCAACCCCGAAACCTTGCGTCTTTCACCAAAGGGGCCTTCTAAGTTCCCGTCGATATACATACTGTCTTTCCCGGACAGGAGCGGTATTTGATACTCTAAGCAGTAATCCTTCAGGGCCAGGCAGGACCTTACCAATTGAGCGGCCTTGTACCTGCCGTCAGGATTTTTTATCGAATCGTATTCAATGGTTGGCCAGCAAAAATTATCTACCCCGCCCAAATGATCAGGATCTCCGCCCACAGCCAGGACCTTCCTGACCGCCTCGTCAATGGTGGCAGCGGTCATATGGTAGGTGTCGATCTTTGAATAGAATGGGTTAAGCGCCTGGGAAACAGCTATGCCCCTTTCAGAGTCGAGTATCGGTCTGATAACCGCGGCATCGGAGGGAATATCCCTCTTTTTTCCCACCAACGGTTTTATGACGCTTGTTCCTTGAACCTCATGGTCATACTGTCTTGCTATCCAACTGCGGTCGCATATATTGGTCCGGGAAAGCATGGCATTCAGGAGGGCGCCATGATCTCGAGGTTCGCTGATAACCGGTTCTGTCAGCCCCCTCTCCTCAGGGGGAATCCACTCGGCATCAAATTCCCACTGGGGAAAATCAGATTCCAAGAGATCCATCCTGATGTAGGCGCAAGTCTTCCCCTTATAAATTAGATGCAGAAATCCGGAATCTGTATATTCTCCGATCACACTGCTTTCGACCGAATGCTTTGCAGACAGTTCCATGAATCGATCTATATGTTCCGGTTTTACGGCTATGGTCATCCTTTCCTGGGACTCGGAGATCCAGATCTCCCACTGATCCAGGCCTTCATATTTCAGGGGCACCTTGTCGAGTTCCACGACACAGCCGTTGCTGAAACGGGCCGATTCGCCCACAGAGGAAGAGAGACCCCCGCCTCCATTATCAGTAATGTAGGATATGAGTTCCTCATCTCTTGCCTCGTTCAAAAAATCATGCATCTTTTTCTGGGTGTACGGGTCCCCTATCTGTACGTGACCTGCCGGGGTGTGTTCGCTATAGGTTTCCGATGCGGCTGTCACCCCATGAATGCCGTCTTTACCTACCCTGCCACCCGACATAATAATAAGATCTCCTGGCACAGTGGTCTTCTTATCAGATGACTCAGACCCGATCCTGGCAGGCATTATCCCCATGGTAGTCACAAAGACAAGGCATTTCCCTGTATAGCTTTCGTCAAAGAGGAGCAATCCGAAGGGGGTAGGAATCCCGCTCTTGTTCCCCCCGTCCCTTACACCCTCAATGATCCCGTCAAGCAGCCGCCTGGGATGGAGATGTGGGGTCAGGTCCCCCTGATAATCCCTGTGACCCACGCAGTACCCGTACATCCCCAAGATCAGCTTTGATCCTTTTCCTGTGCCCATGGGATCTCGATAAATCCCCACGATCCCTGTAATTGCGCCCCCGTAGGCCTCCATATTGGAGGGACTGTTGTGGGTCTCGCCTGTAATGACATAATAGTGGTCTTGGTCAAATCGCCCCACGCCGGCGTTATCCCACAGGACGGATATTACCCACTCTTTTTCCTCTTTGATCTTCAGGGTAGGGTCTTCAATACACGATTTGAAGAGACTGTCAACTATCTCCCTCTCTCCTGTGTAAAGGTCGTGGTATCTGAAAAGTCCCCTGAACGTGTTGTGATTACAGTGGTCGCTGCGTGCCTGGGATATATATTCCAGCTCTATATCCGTAGGGAGATCCAGTCCTACCTTTTTCCTCTCATTCTGTATCTCTTTCCTCACAAAATAATCCCGAATGACAGGGATGTCTCTCTCCTGGAGCGCGAGGTTTCGCTCATCGGATATTCTCTTCAGTTCCTCGTTGCTCTGAATGGATATGGTGCTGACTTCTGGTTCGTGGTCAAGGATCACCTTCGGGACTAACAGACCGATCCCTTCATCGGGCCGCCAGTCGTCCCGCGAGAATATCTTCCACTGCTGGATAACCTCATTGGCCAACAGGTCGCCCGCGATCTTATGGGCCTGTTGTTCGTCAAGGCGCCCTCTAATCTCATAGAGCTTGGAGGTATAAATGGCCTCGCCCGGCTTGAATTCGATCCCCAAAAGGTCCTCAACGGCCTCGCCCGCCGTGCTCCCGGCGGTATCCCTTACTCCCGGACGAAAGCCGATCCATATCAGCCAATCAAACTCCCGTGCGATTGGATAATAGGAGGATTCTTCCGTGACAGGGTTGGTAAATATCTCTGTCCGGATCTGCTCAAACTGTTCAGGCCCCAGATGGGCGTCGATGGTCAAGACCCGGATTACCCGGACCTCGTCAACCTCAAATCCGAAATACCCCCTTGCCTTACGCCTGATACCGGCACCGTCAGCATCCACCAGCTCGTTTTTTAACCTGATCTCCAGCCTAAAAGCCATTAGCAATTACCTGCTTTCTGATAAAAATTTTAATCCATTAACAAATCAATCCCGCGCGTCGCGGGACAAACTGCTCTTACGTTCTTATGAACGATGCCAAGGAATTCTATCGGTTCTAATAGAAAAGACAGAGCGAAGCGATACCAAAAATAGTCAATATTCAATAGTCAATATTCAATTTGGTTCCGGTACATGATCTTACCTGTCACCCATCTTGAAATCAAGCAAGAAAAGTGGGGCTAAGGATATCAGCAGGCTATAACCTTTAAATCTTGATGAACACGTCAAAATTAAGAAAGCACCCGTTATTGTCATTCCCGTGAAGCTTGTCCTCGACTCCGATCGGGGAACGGGAATCCAGGGAAATCAGCCACTTCTGGACTCCCGCTTTCGCGGGAGTGACGGCCTTAGAGACTTTTTACGAGGCCATTAACCTTGAATCCCGTTGTAAGCGTTAAACCTGGAATCGATCACGCAAAATGTCAAAATCAGAGAAGGCGTATAGCGAAGCATCTGAATAATGAACCAGGCGTTGAAACGTTGGCCACTATTGCCTTTCTCCCTGTAATCTTATAATATACATCTGCACACCACAACCGTGATACCCATGTAAAAAGTCGAAAAGTTCGGGATTTTGATCCCGCGCAGCGCGGGATTAATGCTAACTGTTTACAATAATTCGCAATTTTTACCCCGTGAAATGCCTCTATTTTTTCTATTTCACTGGGGCCTAAATTCCTGAATTCCTAAATCCATGTAAAGATGAGTACCCATGAACAATTTCGCCTACCTGACAACAAGCCTTGCCATAAAAAGACTCTCTCAACTCTCAAAACTCAAAATTAATATTCACGGTAAAGAAAACATCCCCGATGGGTCGATAATTTTCGTGGCCAACCATTTTACCAGGATGGAAACCCTGTTTCTGCCTCACCACCTCCACCAACTCACAGGAATTCCGGTCTGGTCACTTGCCGACTACAGCCTATTTAAAGGTCCCCTTGCTGCCATCT
>Ga0208902_1001067_pt1 | contig 13504 bp, 17 predicted proteins | sample AntAceMetag02UKH_FD_184767 | JGI IMG/M metagenome (GOLD analysis project Ga0208902, IMG submission 184767) | Saline lake microbial communities from Ace Lake, Antarctica - Antarctic Ace Lake Metagenome 02UKH (SPAdes) (version 2) | ecosystem: Environmental > Aquatic > Non-marine Saline and...
ATTTGACATACACCATATAAATATAGAAGGAGCATCAGCAGAGGCAGGCTACGAGTTAGTATTATATGCCTCCACCACAGAAATAGGAAGAATAAGACTAGCAACCGTAGACATAGCAAATGCAACCCTACTACCAAGCATGCCCTTCCAATCACACGTACTACCAGCAGACACACAGATACAAGCAAAACTAATGTCCTCCACAGGAGACAGTGACACATTAACAATATCAACATTCTACCACACTTACTAAGGAACCCCAATGCCAATATACCCAAGAAAGCCTAGCCAAATCCCAGTAGAAATTGAAGAGGGCGGAACAGGATCAACCAGTGCAGCCGATGCCACTGAAGCCCTTGGAGTAGGAGCTACCGATACCCCAGGATTTGCAGGTATAAATCTAGGTAACGAAGACTTAGATGACTATGATGAAGGAACATTCACCCCCACAGTAACACTAGTAGGTGGAGCAGGCAACACAGTACCAGTATATACAACCAACATTGGTAGATACACCAGAATAGGTAGAATAGTAACAGCACAATATCAAATAGAAGGCGATGGTGGAGCCGAAGGTGCAGGTTCTGGAATCATTAACCTAGCACTACCCTTCACTAGTGCAGCATCCCCAACAGTCCAATATATGAGCACTGGAGTAGTACTCAGACAAGCAGGCATATGGCTCCAGCCTCTTGTAGTACTAAGTGGTGGAGCCTCAACAATGGCTTTAGCCTACTTCGATGCCATCTCTACAATCGCAGACGTAACAGGAGACCTTCAGAACAACACAACTAGAGGTCTGTACTTTAACATTGTATACGAGGTATAAACATGAAAATAAAACAACAAGCAGATTGCCAAATAACCATTAGAAGATTCGATAATGGTGAGAACATAGTATTTAACAAAGACGTAGTAATAGATGTAGATGAAGAAACAGCCAAATATCTACTAAACCTAAAGTGCAAAGACATAGAAGGTGTCCTACAATCAGACTTCGTAGAGGTCGAATGAACTTAAATCCCACTGATCTACTCATAAAACTCCTAGTAAAATGTGGAGTACTTACATATAAAGAACAAGTAGAGTTTGCAGCACACTTAGGGTGGTCAATAGTAATATCATTCCTAGGCTATTTAGTATCACCCTTATTTATAGCAGGTTGGGTAGTATGGCACCTATATGATGAGTTCATTATAGATGGTTTTAAAGGAACAGACACATATTGGGATCTGGGTAGTAAACTAGCCCTCCCAATACTCACAGGAGCTTACATATGGCTTTTAAAGTAAAACAAGCACTCTTACCTCTAAAAAGAATATATAATGCAGTACAGAGTCTCTCACAGCGTCTGAGGGGCATACTTGCATATGTCATCCCAGTTAAATACATACCAATGACACAGTTACTGATTTGTGTCAATCTATTCATATTCGTCCTCCAACAAATAAACCCATCAGTAACAGAACTATTCGTACATAGAAGCAACGTATGGTATTCTTACCTAACAGCCTGTTTCTTACATGGCAACGTAAGACACTTAGCCGGTAACATGCTATTCTTTAGCTTTATAGTCCCCCAAATAGAAAAGAAATACGGTAGCTATTTCCTATTAATAGCCTACATTATAACTGGTATAATTGGAAGCATGTTAATGTCATTCTACTTACCCCACGTAAGATCACTAGGAGCAAGTGGTAGTATATCAGGTCTAATGATGATATGGATATTCCACAACATAATGGAAGGAAGACCCTTCTTAGTAATAGCAGCCCTATTCTGGTTCATGCGAGAAGGTGTACTTTCAGGCATAGGCTTAATAAAACCTGATGGAATAGGACACTTAGCACACTTTGGAAGTGCTTTAGGTGGCTTCTTCTTCTTACCTTTGGTAGTATATCTAAGGAAATAAAACTATGGCAATGACTCGATTACAGTTAAAAAATAACGTAGCAATAGCCCTAGAAAGACCAGGAGACACTGACTTTCTAACATTCCTAGATAGTAGAATAGACCAAATGCTATTCTTCCTCTTTGACATGCATGATTGGAACTGGAAACATAAAAGTGGCACATTCAACACAGTAGCCACGTATAGCTCCAAAGACCTTTCTTTAGCTAGTGCAGACCTAAGATCATCCCAAGACCTAGAAGTTCTATGGGACTCAACCAATAAAAGATTCCTAAGTAAAGTAGACTTACATATAATAAGAAAACAATATCCAGGTGGATTAGATGCAGGTAAACCAACCAGATATGCCCCATGGGGGACTAAAACAATATACTTAGACCCAATACCAGATGGAACGTATACATTGAATTATCTTTATCTATCTAAAGCCGTACTCCCAACTTTAGATGCAGATGATCTAGAAACAGTATGTGGAGTACCGGACTATTGCCAATACCTATTAGAGAAGTTAGTCTTAGCCGAAGCCATGGTAATCGATAATGACTCCCGTAGAGACAATCTAATAATAGAAATAGAAAAGGTATGGAAAAGAATAGCAATAGATGCAGACATGAAACACTTAGAATCAACAGCAAGATTCAAATTCTGGGAAGAAGAACTAGCACCTTATGGAACCACATACGACGATTATCTAAGACATGTATGGTGGGATGGTTGCTAGTTTAATATTGAGCCTATATGACAACTATTAGTAGACAATACTTACCAAAAAGAAGCTTTAGTAACGGAGTAGACAATACTACACCTATTGAATCCCCAGAGATAAAGAATACACTCTCTACAGGATTAAACGTAGTAATGGTAGACTCTGACATACTAAAGACAAGACCAGGCTACGTAGGCATTACAGCCGCTAAATCAGGATACATTATAAGAAATGGAATACAATACGCCAAACAAGATGGTACTAAAGAACAAATAGTATACCTAGAATCTACCACAATAACAGGCTCTAGTGGAATATTAGGACGAGTAGTAGGAGACACCATAGTCAATATAACAACAGGACTACCAGACGGACTTAAACCATGCATGGTACAAGCAGGAGCTTTACTATTCGTATTCACAGGAGTAGAAGACTTCCTATATGATGGCACATCTACCAGACAAATAGGCATTACAGAACCATCCGTAGCCCCATCCTTAAACTCCTTAACATCAGGAAACCTAAACGATGGAGGCTTTTACGTATACGTCTATAAATACCGTAACTCCGTAACAGGAGCCCAATCCTCCCCAAGCCTACCATCACCAACCCTTACAGCAGGTACCCAAGTATTAGGTACCAACGGTATTAATATTAAAGTAACCCCAGGAGATTCAGACACAGCAGACACGATTGACATATACCGAACAGCCAGTGGAGGCACTACATATTTCTTTGAAGGCTCAACCACAATAGATGCTACCAGCTACACTTCCCAAACATCAGATGCCGGATTAGGAGATCAATTAGAATTAGATGATTCAAGATTACCCGAAGCAGCCACATTCGCTATATTAGCAGACAACAGACTATTCGTAGGAGGCTTCTCCTCCAACAAGAGCAGACTACAATACTCCAAAATAGGCATCAACGGAACAATGTTTGAATCCTTCCAAATAGCCGACCTGATAGATTGCAACATAAATGATGGCGAAGCAGTAATTGGAATAGGTAGAGTAGGTACTAAAATAGGAGTACTAAAAGAAACAAAAGCAGGTAAACTCTTACCATTAGACGTATCCACAGGAGGAATAGAAACAGGTGGCTCTAAAAAGTACATATACAAAGAATTAAACGACATATGTACATCAACTAGCTTTAGTACCATATTCTCCATAGGTGACAAGATGGCATGGCTAGGTAGAGACAACATATACATGACCGATGGTTTCGAGATAAAACCCGTAGCCAATAGAATACGAAACACCATAAGAACATTCAATTTTGAACAATCCTACAAATTCAGTGTCTACGAATACCTATACCCAAATCAAGTAATACTATCAGTAGTCCGTAACGGAGAACTAGAACCAGACTACCAAGTAGTAGGACATTACATCAACTTCCCAACAATAGCATGGACCATGTTCGGACCAGGAGCAGACCCAACAACCCACCCAGGCCTCCCCATAGCCTGTATATGGTCAGTAACCATAAATGGACTACAACAACCCTATTTCGGCAGCAGTAACAGCAACGGTAAAGTATGCCAATATGACGTAGGAACTAACGATGATGGTGATCCCATATACTTCCTAGTAAAAGACCAATGGGAACCAGGAATAGATGCAATGGGCATTAAAGGTTTCCAATCAGTAAAATACTTAGCCACAACCCTAGCAGCCTCCCCCAATAACATACTCACAAATACTTGGGAAGAGAATGGTAGAGAATACGTAGTAAAGACAGAAGCAGCTACCGTAGCATCATCTACTAAATGGAACAGTAATAAATGGGGAACATTCAAATGGGCAGGTCACAAATATTCCACCATAAAGTTCTTCCCCAATAGGAAAGCATACATAGGTAGATTTGGTTTCTACAACACAGCCCTAGATAGCCCTTTCTCAATAAAATCAATGAGACTACTATACAGACAAATATCAGAATAACATGCGACCAATACTAGAAACAATCAAATCAGATAAAATAATAGACGAGAACTTTGAAGCTATTAAAGGCACCCTATGTGGCAATGTATCCCTAGATAACATGTCCGTAAGAATATTAGAAGGTATAACACAAGATGCTGATCTCCAAAACTTAGTAATACACTCAGGCCAAACAAGACCCGTAGGATGGTTCCCCTTAATAGGAGATGTATACATACAAGAAATAAGCGATAAGTACATAGACGTACGTAGTACCAAACCCCAAGTAGCATACAAGATACTAGTACTATTCGGCCCTGCCATTACTGACGCAGCCCTAAAAGAAATAGGAGGCCCAGGCTATAAAAACACAGATACAATAACCACTGAAACAGTAACCCAAGAAATAGAACTAATAGAAGAAACAGTAATCCAATACAAACCAATAGCCCTAAGATCATACATACACCCAAACCCCTGCAACCCTGCTGCTGCTACCCCCACTACCAACTACAATAGGGTAATAGCAGGTAATGAAAACTTCTACGTACTAGGCAGCGGTCAAAAGGTAATATTTAGAATAAACAAAACAACCCATACAGTAGATTGGTTAAGCTTCAATGTAGGTACAGGCTACCTAACCACCATGAAAGAACACGGAGCCTACATATTCGTAACAGCCCGATCTACCGTAACAGGTAAAGTAATGGTATACCAAGTAGACCCATCAACATTCACCATTATAAACACATGGACAGGCAGTACAGCTTACGCTGGCTCCACTGATCTCCACATTACAGATAACTACATATACTACATACAAAAGGCCAACAATAGTACTTCCTCAACTGCTTATAGAATAAACATCACCACAAGTGCCCTAGATGCCATAGCACTAACCCCCTACTCAGGAGGTGTCACTAAAACATACACTTTAGGAGGCATTACAGCATCACCCTCAGACGGTGTAACCAATGGATCATTATGGGTAGTAGTAGACAACAATTTCAAAGCCTCAGCAGAAGTAATACGTATAGAGATAGAACACGCAGTAACCCACGCTCCTCTATTCGCTGTAACTGATACTATAAGCTCCACAGATGCCTTTGCAGCAGGTAACATACTATACCACAATGGAGAAATATATGTACCCGTAATAAATAATTCCACACACCGTAATAAAGGTGGACAAACTAACTACCTAGGTGGTATAATAAAGATAAACATACATACACCATACAATTCCACAATCATACCAATATCCATCGCTCCTGACATATATTTCTATGATACCATAATAGAGAGTGACAACTACCTATACATGGTACAACCCATCATAGGAACCAATGCATACTCAGGTACTAGAATATTTAGGTACAACACCGTAGATTCAGTAGTAGACGTATTCTTCATACCACTCCCCATATCTGGAGCTGGTGGCATCGCTTTAGATAGTTTTGCATTTAAAGACAGTGATGATACATTACTATTCTTACAAAACACAGGAACTAACCTACCAGCAAGTTTTATATACGCCACAGTAGACTTTACTAACTACGACAATGACGCTTAATAAAGGACTTTAACATGGCTTTTTCATATTCCAATGCTGATGCACTATTTGACAACGACACAGCCGATGCTGATGGTCAAGTAGTCCTAGTCAGATACAATGACATTAAAACATGGCTCAATGGTTCCAATACAGGTCCAAGTAACGTAGACCTAACAGCTACCTTCCCCTGGACAGGCAAACATAACTGGATAGTAGCAGACTCAGCTAACCACAACAGAAGCCTATCAGTAAGCAGCGTAATGGCTGCCAGTAAATACGGCGACTACATCACTAGCGCAGCCGTACAGATCAATGCTCCCTTAATATATAGAAGCCTAAGCAATGCCAGTAGTTCAGTAAGCCTAGAAGAACTAGTAAACGCAGGTACAGGAGACACCCACAAAGTAACCAACAGCAACACAGGAGCCTGCTACCACGCAGTAACCACCTCAACAGGCAACCCCTACAAAGCAACCATACGTACCCTAACAGACCTAAGTGCATCATTGACAAGCAAGGTTATAACCACACCCACTACTGTAGCAAACAGTACAACAGAAACAGCAGTAAGTGATGCGACTATATCCCTTCCAGCAGACTTTTTAAAGATAGGCTCAACAATAAAAGGAACCCTCTACGGACTAATGGCAACACCAGCAGCAGGTACAGCAACAATACAAATAGAAGTAAAATACGGTGGTACAGGTGGAGTAGTACTATTAGACACAGGAGTAATAACTCCCACAGCAAGCCTAGTAGCCTCCCAAATAAAAGTAGACTTCATACTTACCTGCATAACCACAGGAGTAACAGGAACAATAGAAGCACAAGGACAAGTATCATGGAACAGTAACACAGCCCCCGCAAACAGAGGAATGGGCATAGGAGCCACAGGCATAGCCAACAGCGCAGCCTTAGTAATAGACACAACTTTAGCCAAAGACCTAATCATAAGTCTTACATGGGGCTCCGCAGTAGCAGACTGTAGCATAAGCATTAGAAATGGCATCATGGAACTAAAAAGATAACAGAGGACAATAACCCAATGGATAACCAGATAATGTTAAAAGGCATAACAATACAACTACTCCCATTCGAGAGTAAACATTGGACCAATATAGCCCAATGGTTCTACAACCTAGACTACAAAGAGTTCTTTAGACAATTCACTGGAATGCTAACCGAAGACAACTTCAAGAACTATTCCAAATTAATAAGTGGCGAAGTATTTATGGTACACTCTTTAGTAGACAACAAAGTAATAGGCATGGCCCAATTAATCCCTTGCTACAAAAAGAACAAAGCAGCCTACATAGGCATACTAATAGATAAAGAGTCCCAAGGAAAGCACCTAACCAACGAAATAATGTTAATCCTAATGGACTACATCTTCAACAGACAAGGCTACAATAAAATAATAATAGAGATACTAGAATCAAACAATAGCCTAAAGAGATGCCTAGAAAAGACATCCTTCTTCAAAGAAGGTAAAATGCTCCAAGAATGCTTCTTAGATGGCAAATACCAAAACGAACTAAGATTCTCAATGAGCGCATATTACTTCAATAAATTTAAAGACAAATGGACACAGGAGTATAAATTATGGGTGGATTCTTCAAACAAATAGCTAAGATGGGCGTAATGGGTGCAGCAACAGCCGCCGGAGGCCCCATAGGCGGTGCAGCCGTAGCAGGAGGCCTAGGCGCACTACAAGGCCTACAAGAAGGTGGTACCCTAAAAGACATGATAATGGGAGGAGCCCAAGGAGCAGGTGGAGCCTACTTAGGAGGCCAACTAGCCCCCACTGTACCAGCAATATCTGATCCCATAACTACTTCAATAAATCCATCATTCAATACCATTACAGGACAACTAGAAAATAAATCACTATTAGACGCTTTAAAGTTTAATTATTAAGGAGAACAACTATGGGTGGCTCAACCAGCAGTCAATTTAATAAAAGAGGCACAACAGAAGAAACTACCAGTATGACACCTACTGGCCTAGAACCCTACACTACCCCCTTCGGAGAAGGGTATAAAGACATCTACAGCCAATACAAAAACCTACAATCAACACCACTAGGTCTACAAGAAGCCCCCCTATACTCCAACCAATTAGACCCAGTAGTCCAAAATACCATAAGTAAAGGCATACAAAACATAAAAGCAAATCAAGCAACCAGAGGCCAACAAACAGCCAATGCCCTAGGTACCGCAGGTACAGGAAACAACTCAGCACTATTAAACGTACTAAACCGACAAGCCACCATAGGTGGAGCAGGTGCCACTAACCAGTTATATGCCACTGGTATAGAACAACAACGAGCCCAAGACATAGCCAGACAAGGCATGATAGCTGAAATAAACAGAGGAAAGATAGCAGGTAGACAAACCCAAATACAACAATTAGGACAAGGAACCAACTTACTCCAAACCCTAATAGAGATGGGTAGAACAGCAAGAGGAGAAAAGCGAAGTAGTACTAGAACAGTAGAAGAAAGTGGTACCGACTCTACCAGTAAATCATTCATATAAGGACTAACTATGCCAGAAGATAAAAAGAAAGATAAAAAACCAGGTGGTAAAACAGGTGAAATGCTATTAGGCGTATTAGGAGCCCTAGGTCAAATAGCAGGTCCACTAGTAACAGGCCAAAACGTAGATTTTGGACTACCTTTCAAACTAGGCAGTGCCTACCTCCAAAATGAAAGAATGAACGAAGACCTCCAAAAAGCCCTAGCCTCCAACCCCCACACAGCAGACCTACCAGGAGAAATAGAAGGTCTAATGCAAGGTGGAGGATTACCAGGCCTCTTAAATCAATTAAGTCCCCAAATGAGTATATCTCCTCAAGTACAAGAACCATCATTAGTACCACCACTCCAAACAGGTGTACAAGTCCCCACACCCAGTGGAATAACAGCACCCCAAAGCATACCCCAAGAACCAACCATACCCCAAGGAGAACAACCAAACCTACAGTCAGCAGAATTTCTCCAAAGACTAGCCGAATTTAGACCAGACTTAGCAGAAAAGATAGTAACTAGCCAAGCCTCCCAAAAACCAGGCAACCCCATAGATGATGTAATGAAAATGCTTGCCTTACAGTCATACCAATCCCCTCAAGAAAAAGCAGAAGCTAAAACCCAACGTGACACAGAACTAGATGAAATGTACAGAACTAGACAAATGGACCTAGCTCAAGAGAAAGCCCGACTAGGTAGAGAGAAATGGAAAGTAGGAGAAGAGAAAGCATTATCAGACAGCAGAGAAGCCGTATCAGCATTACGTTTTACAATGGACCAAGTAAACTCAGGAATAAACCAAAACGTACTATCAGCAGTAATGGGTAAATCCCCCGTAAGTGCCAGAGTAGGTGCTACAATGGGAATGTATACTAATGAACAATTACAACAAATGAGAGAAATAAAAAAGATGGTAATGAAAGCCGTTAAAACCCAATCAGGTGTCCAGTACGGTTTTAGAGAATTACAATGGATCAAATCAGCAATGCCTAGTGAATGGGACAGTCCAGAAATGTTTAGACGGGGTGTAACAATGCTCCACAATACTACTCTATGGAACCAATACGATAGAATAATGTTCAAAGCCCACAAAGCACAAAACGTAGAAGTAGCCCTAAGAGAAGGCATGACCAAAGAACAAGTAAAAGCCTACACAATACTAAAAGCCCAACTAAAGAACAGAGCCACAAACAGCAAATCAGAACTAGCCATATTTGCAGACCCCCAAAACGCAAAACTACTAGAATACTTAGACATGTCCCTTTTAGATTCAGACAATGTAAGATTAAAAGGAAGCAAATAATGAGTGACTACTTAGACAACATGGCAGTCCAATACGGAGTAGACGTAGAAGATACAGACACAGCTCTACCTACTAAACTACCTGATACCTACTCCGACCCCATACTAAGACCCTCCCTAGCCCCAGCAGGTAGAGAATTAGAAGAATACAGAGTACGTACAGCAGCACAACAGATGGGACTAGACCCCGACATAGCCGCAGGCGTAGCCTTCCAAGAATCAGGCTTCAACCCCAAAGCAGTAAGCCCAACAGGTGTACGTGGCACAATGCAAGTAACTAAACCCACAGCCAAAGGCTTAGGCTACAATAGAGACATACCCGATGAAAACATAAGAGCCGGTATAGCCCTATTAAAACAAGGCTTCGATAAACACCCAGACAACATAAAGAAAGCCCTAAGAAGATACCCAGCCCCCAAAGACCGTAGACACTGGATACCCTCCGTAATAGGTCATTCCATCAAAGCTAAAGAAAACAGAGCCAATAGACCCCAAACCATCGAAGACATAGCATCAGAGATACCAGACGACTTATTCACAGTACCTACACAACCCGTACAGGATACCCCCTCAGAAGCCGTAGGAGCCCCGTCAGTGGACGAACCCTCTACTACTGACCGTATACTATCAAGTCTAATAGCAATCAATCCAGCAGCCCAACCTGTACTTGGTGGAGAAGATACTCCTAGTGCTGCCCTAGATCGTAATTTATCTTTAGTATCTGGTTTTAATAAAGGTAGTGGTGGTGAATTTATGGGTAGAATGGTGGGTAAAGTAACTCAACCTGTTACAGACCCTATTATAGATAGTATATTATCTTTAGTTGGTTCTAAACAAACAGCAGAAACCTCAAGAGCAGGCAGTAAAGAAAGATTAACCCAAGCTGAACAATCAGCCCCTACTCAAGAAATAATAGGTAAGATATTAGGAACATTAACCCCAGGGGGACCATTAGCTAGAACAGCCCAAGTATCTGGTAAAGTAGCAGGTGCTATACCAAAGATAGGTAAATACATAGCCCCTAGTTTAATAGGTGCTACAGGTGCAGCCGAATACACTGCAATGCAAGAAGATTCTACTGTAAAAGACGTAGCCATATCAGCAGGAATAGGTGCAGCAATACCCCCCGTAATAAAAGGACTAGCAACCAGTGTAAAGGCTTTAAGCAATAAGATAGGAGATATGGTAATAGGTAAAACAAACATGGGTAAATGGGTAAATGATACCTTCGGTAAAACTAAATCTCTCAAATCATTACAATCTAAAAATCAATCAATGTATCAAGAGACTGAAAAGAGATTACAAGAAACTCTAAATAAATATGGTAAAGTAAATGTAAAGATACCTAAAGATACTTTAACACCAGATATGGTTAGACAAACTGCTAAAGAAGCAATATCTGATAGAGCCCCTCAAGAAGTAGTAGACCAATTAAACTACTTAGCTGGTAGATTAATGCAAACAGGACACTTACAACCCTATGAATTAAATATAATTAAAAGATCAATGTACGCAGACGCTTACTCAGCAGCAGGTAAAATGAAAGGTTCTGCTTACGCTAAGAATACAGCCAAGATAGCTAGTAGAGTAAAGAAGCTAATTGAAGACAATACAGATGAAACAGTAGCAATCTTAAATGAACAAGAATCTAAACACATTGCTCTAAGTGCCGCAGTATCTAAGAAGTTAGCTAAGAAACCCTCAGCATGGTCCCTATTCGCTAAAGTAATACCAGCATTATCAATGGGAGGGGGTGCTACAGCAGCAGGTGGTCCAGTAGCAGGTGCAGCCACCACAGCAGCCACTCTAGCAGCCCAAACTACACCAGGCTTTACAGGAATGAGTGCAGCAGCTAAATCAGCAGAGAACCCCGAATTACTACGTATTTTAAGTACACTATTACCACAATTTATGAAATAAGGAGAGATAATTATGGCAGTCCCTACACAAACACATGAATACCCCCAGCAGTACCAAACAATGTCAGGTAGTGATATAGACGCTGGTAACTTTGATATTATTCTATCGAATAGTCAATGTAACCTTGAAAAGGGTTTCAGTATCCAAACAGGTACCCTTACTGCTATGGACGTTACTATTAGTGATAGTCTTGATGGTTCAGTATTTATTGATAATACAGAAGACTACGCTGGTACAGGTGTATCAGTCCTCGTTAGTGATAAGTTATATAAATGTAATCTTAAAGCCCCAGTAAAGGCCATTAGAATACGTGCAGTACGTAGTAATGCTACCAATGCTGTAGACCTTAAAGTATTAGCCCCTAATAGATAGGAATAATTAATGTCAGAAATTTATATACATTCTTCTGACAAGTGTATTATGGTACACCATTCTACATTTCTAAAAGCACTCAAGTTCGTCCTTAAATGGGAAGGTGGATATGTAAATAACCCCTACGACAAGGGTGGACCTACCAATAGAGGTATTACACAAAAGGTTTACGACAATTACTTAGCCAAACACTACAAACCCAATAAACCAGTAAGAATGCTAAGTGAATATGAAATGGAAGACATATACTATAATAGCTATTGGATAAGTGCAGGATGTAATAGATTAGAACCTAAACTAGCCATTGCCCTATTTGACTTCAGTGTAAACAGTGGAGTAGCTAGAGCTTTAAGATATCTCAAATTAAGTTCAAATAATTTAGACAAATATTTAGACAAACGTAAAGAGTTCTTCAAACTAATAGGTAAAGGCTCCCAAAGAGTATTCCTCAAAGGCTGGCTAAATAGGCTACAAGCCCTTAGAGAGTACCTAATAGGGGTAGAGTAGCCTAAATAAAAGATAATCCAACACAGGGCCTCTCAGAGCGTTACAGAGGTAATACATAGGGGATAGCTAATGAATATGATAAGAATAATAGAAATAGTTGGTTTAGTATTGGGTAGTGGTGCTATATCTTCTATAGTTACTAATTGGTTCAATAAGCGTAAAAGAGGTGCTGAGACTGATTCTGTAATTGTTGGTAATATTATGGAATGGGCTGTTAAGTTATCAGAAAGAATTGATGTATTAGAGAAGCAGTTAGCTGAGAAGGATGAACAAATTGATGAATTAATGGCGCAGTTACATAAACAAGACTTACTTATACAAGAACTTCAAAAAAGGGGTAACTAATGGCTGAGAAATCAATACCGATAGATACTAGTCCTACAACTGCGGAAGATATAGCTAAAGAAGAATTAGTTGGTTGGGATTACAATAGTGGTAGACCTTCTAAGGATGATATAGATAGGGCTAAGAAAGAACTTAAAATGGACATACAGGATAACCTATTAGGTCCAGATAACATAGAAGAATAACTAAGAAACTAAGTATATGGGTAGCTTAGGCTACTTCTCATTGGTTTCAGAAAGGTAGGACAATATGGCAGACGCAGAACGTAAACTGAGTAACCACGTATCATCTGGTTTTGTAGATGGTACAGGAGTACTCATAGAGGTGGTGTGCGGATTTAGGCCTAAGTCCATATTCATAATGAATGTCGATGGACTAGTAAGGGCGCATTGGGACGATTTAATGGATGCAGATTCAATGGTAAAGG
>Ga0208902_1001068_pt1 | contig 13498 bp, 9 predicted proteins | sample AntAceMetag02UKH_FD_184767 | JGI IMG/M metagenome (GOLD analysis project Ga0208902, IMG submission 184767) | Saline lake microbial communities from Ace Lake, Antarctica - Antarctic Ace Lake Metagenome 02UKH (SPAdes) (version 2) | ecosystem: Environmental > Aquatic > Non-marine Saline and Alkaline...
ACTTCACCTGAGAAGTTGCAAGGTAAAAATTCTCTTCCTGGTCTATTTATGTTGATTTCTATATTTTTTACTCTTTTTTTCCTTATTGTTTTACCTTTTATCTTTTTTATTATTTTTTCAGGAATGAATTCATAAATAGAACTACCAATTAATTCCTTCTTCTTTTTTCCAGTAATTGTTTCAAAAGACTGATTCACTCTGATAATTTTTCCTTCACCATCCAGGATGATCAGAAAATCCGGTGACAAATCTAATAAAAGATTAATATTATTCTGTTTTTCATATTCTAAATCTTTCTCTTTAGCTTTATTTTGTTCATTGTCTAATTCTTTCATGTCCAAAATAGCCTCACCTAATTTTTTATTTATATTATACCACGGTTGTTTTATAAAGGAAATATGGGGTCTTGTAATATTACATTTAATCCTTTTCTTCCATTCTTTTTACTGCCCTGCTTACTGTAGCATAATGGATGCCGAAATATTGGGCGATTTCCTTTAGGGTATAGCCATGCTGTACATGCGCTATATAGATAGCCTGATCTCTCTTTGGCGTTTATCAAATCCATGTAAAGCCTCCTCTAAAGAGGGTCTGATGGCATAACGTTGCTTGCGGGGAATCTCTTTTGATCTTTCTTTCAAGAAAGGACTTATCCGCTTTTTAAAGGTCTCTTTCCCCAGATATAATTGACCCTTTACTTCCTTTAAGGGTGATGCTTTTTTTATCCCTGATTTTCCAAAAGCCTGATATTTTATGAAAGATTTTCCTCTCTCTTCACTGAATTGTGAGAGGATCCAATCAGACAATAAACCGGGGATATGAGTATCACCGGCTGTTGCCTGATAACTGCTCCATCGATAGTCTTTGGGATCTTTTACGATGCCGGCGCTTATCGGATTGAGGACCATATAACGGGAGAGCTCCAGTAAATAATTTTCTTTATCCACCAGGATTGACTTGTATCGACCCTGCAGGAGATGGCCGACTCTCTGGTGTTTTTGGTTAAAGTGCTGGGCGTAGATGCCGTTTAACTGCCGCATCCCTTTGGATAGGTTGCCTTCCGGGGTTTCAATTAAAAGATGATAATGATTATCCATGAGGCAATAGGCATGTAAGAGGAAACGATATGTTACTTAGTGCGTCTCTTGGAATAGAGAAAGAATGCTACTCTTAGGATAAATCTGAGAAAATATAGCTTTTTATTTTAGTTTAATAGTTTTATAGATATTCTGCCTGGATGAAAAATATACTTATTTATTTTTTTTAATATATCGTATTTATAATACTACAACTCTATATTAAAAATCCTTCTTTTAAAATAAATTAATTTAATCGAGTAGGAGGTAGATAATTAATTTATCTGCCGTCCTCTCACACCACCGTACGTACCGTTCGGTATACGGCGGTTCGTTAGAAATTAGCACCTTGTGTATATCTTTCTGAAAAACTTAGGTATCCAAGATTCTTAAGCCTTTTGTTAGTAAAGGTTAGAGCAAGTATAGGGCTGTTGGAGATTCTCCAGTAGCCTTTTCTGGTGTTGGCATATTCCCATGCCCTGAAGTTATTAATACCAAGTTTTCTTAGATTTGTGTTCCTCAGACCGGAAATTTGCCATCCGACTTCCTTCAGATTCCACCTCACGGTGGACACCCTTGTTTTAGGCTAACACCTATATCACCTTCGGTGCTCGGGACTTTCACCCTATAGACTGCGCCCATGCTGGGCGCACATAAAAAAGCCCTTGAGCAATAAGCCAAAGGGCTTGAAATTGTCAAGCTCCCCAGACAGGACGAGTTTCGTAACTTTTGTATTTGTGAAGAAACTGAGAATGTATGTCATAGGCTGGAAGAAGTCATTGAGGTCTGTTAAAGATTTAAAAAGACCAGAACCTCGATAAAGAAGTTCTGCCTTTGTTATTGTCTAGCTCCCCCTATTGGACGCTTTCAGAACTTTTAAGGGAGATATTGCAATAGAAAATATCAGATTAATAAGTTAGTTATTCAAATTTAAATCCTTTTTTCTTGAAGAGCTTAAGACAGGCATCCACTACTTCCGGGTCATAGAGGATACCTTTGTTTTTAGAAATCTCTTCTAAGGTTTCATCGATAGGGAAAGCTAACCGATAAGGACGGCTGGAAGACATCGCCCCCACCACATCAGCCACTCCTATTATTTTTGCTTCCAGAAGAATATCTTCACTTTTAAGTCCCTGGGGGTAACCCGAACCATTTAGTCTTTCGTGATGTTGAAGGACAATCCTTGCTACAGGATGGGAAAAATCAATTAGTTTTAAGATATCATACCCTGCCTGGGGATGGATTCTAATTAAACTGTATTCTATTTCGCTTAATTTGGTAGGCTTATTTAAGGTATCTGTCGGTATACAAATCTTTCCTACATCATGGAGTAGGGAGGCTATCCTTATCCCTTCAATCTTATCTTTAGGAAGATCTAACTCATGAGCTATAGCCACAGAAAGTTTGGAAATTCTTTGCTGGTGCCCAGCGGTATAGGGATCTTTGATCTCGGTAATCTTGCCAATACTAATAATAACATCATCAAATAAATGTTTAACCTGCTTTTCGGATTCCTCCAGGTCGAGCACCTTTTTCTCAAGTTTTTCGATCAGCCGTTTGCTGTATTCAGTGAGATATCTTTCCTCTTTTTTAATTGGCTCTTTAGGAACAATAAGCTCACCCTTTTTATATTTTTCGATAACTCCTTCTAAAATATTTATGAATGAGTTTAATTCTGTCGGTTTTCTAATGAACTTTTCTGCACCCAAACTTAGAGCAAACTCCTCATCTTTTTGGTTGGTGTAGGTAGCCGTGTAGAAGATAAAAGGTATCTTCTTTAAATCATCATCTTTTTTGCATTTCCTGCAGAGCTGGAAGCCATCCATCTTGGGCATCATTATATCGGATATAATAATATCAATGGATTCTTCTCTTAATTTAATCAGGGCTTCTGCTCCATCTTTAGCAGTTGCTACCTCGTAACCGTTTCCTTTTAATATAGTCTCAAGTATATATAGACCATCTTCCATATCATCAACTACCAGTATTTTCATCTTTCTCCTCCTATACAATTATTTTAACTTATTATAAAGATAACTCTTTATTTCTCTTATAAAAGTATCCGGATTGATAGGTACCTCTTGGTATCATTCCACTTTGTTATAGGAATTTAATCATACCTTATCCTCCTTGTATTTTAAGGGTAAGGTCAGGGTAAATACGCTGCCTTTGCCCCACTCGCTTTCAGCTATTATATCACCACCCAGTAAATTGGCATTCTTTTTAGAGAGGTAGAGGCCCAGCCCGGTTCCCTCTTCTATTCTACCCGGATTAGGAATCTGGCTAAAGGACTTAAAGAGTTTATCCATATTCTCTTTTTTTATCCCGATACCGTTATCTCTGACAGATACTTCCACTGTTGTCTCTTTGGGGATAACCTTTATCTTTATCTCTCCTCTGGCGGTAAATTTCATAGCATTGCTCATGAGATTTACCAGGATTTGTTTGATTCTTCTCCTATCGCTTTCGATTAGAAGTGTCCGGGGTATCTCAAGTGACAATTTCTGCCCTTTCTTATTTGTAGTAAGGAAAAAAGAATCCTTGATCTCCCGGGAAAGTGCTGGGAGGTCAAATTCCTCGATGGCCATCTCTACTTTACCTGCATCTATCTTGTTGACATTAATAGCATCATTGATCAGGCCAAGAAGATGATTGGCATGGTTTTTCACCAGGGTAAGCTGTCTTCTCTGCTCCTGGTTAATCTCCCCGGATATCTCTTTTAACATGATATCGGAAAATCCGATGATAAAACTAAGCGGTGTCCTAAGTTCATGGCTCATGGAGGCAATAAACATGGATTTTAAGCGGTCAAGCTCCTTGAGTTTAAGGTTGGCATTTTGCAGCTCTTCGGTGCGTTGGGCTACCTTATCTTCTAATTGGTCATGCGCTTCTTGGAGGACTTTTTCCGCTTTCTTGCGCTTGGTGATATCCTGAAAGACACAGTATGTTTGTTTGAAACTGCCATCAGGATTATAGCCGATATACCCCTCAAAGGAAATGTCTAAATAATGTCCATCTTTGTGACGTATTTTAAATTGCACATCATGTACATATCCGCACCGTTTAAATTCAGGAAAGCTTTTCTCAAAATATTCTTTCCAATTCGGATGTAAAAAGTCCGCATATCTTTTACCTATAACCTCTTTCCTGTCATAGCCAAGAGTTTTTAGCCACGCTGGATTCACATCTCTAAAACTGCCATCCTTATTTAAGGATTGATAAGATAAGGGGGCGTTATCGTAAAGTGCCCGGTATTTTTCCTCGCTTTCTTGAAGTGCCTCCTCTGCTTTCTTTTGCTCGGTGATATCTCTTGCTATAGCCCACATGCCTACCGGTTTTCCCTGTTCACTTCTAATCATCCATACTCTAATTGATGCCGGAAATACTGCCCCATTCTTTTTAATAAATTCTAACTCCCTTTCGTCAGAATATCCTCTTAGCATTAACTGATTACTAATGATATCGTTTTGCCATTTCTCAGGGAGTAGTTTTTTGTAAGTAAATCTCCTTATTTCATCTATTCTGTAACCAAGCATATCTAAGAAAGCCTGATTCGCATTAAGAAGATTACCTTCCATATCAGAAAAGGCAATTCCATCTTTGCTTGACTCAAACAAGTAGCGGTATTTTTCTTCTGATTTTTTGAGGGCTTCCTCTGCCTGCTTGCGTTCGGTGATATCATCATAAACTGCCGCAATTTCACCAGAGGGTAACTTATAAATATAATTCTCTCTCCAACCAGTAATCCTTTTATCCTTGTAAAAGGAGATAGGATATTTTTGGGACTTCCCGGATTTGTATACCTCTTGAAAGATTTGGAAAAGGCCAAAATCCTTTACTCCGGAGAATACTTGTAGAATGCTTTTTCCGATGATATCGTCTTTCTTAACTTTTTCAATCTTTTCTGCAGCATGGTTAAAATCTTTAAATATAAAATCCCGACCATTATCTTTTGCTTCATATATTGCCACTCCACTGCTCATATGATTAAACAGCTCTCTAAGCCTGTTCTCGCTTTCCTGTATAGCTTGTTCTGTTTGTTTGAGCTTGGTTATATCTTTGAACATTCCTTTTTCCCGTTCTTCCTGTAAAATTTTCAATTCTTTTAATAATTCTGCTTTGGTATTGTCCTTATTTTTCATCTTTCTCATCTCCAATATATTTTACTGGTAAAGTACGATATATACAGATTAAGATCCTAAATTGAAAAATATTTTATTTTAATTTAACAGTATCGATATTTATTAAAGTATAGGGCCTAAAAAGTCTTATATACTCCTTCTTTAATGTTCGGTAAAAATTCAGAAAATCCTTCTTTTTTATAAAATATATAAAAAAAGAAAAAGCCCTTTAGTAAAATGCCAAAGGACTGGGAATTGACAAGCTCCCCCTATTGGAAAGCTTTAGAACTTTTAAGGGAAATATTACAACTGAAAGTATTAGATTAAATCAGATGATTCTTCAATATTAAAGTAATATCTAAAGATTATAATTTTAAAATATTGGAGAAAAATAGCCCTTCGGCAAAAAGCTAAAGGGTTGGAAATAGGCAAGCTCCCCAGACAGGACGAGTTTCGCAACTTTTGTATGAGTGAGGAGACGGAAAAAGTGTTTCATAGGTTGGAAGAATTATTTGGGATTTGTTAAAAATTTACAAGTAAAAAATAAAAAGATTGATTCTCGACTACGTAGTTATTGTATATTAAAAAGAGAGAATAACTTTTTTGCATAAGGTACTTTTCATTATTATACAGTACAGGGTATATTCGTTTTTTTAAATATTTATTTATTATATCTCAATAGATGGATTAAAATACTCTTTGGCGTGGCTTAAATAAGTATTTTATCTTTTAAGTTATCTCCGTACTTGTATAGCTTTTTTAATTGAATATGATTTGTTAGACTCTGTAGCTTTTTTCTACTTGAAGGAAAATAAATATTATATTTTTCGATATAATCATAAAAAAAGGGAGCGTAATTTTGGCAAATCGCACTCCCTTTTGTATTTATAATTATAACATTAAAAAAAGAAATATCGAGAGAAAATAACAATATTTTTTGTCTTATTTCTTATAAATTTTTAATATTGCTTTAAAGTAACTCATACTTTTTCCGACCAACTAAATTCTTCTTTTTCTAATTTCTTCCTGTCTTGATATATTTTCCGATAATTACCTTCTTTCAAAAGTAAAAGGGGTCAGGTCTCAACATTCAAAAGTAAAAGGGGTCAGGTCTCAACATTTGACATAACTATTTCTAAAACCAAAACTCTTTTTAATTAAATTCCTGTAAACTATTTCATCTCAAAATAAAAAGACAGAATAAGAATTCTAAGGGATCGGGTCTTCACATTTGACATATAATTGTAAAATACCTTTTTCTTAATCTATTTTCTAAAATATTTTTATACAAAAAAAGACAAAATAAAAAAATAATTAGATTACTTTCTTACTCTGTCCTTTTATCTGAAAGATTCTTCCTAAAAAATCAGGAAATGATTCATTTATTAAAGTAAACTTTGTTAGGAATTTTCCTAAAGATTAGGAATTGCCCCGTCGGTGCTTTTTAGTATAAAGCTTTCCAGAGTCTCTGCCCGGTAACAGTCCATTTGCCTGAAAGTGGGGGTGTTTAGTCTCTCCTGTTACCTTTATACAGTTTATGTTATTTAATTTTATTTAATATTTGTTTTTTATATGAATTTAAATCAAACGTCACACTATTAACTAAAATACTATATTTATTTTAAAAATCCTTCTTTTTTTATAAAATAAATATAAAAAAGAAGCCCTTCAGCAAAATGCCAAAGGGCTGAAAATTATCAGCTCCCCAGACAGGACGAGTTTCGCAACTTTTATATGCGTGATAAAACGGAAAAAGTGTATCGGAAATTGGAAGAAATAACTGGAATCTGTTATGAAGTTAAATAGGCAGAACCTCAAACAAAGAAGTTCTGCATTTTTATTTTTTAGTTAATCTTTCGGATCATCTTTATGAATTTGCTGGTCGTATAGTTTTTGATAAAGTAAAATCTGCATTTTTAAGCATATTTAGAATTATTATTTGCAAAATAAATAATTTTAAAAAAAAGAAGGATTTTGTTAATATTTATAGAATAGTAAATATAAAGTATTACTCATAATTGTTTTATATCATATATACTATATCACTTTATTTTATACAATAAAAGGAGGATTAAGCCATTTTTTTATCTCTGTAAGGTGTAAAATTATTTTCCGTGTAAGGTGCATTTCTACTTGCCATTTACAGCTCCCCAGACAAGGCGATTTTTGTAACTTTTGTATGAGTGATGAAGCGGAAAAAGTATATCGCGAGTTAGAAAATATAATATGTGTGTAGTATATATAGAACATATTAACAAATTTAATATTAGAATATTATCTGGCAGGAGTATAATCCTTTTTAAATATAAAAAAGGATTCCTTGTATTGAACTATCCAGAGAAAGTTGTAAGAATTGATCGTTTTGTGCTAAAGTATAATTTATTTTGACTACCCAAAAAGATTATAAAATAAAGGAGGTATATATGAAAATTTTATTATGTACGGATGGGTCAAAGTATAGTCAAAAAGCCTTGGAAAAAGCTTCTGTAATTGTCAAAGGATGCAATGTTAATGAAGTAGCCATAATTCATGTGCATGAAAGATATGAACCTCTTCCTACTATTCCAAATGAAAGTATTAGATGGATAATGCAAGAACATAAAAAGGAAGGGGAAAGGATTCTGTCAGAAGCCTTAAAATTTATTAAAGGAAAAAACATAAAGGCACGTACGATTTTAAAGGAAGGACACCCTGCGGATACTATCGTAAGCATAGCCCACGAGGAAAGATTTGACATGATTGTCATTGGCAGCAGAGGATTAGGTGGTTTGAAAAAATTATTTCTTGGAAGCGTGAGTAATGCCGTAATTCAAGAAGCGGTAAATTGTAGCGTACTTGTAGTGAAGTAAGATTATAAAAATAAGATATTACTTAACTCTGAAAAGGTATTATAGGGAGATTTTAGTATGGTATCCTCTTCTTCACTGAATTATTATTTTTTTAAAACTAAAAATATAAATAAGTTATTTTCATAGTTATTCTACTTTATTACATTAAAAACCCTTCTTTTTACAAAAATCAGTTACGAGATGTATTATTTTGATGGTAAATAATATTTAGATGGAAAAAAGATTAAGCTAAGGAAAACTGTATATAAATTGACTAATTCTGTGGAATCTTTAAAAAAACCTTCTTGAAAGCCTTATATTATAGGCGTTTTTACCTACATTTTAAAATAAGCCATTTTAAGTGCTTATTTTAAAAAATATGACCAATCACCTTAACCAACCTGAAAAAACGCTTTCAGGGCAGTATTTCTTTAAAGCCTTAATTTACAATGGTTTCAGGCTCTTAAAATATAACTTTTTAGCTCTTTTTTCCCTATTTTTTAAGCAACAATATAATCCTATATAATAAAAAAACGTGGAAACCCTTATATTTTCTTTGTTTTAGAGCCATGCTATTTTCCCCTTAAAAAATTGATAATCCCCCAATTCTATATGTAACTATTTTCTTTACTCTTACTTAAAAATCAGTTTTCTGTTCCTCTATTTTACTCTTTCTAAATTCATTATAGTACTTAGCTTGGTGTCCAGTAAAGCAGGGGAGGTTCTTTTAATGATTTATAAGTGATAATCACCAGCAGCCTCTGGTTGATATAAGATCTCTTCGACCTTCAACTTCGTTAATCCTGCTGGCACCTTCCACTCAATAATATCTCCAACTTTATAACCAAGCAATGCAGTACCAATGGGTGCTAAAATAGATATTTTCCCCTGGTCAGCGTTAGAGTCATCAGGAAAAACCAGCGAACAAATCATTTCTTTCTGTGTATTTATATCCCTCAGGAGAACCTTGGAATTCATCGTAATAACATCTTGGGGCACTTCTCGAGATTCAACTACTACCCCGTCATCTAATTCATTCTCTAAATCCCTTAAATACTTTTTGTCTCCATTGCCAAACTCGCTCGCCACCATTATCAATTTTCTTAACCTCTTCATATCATAGTTGGTAATATAAATTAATTTTTTCGACATAAGACGATTCTCCTTTTTATACCTTTATAAAAACCTATATTTTATTATTTTTTATTTTATACTCTCGTTTTATATGGTATTCGCATTTGCTTGTCTAATTTGAAAAATAAATCTCTTTTTTTACATCCTTCTAAAATGATTTTATACCAGTAAAAGGAAATACTAAGAAAATAATGATATTACTTTTCCTGTTCTATTTTTTTATCTAAAAGATTCTTCCTGAGAAATTAGGAAATGAAACTATTTAGTTAATCTTAAAGCTTGCATACTTTGTCTAACAGAAATTTATTTAATGGTTCTGTTAATCCATAAGTATCAATTTCTTTTTTTAATTGTTCGCAAGTACCATGACCACTAAGAAAACCATTCACTCGCGCTACAGCCGTAGAATTGATAAAATCAATAAAATTTGGATATATATCCATAAATCTATCTCTTAGTGCACCCGATTGCTGTAGTCTGTATTTTTGATGATAATTCTCTGCCAAATAAAAGCTGGTGAGTGGATTAATTTCGGTCACTAGTTCTGCTTTTAATTTTTTTTCCTGTTCCTGTAGTGATTGAATTGCACTCTCCTGCTGTTTATTATTATGGTAAAAAATAATTGACATATATTGACGGCTGGCAGATTTCAGTCTGCAATTATGATTACTCCAAAATAACTGCAGTAAATCTGTATAGCTTATTTTGTCCGGATTATAATCAATTTGAATGGTTTCGCTATATTTTCCCAAATTATAGTAAGTCGGATTTATTTTTTCTCCCCCGGCATATCCCACCCTTGTGCGGATGACTCCGGGTAAAACACCGAATAAACTATCCGGTCCCCAAAATCATCCCATGGCAAAAGTAGCAGTTTCTATGTTAGTCGGAATGTTCCTATCTATGATAGGAACATTTTTCCCCGGATTAAGGTCGGTATCTGCTGAAACAGCATTTAAAATATTTTTATCAATAAATAAGTTAATATTTAGCTGAAGCAAACAAAAAACAAGCACAATAACAATAGAAAGATTCTTCATTTTTCCAAACTCCTTCCCGACAAGCACTTAATTCTTGTTGTATTTATGCAATCACAGAATTTAAGCTTAGACCGGAGAAATTTATCTTTTAATCTTTATCAATTTTTCCATTTTATTTCTCTCAAATATTCTCTTTATCACAGGTGTCTTATCGGTTTTATATAATTCCAAATTTTCTTCAAAAGTCTTTTTCCCGGGATGTTTATAAAAAATTCCCAGGGGGAATTTATCGGTTTTCACGGCCATTTCAAAAGCAGTTAGACGATTTTTATAATCATGGTTTTTTAAATAAAAGGTATTTTCCTTGAACCATGTATAAGTATTTTGTTTATTGAAAGTAACACAAGGCTGAAAAATATCCAGCAGTGCAAATCCTTTATGCATAATTGCTTCTTTTATTAACCCTGCAGTCTCTTTCTCGTCTCCGATAAAAGCTCTAGCCACAAATGATGCATTCAAAGCTATAGCTACCGCTAATGGATTAAAAGGCTCCAAAAAAACTCCATTTACCTGGACAGAGGTTTTAAATCCCGGTTGACTGGTAGGAGAGGCCTGTCCCTTGGTTAAGCCATAAACCATATTATTATGAACGATGTTAGTAAGATCTGGATTACGACGGATGGCATGAATAAAATGATTGCCTCCCTCTCCATACATATCTCCGTCTCCCCCTTCGGCAATAACCGTCAATCCAGGATTACATGCTTTAACTGCTGTTGCAACCGGTAATGCTCTGCCGTGTAAACCGTTGAACATATTGGTTTTTAAATATTGTGGCATTTTAGCGGCCTGTCCTATACCCGAAATTATCACCAGGTTTTCAGGTTTTATCTTCAATTCTTTAAGTACTGACTTCAGAACCTTATTGATACCAAAATTTCCGCATCCCGGACACCATGCCAAATCGATATTTTTATCATCTAAATCGAATATATTATCCATGGGGGATCTCCTCTCTTCTCATTATCTTTTCCAGTTTATCCGTAAGTTCATCCACAAAAAAGGGTAGTCCGTTAAATTTAAGGATTTTATGTTCTACCGCTATACCGGTAAAAAGCTCCAATAATTTACCGAATTGTGATGTAGCATTGTTCTCCACTACAATTGTCTTTTTGGCTTTTTTAAAATACTCTTTTATTCCGGAAGGTAAAGGATAAATCTGTTTAAAATGCAGAAAGGCAATTTTGTATTTTTTTAAATTCTCTACAGCCTCTTTTATAATATGATATGTGGACCCCCAGCCGACTATGAGAATTTCATATTCACGAGTCCCTATTAATTCGGGAGAAATTTTATCCTTTTCTAATTCTTTAAATTTTTTCAATCTTTTCTCCACCATATTTTTTCTTAAATCCAGGTTTTCAGTTATTCTCCCAAACTCATCATGTTCATCACTATCTACCAACACTAATCCTTCTCCCCGTCCGGGTATTCCCCGATCCGAAATACCATTTTTGGTCAATTGATACCTTTTGTAATTCTTATTTGTTTTGTTTATATATGCTTCAATTTTAGTTTTACCTAAATCAAACTCTAATGTGTTGTAATACGTATCCATAAGGTATTCATCGGTTAATATAAAAACAGGAATTTGATATTTATCAGCTAAGTTAAAAGCACGTTGGGTGAGATAGAACAAATCCTGAATTCCACCAGGAGCATAGATAATTCTGGGAAATTCTCCATGACCGGAATATAAAGCCAGCTCTAAATCTCCCTGCTCTGTTCTGGTGGGTAAACCGGTTGCCGGTCCGGGTCTTTGAGCGAGATGTATGACAACAGGCAATTCCATCATGCCTGCCAAACTCACCCCTTCTCCCATTAAAGCAAGACCTCCACCGGATGTGGTGACCATCCCCCGGGCTCCTGTATACCAGGCACCTAAGGCCATATTGATTGCGCTGATTTCATCCTCGGCTTGCTCGGCAATAATATTGAACTCTTTTGCATATTGAGAAAGAAAAGTTAAAACTCCGGTAGAAGGAGACATAGGATAGGAGGAAATAAAATTACATCCTCCAGAAATTGCACCCAGGGAAACTGCTTCAGCTCCGTTTAGAATAATCTCTTCTTTAATATCCTGTTCAGGATTAGGAATAGGAATGGAAAGTCGAGCTACACTTTCTTTTTTTATTAAATCAGATGCAAGTTCATATCCTCTTTTAATGGCAGTCATATTTCCTTGAACAATTTTTTCTCCTTTTGCAAAAAAACGCTTCTTTGTATATTCCAGAGGAATTTGTTGATCTACCTTGAAAAGGCTGGCTATTAAACCTACTGCCACTACATTTGAAAATATTGGACTTCCAATTTCTTTCGCTATTCTCGTAAAGGGAATGTCTATTATTTCTCTTTCAGGAAGAACTTTCTCTTTTTCGCCCAAAATGATTGTATCTTTTCCGATTCTATTCCTTAAATGTGGCAAAGCTGATTTATCTAAAGGAATTAAAATATCTATTCGGTTTAAGGGTGCAGATACTCTTCTGTTTGATATGATGATTTGAGTAGAATTACTACCACCTCGTACCCTGGACATGTATTCCTTGGTGGCAAACACATTAAAGCCGGCCAATTTAAAAATCCGGGTCAATAACCCTTCAATAGTTTGTATTCCCTGCCCGGCTTCACCACACAAGACTAAAGAAATTAGTCGCTTTTCTTTATCGAAGTCATTTTTACTATTATTAGATTTTTTCACCTTTGTCTACCTCGATTTCTAATTTATTTTGAAATAATATTGACTTTCGTGTTGAAGTAACTATTACTTCTGTTAAATTATAAATTCGTTAAATTAATACAAATTCCTTTTTTTAAATAAAACTATTTATATATTATTTGTTTGAATCATCTTATTATCGGAAAATGTTTTTTAAAATAAATCCACCAAGTCAAATTCTAAACCGTGTTTCGCGAAAATAATTTAATTGGGTAATGTAAAAAGACTTATTCCATTGAAAGATTTATAATTATTTTTTTACCGAAAGTATGTAAGCAAGTAAACCATCTGCGCCATATCCTTGAATGTAAAAAGTGTCACCTTCCAAGGTAATCTGAATTTCACCGGGGGAATCGGCAGTTTCCGGAAACCATTCCGGTGTATTCATGGCAACTTCATTGTAAACCGGCATTTTGAGAAAGAGTCACTGCCTCATCAAGGGTAAGGTCTCCACCGGAAAGTGCTGCCTGTATTAAGCTTTGAATAACTTCAGCATTAGCCTGGACTATTACATTTTTGCCTTGTCTTGTGCTACAATGCTTCCTGTCTTTTCTTGCCGGTTGCCACTATAAAATCTTAACCC
>Ga0208902_1001075_pt1 | contig 13428 bp, 10 predicted proteins | sample AntAceMetag02UKH_FD_184767 | JGI IMG/M metagenome (GOLD analysis project Ga0208902, IMG submission 184767) | Saline lake microbial communities from Ace Lake, Antarctica - Antarctic Ace Lake Metagenome 02UKH (SPAdes) (version 2) | ecosystem: Environmental > Aquatic > Non-marine Saline and...
CTCAGCCTGGCTGGGGATGGGTGTTCTTAACATGAGAAACTCTGCCTCTATACCAGCCTCCCGCATCCTTCTGATATTTGATATTCTTGAGTCAGCAAGAACGCTTATCCCGCTTTTTACCAGAGTATCAGCGATCTCAGGGTCTCCGCAAACTCCTTTTGTAACGCCAATAATATCAATGCCCTTTGAACCATACAGTCTCTTCAGGTTCTTCGCATTATGTGCAATTTTTGCAAGGTCAATCTCTATTCTGGGTGTTGCCATTATAAGTTACTCAATCCTCTGGATAGTTCCGGAAAAATCTCGAAGAGCCTTTTAACCAGCTTCCCGCACCCATACTTCAGGGCGTCCGTCGTTGGCAGCTGAAACCTCTTTTCATACTCAGTTATAGTCTCTTCAATCTCCCCGTCTGTCATATTTTCGTGGTTAAGAGTGATGGCAATTACCTTTGACCCTGAAAAGGTTTCTATCAGTTTTATCTCACTTTCAAGGGTTGGCATTGGTATGTAGGGAAAATCTCCCAGGTGCTTCCTTTTTTTGGGGTGCTGAACTATAATGGCGTTCGGTCGTGCCCCCCTGATAATTGCACACGAGCTTATGTATGCCGGATGACTCAATGCTCCCTGACCCTCAATTATAATTATGTCAGGATGGTCTGCGTCATATGCCTCCATAACCGCATTTTCAATTTCCCCTGTCATGAACTCCTCAACGAGAGCATCTACTGCAACGCCATATCTGGCACCCTGAATCAGTCCCGTTTGTCCGGTTGCCACGAATGCAACGTTCAGGCCCTCTTCTCTCAGTGCTTCTGCAAGGATTAGAGATGTGGTTCTCTTACCAGTTGCACCATCTGTGCCAAGTATTGTTATTATTGGTGTGTTTACTGTAAGAATACGCCCAGAGAAAAGATGGAGATCTTTTTTTGCGGGAGGCTTTCTGATATCGTATATCCTGACTCCACATTCCTCTGCTTTTTGCATAAACTCTTCATCCTCGGTAAAGAACTCATGGAGACCATTCACTATGTTCATACCCTTTTCCATCGCCGTGAACATTATCTTCCTCTGTTCCTTTGTTAGAAATGCCTCAAGGGGCGCAATACCGTATATGAAATACGCTGGAACACCCTTTAATCTCTCAATAGCATCATCGAGGTCAGAGAATATTGGTATCCCGCTTTTTCTTCCATCAAGATATTCGCCTGCATCCTTCCCCTCCTTTGTACTATCAATGACACCGACAATCTCATACAGTCCTGAGTACCTGACAAGCCCATTTGCGGTTTTACCGTCCATCTTTCCAAATTGTTTTTCACAATATACTATTGCCTTCGCTTTCATGCCAACCAGCTGTGAATTGAGGGGTCAACCAGAGATCTTCCTCTGGTTTACCTTTTCCTTTCGAAAATAACTTGATTTCTCAATATCCAGTACTATAATTTTCGCGGAAGTTGATATCTAATTATGCCCTCCACCTGCCTTTCTCTGAATCCTAAGTTTGCCAGTTCCCGGATGCTCCCCGAAGCACCGCCTTTCAATACCTTCATACCTTCCTGACTCCGGCATCATCCCCGCCCCGGCGTTCCTCCCGTGTCATCCCGAAGGAGATACCCGGCAACAATCAGCATCACACAGGTAACGGCACCGACCAGAAACGCCACATCGAAACCCTGAACCATTGCTGCAAGTGAAAAAGCACCGTCGCCGGCAGGATTGACAACGGCTGTCACACTGTAGTAGACAAAGCTGAAGATCACAACCCCGGTCGTCTGTCCGAGTTTTCTGATCATCATCATCGTGCTGCCGCCCATCCCGGCGTCCTGCTTTGGCACACTGTTCATAACTGAACGGGAGAAGGGCGGTGATGACATGCCGACATTGACGCCGAACAGCAACAGAGCAATGACGATCACATACAGAGCCGTTGTTTCTGAGAATCCTGAAAGAATCAGACAGGCGATAAGCCCGATGCTGCCAGCTATCATGCAGGGCAGACGTGAACCGATGGTATCTGACATCCGGCCGGAAATCGGGCCGATGAAAAAGATCATGACTGCCGGAAGCATCAGAAAGATCCCGGAGAGTGCCGTGTTCATCCCTTTTGCCTGTTCAAAGTAGAACGGCAGCAGGAACAGGGCACCGCTTTGCAGAACCATTGCCATGAAAATACCAAGATTGCCCAGCGAAAAATTCCTGACATGGAAGAGAGAGAACCGGATAATGGGTTCTAAGCAGTGCCGTTCATGCCAGAAAAAGAGCGGTGCAGAAACCGCTGCAACGGCGAAACAGGAGAGTATGACAGGCGATGTCCAGCCATACAGATAGCCCTCGGTCAGGGCAAAGATAATCGTCGCAAGCCCGATAAAGGAAAGCACGGCGCCGGACAGATCAAACGTCCCACGGACAACGGATACATGATCGCCCGGAAGATAGCGCATCGCAAGCGCGATCCCGACAAATGCTACCGGCACATTCACAAAAAATATCCAGGACCATCCCAGATACTGTGTCAGAAACCCGCCCAGCACCGGCCCCAGAGAAAGCCCGAGACCGGCGGCGGTGGTCTGAAGCCCATAGGTCATGCCCCGAAGTCCCGGCGGCAGAAAGACCGGGATCATGCCCGGTGCAATTGCCGAGAACATGCCGGCGCCGATACCCTGAAGCATGCGAAAGAGTATCAGCGTTTCAAACGACCAGGCAATACCACACAGAAACGATCCGGCGACAAAGACAATAAACCCCAGGATAAAAAAACGCTTAAATCCCCACATATCTCCCATTTTTCCGAAGATAAGGATAAAACTGCTCATCACCAGCATATATCCGATAATAACCCAGGAGACCGTTCCCAGCGACACCGCAAACTCCCGCGAGATAGTCGGGAGCGCAATATTGACAATAGTAGAATCGATTGTTCCGATAAACGGCGCAAATGCGACCAGAAACATGAACATCTTCTGGTGCCGGGGATCAGTGATCTCAGCACGCACCGGTCGTAAGTTCATACTAAATAAACGAGTGGAGAGAGATTAAAAATACTGTATTGGACCGTGCGGGTCAAAAAAAGAGACTGAGTATAAAACTCAGATAAACCGGGGGTTGATGCTCAGTTTCTTTGGAGTGTAGATGCGCCTGTTCGGGCATCCGGCACAGTCTTCACTGACACGGACGATAAGCGATTCTGTCGTGAATAATTCCTTGTGCGGCTTTTTTGGTTCTGATTCAGCGCGAATGGTAACGGTCAGCGTGCTATTCCCTGACTCATCATCACCGACAACTGCTACGTATGGCACCCAGTCCATACCGGCAGAGCGAATCTTCTTGCCGACACTCTCTTCCCGGTCGTCAATGTCACAGCGAATGCCTGCTTTGTTGAGTGTTTCACAGATATCTTCACCGTATGCAATGTGTCGTTCGGCAACCGGTACTATACGCACCTGAGTCGGCGAGAGCCAGATCGGAAACATGGGCACAGTTTGTGAGGCAGTGTTCTCCAGAAGGGCGCAGATGACCCGCTCGATACTGCCGGTTGGCGAGCAGTGAATAATCGGCGGATAGACGGCTTCACCGTCTGGCAGATGATATTTGATATCAAAGCGTTCAGCACTCTCCACATCGATCTGGACCGTCGGATTCTCAATCGGGCGCCCCTGCCCGTCGATGGCGGCGAGATCTACCTTGGCAACCCAGTAATGGACCCGGTCAGAGAGGAGCTCAATAAGCATCGGCACACCTGATTTTGTGGCAAGGCCCTGTACCCAGTCAGCGTGTTCTGCGTAGAAATCCTGTGTGCAGCGGAAGACACCGGCAAGTGGATACTCAAAGGCACGTCCGGTCTCCCAGCCAATCATAAGCTGTTCCTCGAAGCAGGTGAGCGTCTCATCCATGTCCCGGCAGAGGGAATGCATGTCCGGCATGGTAAAGGCTCTCAGGCGCTTGAGACCGATGCACTCTCCTTTCTGCTCGTGCCGGAATGAGTAGGTGGAGAGCTCATACATTTTCATGGGCAGCGTATTTGGGGAGACGTGCATATCATGCATAATTGAGAACATGCCAAAGCAGGCCGCAAACCGGAGCATCATGTTGCGGTTGCCGGAGCGGAACCGGTACTGGCGCTCGCCGAACTTTGCTGCATGCTCGTTTATCGCAGCGTTGCCCAAATCATACATGACCGGGGTTTCGACCGGCATACCGCCGTAATCGAGCACGAGGCCCAGGACGTAGTCTGCGAGCAGGTCACGAATCAGCTTTCCACGTGGCATCCAGCGGTGATGACCAACATCAGAGAGCGGTTCGTAGTCCACAAGCTCCTTGCTGCGCATTAGTTCGACATGCAAAGGTTCGCCGCCGGTCTCAGTCCCAAGGCCGATCTCTTTGCTAACGAGGCGACCGAAGACGCTTGTGTCGGCGTAATCTGCCGCATCGTGGCGTGTTCCGTCCGGCGTGAGCACGAAGAACTCGTGGGTGATCTCTTTTTTTGCCTCTTTTGCCTTTTCTTCGCCGCCGCCGGGCAGAATCGTCCGTGAGAGTTCTGAGAGCGGATGCCCTTTGCAGGAGAGGGTGAAGGCCTTATACCAGCCGAACGGTGCCCGTTTGACGGTATAGGTTCCCTCTGCCAGAAGAGCGGATTCCATGCCCTTCATCACCGAAATGGCGACATCCGGGGCGGATAGGTCGCTTGAGAGGTGCGCATAGGGATAGAGCATGATATTTGTGGTTCCGAGTTTCTGGACAGTCTCTTTGATCCCGGAAACTGCCTGTGCTGTGACGTCCTCCGGGTCGTCCTCGTCAACTGATTCGACGGCGCAGAAGACAACAAGAGCCTCAGTGAGGCTGTCTTCGGCGATGATATCGGTCTCGGCAACCGGGGTTTCTTTCTTCGCAGAATATTCTATTGAGTCTGAATGGATGAGTAAAAGCCGCATTTTTTTCTCCAGCGTCCTGAAATATTATTGTTAATCTATCTTTAATCTCTGCTAGGTCCGGTCCTTTCAGACCATCTTTGGATTCTGATGGTACTTCGAAAGTGTCGCCTGCCGCTGGTCCAGATATTTGGCATCGCCTTTCTTTCCGTAGGGGAATTCCGCCCGTTCGGTTGTATAAAAGACAAGCTGCCCGATTGGCATCTTCGCATACAGACGGACGGGGCGCTGGTTGGCGTTGGAGATTTCAAGGGTGATGGTCCCCCGAAACCCGGCATCGATCCAACCACCGGTCTGGTGCAGCGCAATGCCAAGACGCGCAATCGAACTTTTCCCTTCGATGGTCGCCACGATGTCGTCGGGAAGTTCAATACGCTCATGGGTCTCGGCCAGAAGGAACATGCCCGGCGGGATGTCGATGTATTCGGCGTTTTTTTCATGCACGCCAGCAGTGACAGTCTCCCCGTCATAGGGGTCGATAACATCCGGACTTTCTTCATACCAGACGAAGTGGTCCCCTAAGCGAATGTCGAGGGAGTTTGGCTGCACGAGGGCGGGGTCGTAGGGATCCACCCTGATGAACTGCCGTTCAATCCTGTTTTTTATCTGCCAGTCGACGAGAATCATACCTATATATTTGTTTGACTGAACAGGCAAAAAAGATCTGTGTGAGGAGATGACAAAGGGGAGTCTGGTGTGGAAGAGTGCCTGCAGATTTAGAGGGTCAAAAAACTGGTAAAGAGTTTTCTAAATTAGGTCTAAGCACCAAAATCCGCCATCGTCCGCTGTTCAGGGTTTGCCCACTCCTGCAATTTCGAGCCAACGGCCTGCCGTGATTTGGGATGTTGTTTAAATCTCTCCGTTGCAAGATATCTGCCCTCTTTGAATTCAAGGTAATCAACAAGATCTGTAGTGACAAGAATATCCATCTCTATCTTTATCTTCTGAATGAGAGACTGCCGGGAAGTTGCCGTCACCAGAGGAAAGAGGCGCTCAAGTCCTTCTTCACATATCTGGTACAGCGTTATTCCTTCAGATTTTGGACTGAATATTTGTAGTATAATATCAACAATCCCCCGCCGAATCTCAAAATTTTTCATCTCCGGAACGAGACTGAAGGGAATCTCCGGCAGCTTCTTCATGTCCTGTCCTTTCATCCCGACAAGTGCATCACGCAGCGAGTCATTCTGAATAAAATTGTCCTTTTTCAGATCGAATGAATCTATTACTACCATCTCACAGTGATCCCCGTCATCATTGAAAGCAGGCCGGCTGCTCATCGTATCAGGAGGTGTTGGATACACCTGACATCCATACGTTGAGAGACTACGGGCATCCAGACTCCTGTAAGAATCGAGCTGTCCTTTTTTTGACCTGTCATTACTGGTGATCTCGATGATGAGCCATCCGTCCGATCCACAGGCAAAAATATCCGGCGTTTTTGGAGTTCCCGTTCGTTTTTCAGAAAGTGGTGATTCAATCCGGTAATTAGTATAACCTGATGCAAAAAAAGGGCCGGTGAAATTTACTTTTTTATAGGCATGGAAAAGCTGGATCGTATTCCGCCAGAGAACAATCCGGCCATCCGTCTCAGGCAAACATCTCAACCCCGTCGAAGTAAATAGATGTCTTACCAGCGTTGTCTTCTCCCTGTACGGTTGCAATCCTCGGTGCTGCATTAACACACCCTCTACCTGGCACGATAAGATAGGCATAGTCAGGACCGACATCCATAAAAACACGATCCCAGGTATGCAGATCCACTCCCCGGAACCTCTTGAAGTCAGATTCCGATTCGGTTTCCACAAGCCAGAGATTCATCGTTCCTCTTCCCATTAATACCGTCTGAGCAAATGCATCCAAGTCAATTGTCTGAGTGAAGTCCAGTTCGAATGCTCCCAATTTGTTATTGCGAATTTTCGTTGCTTCAATGATTGCATCTTCATACCGGTTTGCCATATCGGATATTGAAAGCATTACCTCATCGACATCCACAGCGCGGTTGATGGTTACTTTTCCATTGCTATACCACTCAGCAGAGATAGTAACCGATCCGCCACTGATCTTCTGCCAGCGTGAACTATATATCGCAAATTTATCTTTTGCTAGTGTCAGGACATCTTCAAGGCCCTTGAGTTCTCTTGTTGCTCCACCATACCACGCCTTCAGACTGAAATTTCCCGCATTTTCTTCCGGAGTGAGACCATCAGAAAATTTCAGTCCAATCCCTTTTTCTTTCCACGATTCTACTTTTCCGTAAGAAAGCAGTTGGTTTCGGGAGAGCCAACACCGGTCAAGCCCGTTAATATTACCCACCCATTTTGAGATGGCTGCATCAGATTCGCCTGCATCAAGGAGACTGTAGAGAATCCAGACTCGTTCCCGTGTTGAATCGAGAAACAGTGAACTGGGGGAATTTCCCCCATCATTTAGATACCAGTGCTCTGCATCAAGTTTTTTCCATCTGCCATATCCATTGGGACAGGGCAGATCGCTTAATCTTATATTGGTCTCAATAAGGTATGCCTTCAGCTGCGTGGAATAACTTGCACCAAAGCTGGATAATGCTTCTTCGTTATCCTCAAAACCCGCCTGCAATAGATTTTTCATTTCAGCAAATGTGTGAAGATGAGGCATAGGGACTCCCGGTTATTTTATCAAACTGATTGATCGCTATTTACTACTTTTACGGTATGATCCCTTAATGTTATCTCGGTAAATATGTCAAATGTGGCGTATTATTTCCCTTTTTAGTATATTCGGCACGATCTGAAAAGTCAGTTCTGAATGAGTAGTTGTAACTGGGGTCAGGCAGATCAATAATCCACATCAGAGGCGAAGGGGTTTTCTGAAAACCCCGGCACACCAACTACTCTTCTTCGCTGCCCGTTTTTTCTTCATCCAGCGCCCCGAGATGATACTCAGCCCGGCGCATCAGGCCATGAAGCGTTGTCACCTCGCGGGTTGTCAGCATCGTCCGGGAAAAGATGCGGCGTATCATCGTGAGGGTATTATTGCGTTTGTGATCCGGATGGTCGATGTTATCCAGAAACCGGCAAAAAAGCAGTGAATCGACTCATTCCAGGGGGTGTCTTTCGGTATCAGATCATATTTATGTTCGCAAAGGCCCAATACAAAGAACAGAGAAGAATCCCAACTATGTTGGTAAAATTTGACATTTATTATGACGGTGCGTTCTGGTGTGCCCGGGGTATGGGGACTGATATCTTTACACAGGGCAAATCTTTTGACGAGCTGATCCAAAATATGACCGAGGCAGTTGAACTGCATTTTGAAGAGCTCATTGAGACTGGAGAACAGATTACTGTTGTTTCCCTGACTGAATTCCAGGTTGGTTCTGTTGCCAAAATTTCCGGTTGTTAGTGGTTTACATCTGGTAAAGATACTCAATTCACTGGGATATCTTGTTCTGAGACAGCGGGAAGCCATATTCAGATGTCTAAGAAAACAGATGCCGGGGAACACCGGATAACCATTCCTCTCCATGATGAGATCGCAAAAGGCACGCTGCATGATATTGTTACAAAGGTATCAGAGTGGAATTGCGTTTCAAGAGAAGATATTATTGAGATGTTACGGTAATTTCCTTCTCCAATCCGGATTGTCTTCATCGAAATCTGTATAAATTCCTCAGGCAGATCCAACCCCTAAAATAATTATTTCTGTAATGATTACAAACATAATCATTCTATCCTTCTATCCTTCTATGGCAGGAGAACGGAACGTGCCTTTCCGGGGAAACTCTGACGCAGTCTTCCGGGAATACTAGTGGTGACCGGGCGGTTTTAGAGAAGAAAGGTTATCTGTTTTTTGACGTCTTTGCGTTGATAGAAAATCATGGAAAGCGGCGCTGATTGCCTTTAAAACTCCACAGTATCAACAAAAAATACATGCTGCCAGAATGTCTGGCAGACATATATCAATAAAATTCTTCATTCAGGAATGACTGACTTAGAATGAGTATCTGAAACTTAATTCAGGAATGACTGACTTAGAATGAGTATCTGAAACTTAATTCAGGAATGACTGACTTAGAATGAGTATCTGAAACTTAATTCAGGAATGACTGACTTAAAACATAAAATACAAACCTTATTCAGACATTACTGACTTAAACAACAAACGAAAACCTCATTCAGGAATGACTGACTTCCATTGCCGTGCCACCCGCTCACTGAAAAAAAATAAAAAAAGTTCCCGACAGCTCAGGAGTCCCGGATAATGACCAGCCCATCAGAATCAGATACCGAAAACGAGATAGGAATCTATGAAAGCCGTGCAGGACTGCCGGTACGCCAAAGCGGAGGCTATCTTGCATTCATACCGAAACCTCTCCCGCCCAGACCACCACTCAGGATGAATGCCGCCATCTTGCAGGAACTGGCACAGGCAGAGAGAGCACTTGCACGACTGGATGGCGCTGCAATGACATTAGCGGATATCGGACTGTTCATTGAGCTTTTCACCCGGAAAGAGGCATTATTATCCACACAGATCGAAGGAACGCAGGCTACTCTCAGGGGTATCCTTGCTTTTGAGGCAGGAGTTACCACCGATGAAGACCCTTCCGATCTGCAGGAGGTAATCAATTACATAGCGACTCTGGAATTCGGGCTGAAAACAATCGGGAAAAAACCGGACCGGGACTACATCCTGAACCTTCATAAAACACTGATAACGGGAACACGGGGAGGGAATAAAAATCCGGGCATGTTCAGAGATGTTCAGAACTATATCGGAAGACCGGGATCAACCATTCATGATGCTGTATTCATCCCTCCACCGCCTGAGATGATACCCCGCCTTCTTGATGACCTCCTGCATTTTTTCTCATCAGAGGACGATGCAATCCCTCCATTAATCAGAGCAGCCTATATCCATGCACAGTTTGAAACGATTCATCCCTTCATGGACGGGAACGGGCGCCTTGGCCGGCTTTTAATAGTTCTCTATCTCTGCCATTTCGGAGTGATATCACACCCGCTCATTACCCTCAGTCTGTACCTGAAAGAACACCAGAATTCCTATTATGAGCTGTTAAACAGGGTGCGATATGATGGAGACTGGGAAAGCTGGTGCCTCTTTTTCCTGAAAGGAGTTACTAACGTCTCGGAGAAGGCACTTGCTACCATAAGCAGAATACACAGGCTCCGGGTGGAAACGATACACAAACTCCGTGAGGCAGGTTCTGAAAGTCCGGTCTCAGTCCAGATGGCAGAACTGTTATTTAAAAAACCGGTGATATCCGTACAGGAAATCATCTCCGAACTTGAGATTAACCGGCAGACTGCTTATGATTTGGTTGAAACCTTTGAAAAGGCAGGAATTTTACAGGAGATTACCGGGAAAAAGAGATACCGGAAATATCTCTTCTCCGGGTATCTGGAGATTGCCGGATTGTAGAAGATACAGGTGTTTTCCGGCTCGATTTATGCGATTCAGATGAACATCGAAATTCATCTCAAACCAAAATCCATTCTAACACTCACTTGGGCCTGTCTTAATTTTGGAAATGATGTGTATTATAATCCAACATATCTGCCGGTGAAAGGGCTATGGTTGATGCAGATCTCCGTATATAAAATTCTTGAACAGGGTTCCCCGATTTATCGCGATTGTTCAGAATAACAGGGCTATCACTTGGATTAACTTCGACAAGGCAGACATCTTTCCCAGTAATTGCTTCAATTTTTATAGAGATGTACGTATGATAAATATCCCCGAGATAATTGCGGATAAGGTTGTCGAGGTGAAGTCGGAAACTATCATTATCCTGTTTCATCCCCTTTGAATTTAAGGTCTGGCAGTCTTCCTCAATTCCTTTAATCTCTCCATCATCTGAGACACCAATGAAAAGCTTTCCTCCGTTTGAATTCAGAAATGCTGCAATATTCTTCAGTGCAATCGCTTCGGATAATTTAAGGTTGTCACCACCCTCCTCTGACCAGCGTAGTGACTGTTTAAACTCGACATAATCATTTTCACCACCATTAATGATATCCATCCACGATGATTCTTTTTCAGTATCTTTTCCAAGATATTTCTGATATAATAAATCAAGATAATCATTCATACCATTAGCAATGAGCTTTCTTCGTTCACTCAGGAACCGTTCATAATTTTCCGTCTTCCACAGTTCAGGATTTTCCGGAATAAATTGTTTTTTCAGCTCTTTGGGATATTGTTCCTGTACTAATGGGAGATAATCTTCCGGTGAACGATCTGAAAATTTATAATTCGTATCGCGAGTGATAAAGGCCCTGTTTGCAATTTCATTTACGAGCTTTTTATGAAGATGGTTTTGCCAGTCATAACCTGATTTATACAGCATAGACTGGGGAAAGATGTGATGACTTTGTATATCGTAAAAATCACTCATCGTATTGCCAATCGGACTGCCGTTTGCCCAGTCTTTTGCCTGATTGAATTTTGTAACAGTATAGAGAGTTCGATAAAGCGGATGCCCGGCAATTCTTCCTTCCAGATCATTTGCTGAGATCTCAATACGCCCTCTCATATCTTTTATCTCGTTGACAAGCTCTATTATTGGTTTTTCGCTACTTGTTGCCAGAAATACATCACGGTCAAGACGTGCTTCTGTCTGCCCACTGTATCTTCCGCCAATCATCGCAAGATGCATCCAGTATAAAAATCCAAATTTCCGGGATTCAGAAAAACGAATATTGTTCTTGAGAAGATATCCTACCATAGGGATAAGCACAAACGGTGTTGCCATGTCATTTGAACTACTAATTAGACCTTCTGTTTGAAGGATTGGAATAAGATAATCAAGAGACCGGGTGACTCTTTTCCAAGCTTCAATATAATCCTCTTTGGTATAGAGATTGTAGTCAAGTTTGGCATTCTTTTTAAAGTGGGCTGACCCCGTCAACGCCACAACAATTGTTCTTGTGAAAAAATCTAGATTCAAGTCATAATCTACATTTTCCTTAAATTCATGTTGTTTATTTTTAATGTTCTGTCTTGCCTGAGGCCATTTTCCGGTAATGTGGGTTAGAACCAATTCAGCATCAGTCAGTTTCGTTCCCTGTGAATTCACCTTGTCAAAGACATCAATGGCCTGATCGATGGTTGCCTTAGAGGGAACAGTTTGGATATGGTAATCATAATACTGAATTCTCTGGAGATTGACCAGATTATTGTTGACCTTTTGCAGCAACGCATTGTCATCAAAAGCATCAATTTTTTCTTCAGGATTATCTGCGTATTTCTCCTTGTATTCATTAAAAATTGTTACAGCATTCACTTTGGAAACATCAAAACAATCAGTTACTTTTTGCCAGAATGGATTTCCTTCCATTTTTGTTTTCATGAAATACTGGAATTCCCCAGTCATAGTATTGAAGTAAAGATTCCTGGGATCATTTGTGATATCCCCTTCAATGTAATAAGGAGGAATCTCACCTTTCATTAGCATATAGAGGGTTGTTATCCTCTGTTGGCCGTCTAAAATTACCTGGAGTGTCCCAAGTTGTTGAGTATCAACGTTTTTTCTTTTCAATTCAGGAATATTTTCACCATTCGCATCCCAGAACAACAGACTGCCCGTTGGATATTCATTGAATAACGAAATGATCAGTTGTTTGGCATCATCCTTGGACCAGACATATTCGCGCTGAAATTCAGGTAAAACAATACTAAAACTCTGAACACCTGCGAGGAGATTAAGTATTTGCATAGGCTCACTATATGGAAAATTGGTTGAACAGACGATAAGAGTATTGACTTGACCCATTCAGGTTCTCAGGCCAGCACATGAAATCCCAACAGATCCAAACCCTCCTGAAATAATTATATCTATAATGATTACAAACATAATCATTATGTCCTTCTATGGCCGGAGAAAGGAACTTGCCCTTCTGGGAAAACTCTGCCGCAGACTTCCGGGAATAATAGTGGTGACCGGACGCCGGAGAGTCGGGAAAACTTCACTGATAAAGGAATTTATTAAGGACAAAAAATCGCTGTACTTCTTTGTTGACAACAATAAATCAATTGAAATTCTGATACACGATTTCGAGGATCAGATAAGAGACGCCCTTGACATTCCGCCGTTTGTAAAGATTGACACCCCTGAAGATCTGCTTGATTTTCTGTTCTCATACCAGAATGATCTTGTGGTGGTATTCGATGAATTTCAGAGATTTTCTGATCTCTATCCTCCATTTATCACGCAGCTCCAGAAAAAATGGGATATGCAGGGGGAATCCTCACGGCTTTTTATCATCGCTTCCGGATCATCGGTTGGGATGATGAATAAAATATTCCTTGAAGGAGGAGCGCCTCTCTTTAAGCGGGCAGACAATATCATCCGGTTAAAACCGTTTCAGCCGGAAGAGATCTTTGATTTTCTTGACAATATCGGCGTACAGGACCGGGAAGAGAAGTTAAAACTCTACCTTCTCTTTGGGGGGATGATCTATTATTACCGGCTTTTTGAAAAATACGAGTGTTCAGATTTT
>Ga0208902_1001078_pt1 | contig 13425 bp, 13 predicted proteins | sample AntAceMetag02UKH_FD_184767 | JGI IMG/M metagenome (GOLD analysis project Ga0208902, IMG submission 184767) | Saline lake microbial communities from Ace Lake, Antarctica - Antarctic Ace Lake Metagenome 02UKH (SPAdes) (version 2) | ecosystem: Environmental > Aquatic > Non-marine Saline and...
GCGGCGCTGCGCCCCTTTGTGTGTCTTAAGCTTTGGCATCCTACGTTTACCCCACACCTTCCTTTATTCTACTTTTTTGCACTGCTATCGGTGATAATATCATAATCATTCGCTTGCCATATAATAGCGGTTGTTTTTCAATAGAAGCTACCTCTTCTAATAAGCCTGCCATCCGACGTAGCAGCTTCAAGCCAATCTCAGAGTGTACTATTTCACGCCCTCTGAACATAACAGTAATCTTAACCTTGTCTCCCTCTTCCAGTAGTTTCTTTACTGACCTCGCCTTGGCCTCAAAATCGTGGTCATCAATCCTAGGCCGAAAGCGGATCTCTCTGAGGAGTGATACCCGCTGACTCTTCCTGGCCTCGCGCTCCTTCTTGGCTTGCTCATAATTGTACTTTCCGTAATCAAGGAGGCGGCATACCGGAGGTACTGCAGTAGGTGCTACCTCAACCAAGTCAAGGTCCTGCCGTTCTGCTACCTCTCGTGCCTGATGTAAGGTCATTACGCCTAACTGCTCCCCCTTCTCTCCCACAAGACGAACTTCTCTGGCTATGATTCTCTCATTGATACGAAGTTTCTTAATTATTTCTTTAACTCCTCTTCTTACAAGAACAGCTTACTACAGACAGGAATATAGCACATTAACGCGCAGTAATCAAATTCGAATTCAAATAAAATCAATTCAAATCCTCAGCCCGACTTCTGATAGCCTACTTTATTCTGATTGTCGATAGCTTGCCTCAGCCCGACTTCTGATAGCCTACTTTATTCTGATTGTCGATAGTTTTTCTCAGCCCGACTGTCAACAGCTTAGTTTACCCCGACTGTCGATAGCTTGCCTCACCCCGGCTGTCAACAGCTTACCTTACCCCGACTGTCGATAGCTTGCCTCACCTCTTTTATGAAGCTTTCCAGGGTTTGTGAGTCTATTTGTTTTCCACTACGCAAGCGCACCGAAACACTATCAGCAGCTTCCTCTTTATCGCCTATTATCAGCATATATGGTGTCTTATCCAGTTGTGCCTTTCGGATCTTGAGATTTATCCTCTCTGACCGGCCGTCAACCTTCACTCGTATCTCTTTGTTTTTGAGTTCTTTCTGGAGTCTGTAAGCGTAGTCCAAGTGGCGGTCAGCCACTGGTATTATTACTACCTGAACTGGTGACAGCCATACCGGAAAGGCCCCTTCGTAGTGCTCAATAAGTGAAGCCAGGAATCGCTCCATGCTCCCCAGCACCGTACGGTGTACCATAGCTACCAGGTGCTCCTTGCCGTCCTGTCCAATGTAAGAGACATCGAAACGCTGGGGGAGATTAAAATCAACCTGTATGGTGGGACCCTGCCATTCCCTGCCCAGAGCATCTTCAAACTTAATATCTATCTTAGGACCGTAAAAGACACCCTCTCCCGGATCGATAGCATAGTCAATGCCAAGTTGAGCCAGAGCCCGACCCAAAATTGTGGTCGATTCCTCCCATACTTCCAGATCGCCGGCATATTTCTCAGGGCGAGTGGACAGGTACACCTTGTAGTTGCTGAAATCGAAAGTGTCCATCATAAAGCGGGCCAAATCCAATACCCCTACCACCTCATCTTGCAGCTGCTCGAAGGAGCAGAAGATGTGAGCATCATCCTGGGTGAAGCCCCTCACGCGTGCCAACCCAAGCAGCACACCGGAACGTTCGTAACGATAAACGGTACCCAATTCTGCATAGCGAATTGGCAGTTCCTGATAACTACGCCGCTTTGTTTTGTAGATCAGGATGTGTCCCAGGCAGTTCATTGGTTTAAGGATATATTCCTGCCCTTCTACCTCCATCGGGCTGTACAAATAGTCGTGGTAAAACTCCCAGTGACCACTGGTTTTCCATAGGTCTACTTTGGCAATGTGCGGGGTGTATACTATATCGTAACCACGATTAATATGTTCATCCTTCCAGAAGTCTTCAATAGCCCGGCGTATTATCGCTCCCTTGGGGTGCCAGAGGACTAAACCCGGGCCGACTTCCTCGTGAATACTGAATAGGTCAAGCTCTTTACCCAGTTTCCTGTGGTTGCGCTTGTCAGCTTCCTCGATTTTCACCAGGTGATTGTCCAGGTCTTCTTTACTGGCAAAGGCAACCCCGTATATTCGCTGCAGCATAGGTTGATGCTCATCACCGTGCCAGTAGGCGCCAGCAATACTGAGGAGTTTAAAAGCCTTTATTTCCCCGGTGGAACTCACATGCGGTCCACGGCACAGGTCAACAAAGGAGCCCTGTCGATACAGACAGACATTCTCATCTGAAATTTCATCAATCAACTCAAGCTTGTAGGGCTGGGTTGCCAATATTAGCCGTGCTTCTTCCTTAGATATCTCTTGTGCAGCGAAGGGTGTATTGGAGGCGATTATTTCATTCATTTTGGTCTCAATCAGGTGCAGGTCATCAGGGGTGAGTGAACGGGGTAGGTCAAAATCATAGTAAAAGCCGTCTTTGATTGGCGGCCCAATACCAAATTTGGCATCAGGAAAGATGGACTGGACTGCTTCCGCCATAACATGAGAGGCAGAATGCCGTATAATCTCCAGACCCGCGTCTTCACTTACTTTTGTTTGATGTCCTCCGCCAGAAACCATTGCTCAAATCACCAAATCTTCGAGATACTAAACAAAACCCCTCCACCCTTTTAAGGAAGAGAGGCTTTGATGATCCCTATTTACTACCGTGTCCTAACAAAACCTGTAAGTTCAGTTACTAACAATATTCCGACTCTGATGTAACCTTTGCATAAGACCACATTACATTATAACAATGATAGATAACTATAAGCTCTACCCGCTCTTAGCAGTTTTATGCTGAGTTCGCAGACACCTGGTGCAGAGATTAAGCCGCTTTGGTTTCCCGTCCACGGTGATAGTAACCGGATGAATATTAGGCAACCAACGGCGGTTGGTACGGTGTTTAGAATGACTGACGTTATGACCAAACTGAGGTATTTTCCCGCACAAGTCACATTTCATAGTTGATAAAGCCACCTCTTTACTGTTAAATGGGTTTATTGTAAAATATCAGAGTAGCATTGTAATGTTATCATAGCTTTGGTTAGCTTGGCAAGGATGGGGGAGATATCGTGGAGATTGCCTTAAAGAAGCTCCTTTCGGGTAAAGGGGGGGCATAATATGAGGCAGATTAATTCTCTTAGTGGGCAAGAGCTAAGGGATATGGTTATGGCGGCTACCGAATGGTTGGAGAAGAATGCTTCGGAGATTGATGCCTTGAATGTTTTCCCGGTACCGGATGGGGATACCGGGACTAACATGTTGCTTACTATGCGTTCCACTATTGAGGAGGCCTACCGGGCTCCTGACCATAGTACTTCGGCGGTGGCAGAGGCTATCGCTAAGGGAGCACTGATGGGGGCTCGGGGTAACAGTGGCGTGATTCTTTCCCAGATATGGCATGGATTGGCGAAGGGCCTAGCCGGGAAGGATTGCTGCACCGGTAAAGACCTGGCTGAAGCCCTACTGCGGGCGTCGACGGAGGCGTATAACGGGATAGCCAATCCGGTAGAGGGGACTATTCTTACCGTAGCTCGACAGGCAGCGTCAGCGGCTAAGGCTGAGGCTGATAGCGGCACTGATAACATAGTATTGATAATGGATACGGTGGTTAATGCAGCCAGAGAGTCGGTGGCTAATACCCCTAATCTCCTTCCCGTATTAAAAGAAGCTGGCGTGGTAGATGCCGGGGGGCAGGGCCTGCATACAATTCTGGAGGGCGCTCTGCACTACCTTAAGGGGGAGACGAATGAGTTTCAGTCAGGTAAGCCGGGGATAATTATCAGTGATATGGCGCAACTGGCTAAGACCCCACAGATGGTAACGGCGGATGAAAATCCTTACGGGTATTGCACCTGTTTTATCATAAAAGGGTGGGGGCTTGACCCGGAGAAGCTCAGGAGGAAGCTGAAGAAGAAGGGGGAGTCACTAATCGTAGTTGGTGACCAGTCTACAATCAGGGTTCATATTCATACCTTGGACCCGGGTGGTATCATCCATCTGGCTACTTCACTGGGTACCGTACATCAGGTGAGCATTCAGAATATGGATGAGCAGCATGAAGGCTTCGTTGAGATGCAGAAAGAGCGTATGGTGACGGCTGATATAGTCGTGGTGGCGGTGGTTTCCGGGGATGGATTGGCTGATGTTTTCACCAGTCTGGGGGCGGTGGTTGTTCCCGGTGGCCGGACCATGAATCCGAGCACCAATGACCTGCTTCAGGCAATAAAATCAGTAGCCTCAGACAAGATTATTATTCTACCCAATAACAAAAATGTAATCCCTGCCGCCAGGCAGGTACGTTCCTTGACTGATAAGACCATCAAGGTTCTGGCCACAACTACAATCCCGCAGGGAATAGCCGCTCTGCTGGCTTTTAATACTGAGGTAGACCTGGAAACAAGCATTACCGCGATGAAAAAGGCGCAGTCAGCGGTAAGATCTATCGCGATTACTCAGGCGGCCCGCTCGGTTCGGTTAGTTGGGATGCATATTAAGAAGAAGCAACCCATTGGATTTCTGGACGGAGACCTGGTTGCAGCCAGTGACAGTGCTACCGACACTCTGAATGAAGTGTTGTCCAAGCTGAACTTGAGCGACGCCGAGATAATCACCATCTACTACCGGGGTGATGAAGAGCGAGTGGAGGTTGGGTCGTTCATAACCGCTTTTCGAGAGCAGTATCCTCACCTGCAGATTGAGCTGGTGCGAGGTGGGCAACCTCACTATCACTATATTGTTTCTGTGGAGTGATGGCGGGGATTTCGGAATACACCCCGTTAGAACTGGACTAGGGAATAAGCTATAGTTAGGCCATGGGGAATGAAGGAATTGGTATGAAAACGATTACCCGCTTGACCTCTTTCCTCAGCTCTGCAATATCAAAGGGCTTGGTAACATAGGGAGCCTTCGTCCTCTTAAGGAACTCCCTGGTATCGGCACTAGTCACGTCACCGGTGATAAAGATTACCCTCTTTTGCAGAGAGGGGGCTACCTTTTCAATCTGCTCATATAGCTCAACACCACTTAAGCCGGGCAGCTTGATATCACAAAGGATAAGGCCGTATTCCTCGCTTCCAATCCTCTTAAGGGCTGCCTCACCACCACTTACCGTTTCCACATCATACCCCTCACTACCCAGCACCTGCTTCAGGAACGCCAGAATGGTTGGCTCATCATCCACCACCAGTATCCAGGCATCGATAGCCTTCCCGGCTTCTTCAACTGAAGGCAGAAAGCTTTGCCTACTGGCCGTTTTGTTATCTTTATCTCAGGCCTACCATACTGTCACATTACTGTTCCAACAAGGAAGTATCTCCATAGGGGCAATGTCAAAACATCTATCGAACCATCCGAATGAGTGTACTCTCGTGTTGGTCTTGGAATTCTTCCTTGAACGATAGTATTTCATCTTCAACGGCGAAGAGGGCGTCCACCACCTCGCGGTCAAAATGGCTTCCCCGGCTCTCTTTAATGATGGCGAAAGATTTTTCTATTGGAAAGGGCTCCTTATAGGGTCGTTTGGATGTCAGGGCATCAAAGACATCGGCGACGGCGGCAATACGCCCAGCCAGGGGGATCTCTGAACCTTTAAGTCCTCTAGGATATCCGCTCCCATCCCACTTTTCATGATGGGTGAGGGCGATGACCTCGGCTAACTTGATAAATTCGGCATCAGAGCCCTCCATGATCTTTGCTCCGATGGTGGTATGCTGCTTCATGATTTCCCATTCATCCGGGTCTAGCCTCCCTGGCTTCAGTAGAATTTGGTCAGGGATACCGATCTTACCCACATCGTGCATAGGGGCTGCGTAGAGCATAGCTTCTACGGTGCTATCGTTTAAGCCCATCTGGCGGGCAACGGCAGCAGAGTAATGGCTCATGCGCTGAATGTGGGCACCGGTATCCTCATCCTTACACTCAGCTGCCCGCGATAGCCGAAAAATAGTATCCAGAGAGGCTATCTTTATCTTTTCAAAAGCCTGCCGCAGTTGTTCGGTTCTTTTAGCAACCTCATCCTCCAGTTCCTTTTGATAGTTTCGCATGTGATCATTGTAAGCCTTGACCTTGAGCAGGGAATTTACCCTCGCTCTTAACTCCGTCTTATCCACGGGTTTGGTCAAGAAATCATCAGCCCCCACCTCCAGGGCTCTTATCCTATCTTCCACTTCCCTCAGGGCGGTTACCATGACGATAGGTATGATTTTGGCCCCCTCATCCTCTTTCAATCGTCTGGCTACTTCAAAACCATCCATTTTAGGCATCATGATGTCAAGTAATATTACATCAGGCGGGATTTTCCTCACCTTGTCCAAGGCCTCTATCCCATCCCGGGCAAGGATCACTTCATAGCCCAGAGGAATCAACATCGCTTCCAGCAGACGCAGATTCTGATCCTCATCGTCAACAACCAGTATTTTGGGCTTACTTTTCATCCCTTATTCTATAAAACTCTTTTACTTTGCCGAGTATTTCATCTAGTTTTCTATGATGCTCCTCTTCCTCTCTAATAATTTTACCGATTATCTCTCTACCTTCCGCATCATCGACAATTTGCTGGATCATAGTATACTTTTTTACAGCCGATTCTTCAGCGGCAATACTGTAGATAAGCACCTGGACTTCATCCTGTTCCTGATTTACCTCCGGCATCACAAAAACAGGCTTCCCACCAAGGCTAATAATATACCTTATTAACATTCGGGCATGCTCCAACTCAGCCCTAGAGAAATCCTCCATAAGATTCTGAATCTCGTCATCCTTAACCTTGGTCGAATGGTAGAGATAGCTAAATATAGCTTCATATTCCAAAACCAATTGCTCATTCAGATGCTTGACTAAAAGCTCGTTCATAATTTTACCTCCATAAAAGAAGCGTTTCTCTCTATCGCGGCAAATATTGGGCCACTTCTTTCAAGAGTTCCTGAATATCAATAGGCTTGGCGAGATACCCGTTGCACCCTGCCTCAAGTATCCTGTCTTTATCCCCCTTCATAGCCTGGGAGCTCAGAGCTAAAATGGGGATGTTCCTGGTGGTGGCATCTGCCTTGAGGATTCGGGTAGCCTCGAGTCCATCCATCTTTGGCATCATAATATCCATCAGGATAAGGTCTGGTTTCCTGACCTTGGCTAATTCAACACCTTGCTCGCCATCGGTTGCCTCGATAGTTGTATATCCGGATACCATGAGCAGGTCCCGAGCCAGTTTTCGGTTTTTGGGGTCATCGTCGACAATTAGTATTACTTTTGCCATATAGCGCTCCTTTTTATCTAGAAGGACAATGGGCTCAGGAGGTTGGCAAGAATTGGCTAATTACGTCCACCAATTTCTGGCGAGTAAGTGGCTTGGTTATATATCCATCAGCACCCATCTGTTTGGCAAGTGCCTTATTGAGTTCATAGCCTATGGAAGTGAGCATAACCACAGGGATTTGCCTAGTCGCCTTGTCCGTTTTAATGGCATTGCAAGCCGTATAGCCATCCATCTTTGGCATCATAATATCCATCAGGATAAGGTCTGGTTTCCTGACCTTGGCTAATTCAACACCCTGCTCGCCATCGGTTGCCTCGATAGTTGTGTATCCGGATACCATGAGCAGGTCCCGAGCCAGTGTTAGGTTTTTGGGATCATCTTCGACAATTAGTATTACTTTTGCCATATTCTCCTCCTTTAGCCAGTGCCGGTAAGATCAATTCTCAAACAGGCAGGGTAAAAGTAAACCGACTCCCTTTACCTTGCCCTTCGCTTTCCACCCATATCCTGCCACCATGCATCTCTACAATACGCCTGGTTATAGGCAGCCCCAGCCCTGTGCCAGGTGTTTTACCTTTTAAGACGCCACCAGTCTGATAGAATTCCTCAAAGACCTTTTCACAGTCCTCAGGAGTAAGGCCAATACCGGTATCTGAGACGTTAATAACGAGCTCTTTTCCTTCCTTCCTGCTCTCTACGGTGATGGTACCACCATCGGGGGTAAATTTGGCGGCGTTGGAAAGAAGATTGAACATGACCTGCTTGAGTCTTCGCTCATCAGCCATGATTTCTAGACCTTCAAGGTCTTCTGCGGTGTGGATGTCAAGGCTGCTACCATGCGCGAAGGCCTTCTCCTTAATCATGACCAAGCTGCTTTCCACCAGGTCTTTTATTTTCACGCTGGACAGTTCTAACTCCATCTTGCCGGCTTCTATCTTGGAAAGGTCCAAGATATCGTTGATAAGGGAAAGGAGATGCTGGCCGCTATCCAAAATATCGCTCATATATTCTGCCTGCTTCTCATTGAGCTTACCAAAGTACTGTTCCTGCAAGACCTGCGAAAAACCGATGACGGCATTAAGCGGTGTCCTCAGTTCGTGGGACATGCTGGACAGAAAATCTGATTTTGCCCGGTTGGCGACATCAGCGGCTTGAACTGCTTCTTGAAATTGCCTCGTTCTCTCCTTGACTTTTTCTTCCAGTTCCTCACTCCACTGCTGTAGTTCATTATGGGCTTTTTCCAGGTCTTCTGCCATCCGATTGAAATTTCCTGCCAACGTTCCTAGTTCATCCTCACTGTATATGTTCACCCGTAATGAGAGATTTTCAGAATTCATCTCTCTCACGGTTTTTGTGAAGACTCCTAGCGGATTCATAACAAAGCGGTTTATGAAGATAAAGAGTGCAAGACCTACAAGGATAAGAAATCCCGCCAGACCAAATATTATGGCTCTGGTCGTCCTTCGGATTTGCTCATTGATGTATTCCCTTGAAAAGCCAACCTCAATACTACCAATTACTGTACCGTTGCTCATCATCTCGTACTTTTCTAGATCTAAGTCCTCCGAGGAAATGTTCTGCTCGGTGGCTGAAACTATCAGCATCCCTCCTTTATCAAAAACGGTAATATATGCAATGTTTTTATAGGTCAAAGATGATGTTATTATCAGTTCCACCTGTTTGTAATCATACAAATCTAACACGGGCGCCAGAGAATGAGACAAGGATTCTGATGCTGCCACTTTATCAACCTCATACTTCTCTTCCAATTGGTCTTTCACGACTTGAGAAACTATGAAAGCTGAAAACAACACACCGATAGCTATAACGATAACTATTGATAGGATTATCTTCCCGCCAATAGTTTTAAGCCTTAATTTCTCTTTCATCTATTACTTCCCTAAAAACCTGTTGAATTCCTGAATGTATTCACTCCTTTTTCTCGAATACTCCGCCGTATTTCCAGGTAGTAAGATATTTAAGTCATTCAATGAAGGTATCCCTTCAAGAGGTGCTATACCATCTTGAAGGGAATATTTGTAGTTTGAATCTCGCATGAGTTCCTGTCCTCTTCGGGAGAGAAGAAAATTCAGGAATATCTTTGCTTCCTCTGGCCGTTTAGTCTGGTTTAGAATGGCAACCGGGTTAACAACGAACGGGATGCCTTCTTCAGGATATATCCCTTGAATATGTACCCCCTTTTTAACCCTGTAACTGTAGACAGTGTGGATACTGAATTGCCCGGCAATATCAATTTCCCCTTCGAGAAGTGCATTGGCTAGGTCCGTGGTCTTGTAATAAATTCTTGGCTCTTGAGTAGAAAGTAACTCTTCCCAAAATTCCCTTCCAAGTATTTCCCGCAGCATATAATACTGGCCGTACTGAGACCCCGCAGTATTGATATCCTCCAGCCCGATTCGTCCCTTCCATCTATCATCTAGGAGGTCTGGCCAATGTTGCGGCGGAGTATCTGTTAGATTGTCATTATAGGCCATGCATATTCCAAATCCTGCGAATGTTGCCCAATAGCCTGGGTCCTTATATTCTTCCGCATACTTTATATAGTGAGGGGAATCATATTTCATCAGATGTCCCTGATTCTTTAATTCAATAAAGGTTCCAATATCGGCAATGGTTAAGACATCTGCTTCTGTTGCGCCACTTTCAATTTCCGACATCAGTCTCTCGTTGATAATAAAGGTGGAATCCCTTACAATCTCAACATTAATGCCCGTTTCTGTCTTAAAAGCATTGGCAAGACTCTCAGCATGTCTTTGAGGTATTGAAGTGTACCAAGTGACAATGTTAGCTGTTGGCAAAGTGCTTACTACAATTTCCGGTTGGGGTTTATTATCACTCTGTGTGGTATAAAGAAGTGACATAGTAAAACATACACCTGAAGCAATTATCGCTAGAACTATCCAAATACGCTTATTCATTAATTTACCTTTAAAGGCTTAACTGCTAATAGGCATCTACAGCTGTGGCTTCGATGTCAGCGAGAATGCTATCCAGTTGCAACGGATCCTGCAAGTAGGTTAGTGTACCTTTCCAGAAGGCCTTCTGTACCGCTGAGGGCATGCTATCATCAGCATCGAAGCGAAATACTGTGGCACCAGTCAATTGCTCAGCCGCTAGGCGTGCCAGAGGATTGGTATAAGCATCAAGGCTGACCTGATTATTCACAGAGGTAAACCCACCTCGTTCAACCCAGATCTGCTGTGCTTCGACTGACACAAGATACTCCACGAAGGATTGAGTGGTCGGATTATCATTGAATAAAACGACCACATTAGCGCCACCGGTCACAGCACCAGCATACTGGGGATCAATAGTGGGGAAGGGGAAGAAGGTATAGTCTTCTCCGGCTACCAGCTCAGGGAACTGCTCACTAATAAACCCCTGCGTAAATGCTCCCAGGTAGTACATCGCTGCCCTTGGAGGGTCCTCAAAGGGTAAATACGATCCATCTATAAAGTGGGTAGTCAGAGCCGTAGTAGCTCCTCCCGGAACGTAGCCAGTCGTTAGGACAATCTGACCGAACTTCTCCCAGGCAGACCTAACCCTTGAGTCCGTCCATGGAATTTCGTGATTGACCCACTGGTCGTAGACGTCACCTCCAGATTCATGGAGCAGGATTTCACCAATCCAGTCAGTAGCGGGCCAACCACTGGCTTCAGCGCTCTCCACAGCCACCGACCAAGGATTCATTCCTTCCGACACGATTCTGTTCGAAAGGATTATCATCTCATCCCATGTATTGGGTACTTCCCAGCCATTGGCGGTAAAATTCTTGTGGCTGTACCAAACTGTGCCCTTGCTATCAGCCTTCATGAAGATGCCATAAAGATTACCGTCCACAATGCCCAAATCTATCCACCCCTGGGCATATTGCTGTTTAATCATGTTCATATCCAGGAAGGAGTCCAAGGCCACCAGTTTGCTCTCTTTAACTAGTTCTACCATCTGCCCTGGGTTGGGTAAAATGGCTGCGTCGGGCGGGTTACCAGCTGCGACGCGAGCTGTCAGAACGGCTATCAGGTCTCTGGTGCCTGAGTATGCCATGGCACCGCCAGTTTGTTCCTCCCACGATGCCACCATGGCCTGGAAGCTTGCTAATTCATCGCCGTCCCAGACACCCAGAACATTGATAGTACCGATTTTTTCCTCGGGTTCTGGTGCAGGGGCTCCGCATCCCTGGGAAAGAAGACCTGCCAAGATAATTAGAATCGCTCCTAATAAAAGGAGCCCCCTTTCGTGGAGACTCATGTTACATCCCCTGCCACACTACTTCTATAATCCTCGATTCTTTGGTGGCATAGAGTAGCCTCAGATCGGTACCCTCGGTAGGGAAACGTGGAATCACTTAAGTTCGGCGCCTCGCCGCATGTCCGTTCCAGGAGATTACCGGTATGAACTATATCAACACGTATATTCAAGGATTATGCCCCAATTCCCCTGTGAAGACTACTGGCTTGGATACCTCCGGCATTGGGTATTATACTCCCCCGGTAAACCTTTTGAAAGATATATCGGGGGCTTTTACACAAATGTTTAGAAAATATTTTGATTGTGAAACCGGGGGTTAACCGCAGCCCACGAGAATATGCCAGGATAACGCATCACTGTAAACTATTAGTAGCCTGATTCGGTCCAGTTTAATGGGGTTCACGTCAATTACCGCCCAAACACACAGGTGTACCCCGTGGGTAATGGCGGTTGGGTGTCATACCGTCAGCTAATATCTTAAGCTGTAGCTGCCCCGTGTTGAAGTTGAAGTAACTTGTTTAATCGTTCCGGGCTGCTGCTTTTCATTAGTGCTTCCTCTTTAGTGATGATACCAGCTCTCAGTAGATGGGCTAAAGAAGTATCCAGGGTTTGCATCCCATCCTTACTGTTGAGCTGCATAATGCTGTGTAGTTCAAAGGTCTTCTGTTCCCGAATAAGGTTTCTGACGGCAGGGGGGACAAGTAGAATCTCAAAAGCACCTACTCGCCCTCCCCCGATACGGGGCAACAGTGTTTGTGATAGTATCGCCTCCATTACCTGTGACAGCTGTAGCCTTATCTGTTGTTGCTGCCCGTGTGGAAAGATGTCAATTATACGGTCAACGGTCTGAGGGGCGTCAGTAGTATGCAGAGTTCCCAGTACCAGGTGACCGGTCTCAGCAGCCCTGATGGCGGTAGCAATAGTTTCCAGGTCGCGCATCTCACCGACTACAATTACATCCGGGTCATGACGCATGGCGTGTACTAAGGCAGTGGAGAAGGATTTGGTATCGTCTCCCAGGTCCCTTTGGGCAATAAGACATTTTTTGTTACGGTGCAGGTACTCAATCGGGTCTTCAATGGTGATGACATTCCGGCTGTCGTTCTCGTTAAGATGGTCAATCATAGCTGCCATAGTCGTTGACTTGCCGCTACCGGTAGGTCCGGTGACCAGGACAAGCCCCCTTGGCTTGAGGATGAGCTCTTTGCAAATCTGGGGCAGCCCTAGTTCATCAATGGTCAGGATATTAAATGGCACTACGCGGAAGGCAATGCTTATCGTATTTCTCTGTTTCATAACGCTGACCCGGAACCGGGCCAGCCCGGGTACACTGTAGGCAAAATCCAGCTCCAGCTCGTTGAGGAAGGTATTTCTCTGTTCCGGAGTGGTGATGTACTCAAATATGATTTCAGTATCTTCGACGGTAACCGGAGGCAGGTCCTCTTGGGGTACCAGCGCTCCGTCGATACGGAGTACCGGAGGACTCGGCACCCTCAGGTGCAGGTCTGAGGCTTGCTTACCTACAGTTATTTTAAGCAGTTCAGTTACTTGCTCTGCTCGCATACCAGTACCTCCGTAGCTTTTGCTGCTGTCTTTTCAGTCACGCCCTGATATACTCTACTATATCTTTGCCATCCGGTAAATCCCCTATTGGCACCCCGTACTTTTTCTTGCTTGAAGGCCTGGCGGTCACCTTTTCTCCAGTCTTTTTGATGGAGTTGACTTGATTACCTTGTAGAAAACGTTCACCAGTTTAGGGTCAAATTGAGTTCCGGCGCAGCGTTTCAGTTCGTCAAGTGCTTCTTGTACTGGTAACTGCTTACGGTAGGGCCGTGGTGAGGTAATGGCATCAAAAGCATCGG
>Ga0208902_1001079_pt1 | contig 13421 bp, 10 predicted proteins | sample AntAceMetag02UKH_FD_184767 | JGI IMG/M metagenome (GOLD analysis project Ga0208902, IMG submission 184767) | Saline lake microbial communities from Ace Lake, Antarctica - Antarctic Ace Lake Metagenome 02UKH (SPAdes) (version 2) | ecosystem: Environmental > Aquatic > Non-marine Saline and...
CTTGTGGAGTAGAGAGTTCCCTCGCTGGCCGCGTACGCAAGATAGCGCTGATAATATTGTTCAGTTTTCTAAACTGCTCATCCATGTGAAGCGAGAGGGCAGTAGGGCGGGCCTCGTCACGGAGCTCATTGAGGGCATCAGCACCTTGAATTTGGCATATGCGATCCAGTCGCTCTTCGATGTCAGCTCTGGAAAGGACTTTGGCCATTGATGAGCGACTCCGTGAGATTTGCAGGTTCTCGAGAAAGGCCCTCGCCCTGGAGGACATGAAGAGTCCCTGGAGAAAGGGCATGTCGCCTTCCGCTGGCCCAGGACCTTTAAGAAGATGAACGGAGAAACCGGGAAGGATAACTTTCCGTGAGTACTTGTAGGTCAAGAAAATATCACCGGTCTCAGTTGGCCCTCCTTCCAGGGCTGTGCGGTGACTAAGGACTGCCACCGGAAAGAGTCTACTGAGGATCAAGTAGAGATTGCGCGTCACTATCGCTTCATCACTGTCTTTGCTATTGGATGTATATACACGCGGGACAAGCTTTCGCAGGACGCCGGACCTCACCCACCGACTGATCCTTTGGGACTCAGCCTTATCAGCGGACGCGAAGACGATTTCTGGTAGATTTATTTGCACAGAAAGACCTATGACACAGGTGTTTGTAGAATATTTGCCATAAAGAAGACAGCCTTGTCAACTATTTCAGTGAGTAACCTCAGGGGAACACGATTCATGCATTGAGCTTCAATCCCGGCACATGTTGAAAATGGGGGTCAACGGTTAAAACCTCGCAGCCTTCTGCAATGGCAAGAGAAGCTACGATCATGTCAGAAAGCGGAATTGTGATCCCTCTTCTTCGGAGATCGCTTGATAATTCCCCCGCCTTTTCCCAGGCATCCCGGGTCACCTCCAGATATGGAAGTCTCTTCAGGCTTTCCTTCACACGTCTGGCTTCTTTTTTCGACCTTATGCCCTGTAGTATTTCGGCCAGAACCATACCGACCATGACCACTTTTCGCTCTTTAATTTGTTCTTTGAGATGCAGCGTGAGTTCGGAGTCCGGGTTGCGGAAGAACTCAATCCAGACACAGGTGTCAGCTATGATTTTGGTATCCATTCAGTTCAGCCTCTTCTTCCTTTTCCCAGTCCGGGTCGATATCGATTTTGCCGCTGAGTGACAATAGATCCTCAATTGATTTTTTTTCAATATAATCCTTGATGGCAATTTCGACCGCTTTTGTTTTGGTCTTGGATTTTGTGCCCGCAAGAAGTCTATTCATAAGATCATCCTGTATGTTTATTGTTGTCCTCATTATATGCTCCTTATGTCATATATATTTTGTTATATTATACACTTTATCTGTCATACATCAAGGTATTTTTAGGGGAAGCAGCGGGCTCTCTTACCCATTTCGGCTCAAGGCTGTTTTGGGTAAACTTGGAGGAGAGAATTGGGGCGGAAGGGATTCAAATGGCCAAACGTTTACACATGAGTCAACCGGGGCGGCTAATTACAAATGGAGGTCCCGCAGATCTAAACGGCCAACACAGATTCCTGGTATTGCAAAACGGATGCATCAACCGTAAGCAACAGCATCCCCTCCGTACGGGCCTGGGCCAGCAGCAAGCGATCAAAAGGGTCTTTATGAAGCAAAGGCAGCGTCTCGACCGTAAAAACATGCTCCGCATCGATAGATAATTCGATGTACCCATTTGCTGTAAGCATTTTTCTCAAGCGCCGCGGATTCACCTTGAAATCCTCCCGTCCCAGACCCCGTTTGATCACAATTTCCCACATACTGGCCACGCTGAAAAACAAATCGTTTTCGGGTGTTGTCAAGAGAGTTCGGGCTGATTTGGAAAGCTTTTCAGGCTGACCTGCAGCCCACAGGACAATGTGCGTATCTAACAGCAGTTTCATGAGGACTTTCCTTCAAAAAGCATGACGATTTCCGTTGCCCCAAGAGAATCAAAATCGTCCGGCACCGCGATCTCACCGGACATGAACCCCAACCTTTCAGTCCCGGTAACCGCTCCATCGGACAGGGGCAAAACCTTGACCATAGGTTTTCCTGACTTGGCAATGATAAAAGCATTTCCTTTCGCAGCCTCATCAACCAGGCGTGAAAGGTGCGTCTTGGCTTCGTGGATATTGACAGTTTGCATGGCACACCCCATGGAATTAGGTTCAATAGACTTAGTTTATGAATTCAATCACTGGAAGTCAAGATCTTTTTCTGAACCCGCACCACAACGAGACCTTTACAGAAACACCGATTCCTCAACAGCTTATGATGGCTATCCTCTTCACTTTTCAGGCTGTTATTCAATTTAACACTTCATTCAAACTCTTCCGGTTTATTTAGTGCCTGAACGAAAACTGTCCTTTTCGTCTCCCGGCGGGACGTCAGACTCAAATTTGATGGTCTCGTAAAAAGTCAGAAAGCACCCGTTATTGTCATTCCCGTGAAGCTTGTCCTCGACCTGATCGGGGAACGGGAATCCAGGGAAATCAACCACTTATGGACTCCCGCTTTCGCGGGAGTGACGGCCTTGGAGACTTTTTACGATTTTGTCAAATTTGAATCCTCGAAATACTCAATGTATGGATGCCTGTCCCGTTGTATTTAAGCGTAGCGGTTAATCCCGCTAAAGCGGGACGCCTTCCTTGATCTGAACAAAAAATCCTAGTTTTCGTTCAGGCACTAATTACCTATTTGCTGACCTCCCCGTTCCACACGATGCTGCTGCGCCGAATAGTGGTTATCCAGTGCCTGGTGAAGATACGATTTTATGAGGGCTTGCCGGCTGATATGCAGTTCGCTTGCGATTTCATCAAGTTCTTTCAACATAAGGACAGTGAAATCGACATTAACTCTTTTGACCGGGTATTTTATTTTACCCGTGTTAGTGAAGTATCGGGAAATATCTTCGCCTCTTTCGGCCATATGCGCTATTTCGTCTGCACTAAGCCTTTTCTTTTTGGATGGTTTGTTCATAAAGCTTTCTCTCCTGGGGGGTTGATTTCCAAAGTGTCACAAGATGAATATATTCACCCTTGCTATCATCTCTGATTTCAAAAATGACGGAATACAATTTTCCGTTGACCCATCCTATTGCACGATACTGTTCCGGGTCATCGGATCGGCAGTCCTCATAATACGGATACGACCAAATTTCTTTGGCCTTCTCAAAACCGATCCCACGTTTTGGGTTGTTCCTGAGTATTTGGCTCTTATTCTTGTCGAATTTAAATCGCACGACAAAATGGTATAACTGTTATACCCTTAAGTCAATATATTATTGCAGTCTTGTTGGTGATTTACCTATAAGAGACGAAAATGCTTTTGGGGTAATTTAAGGAAGTCAAGGAGCGGAAAAACACATCGTTAGTTCTGCCCCTGCTCAAAGAGATTCAACCGTCTCTTTTCTTCATACACTTTTTCTGACAACAATTCTCTGAGCAATGCCTGATAGGAAGTCATCCCCTGTATTTGCCGCATAGGCATCGCCTGCCCCGAAGAAACTCCTGACCGCAGGTTTCTTGTAGGCAAGGTAACCCGCAACCCCCACCGCTGCCGCGACTGAAGAGCGCTTGATTGCTTTTTTGCAGAACTCCCTCCGACTCACAGAAACGTCCCCTGATTTCTCTAATTCATTCATATCGTATACCCTTTGGATTGACTATTGACTATTGACTAACGTCCAAAGCTCAATGTCCGATGTCGAAAGTCCAAAGTCCAATGACTAAAGACCACCGAATGACGGCAAAGCCTAATGACCAATGACTATCTGTTTACCAAAGTCCAATACCCAATGCCTAATGACTACTGAATGACGGCAAAGCCCAATGACAACCGAATGACCATGGATGACGGCCGCAGGGCGGCCTTACGGCTCCACAATACTCACCGTCGGCGCGGACAACGCAAAATAGTAAGTTGATGGGGTACCATCCGTCCCTTTCAACTCTAACTTATCACTTATGGTGACCCGCACGGTGGGTTGATAATCTGTTGAATAATCGACCGTAATAGGGGTAATTGCGAATGTCTGTGGGACTTCGGCGTTGATCGCCCCCCAGTCCTCAATCCTGAATGTAAATTCCGCCTCACTACCGGAATCGGTTGTAGGAGTGCTGGCCAGGTTGGTCTGTCCCCCAAACGTGGTGGCCGTTGTGTAATAGGTGTTTCCGCCATAGCTTCGTGAACCTTTCAGCGGAAAAGCGTTAGTGAAGGTCACCCTTATCTGAGAATATGTTCCGGCAGGCAGGGACACGTCACTGATTTCGGGAAATGTCCCGCCCGGTACAACATCGAGAGCTGTCGTTCCGGTGAAGATCGTGACCCAGGAGGTTCCATTGTGCATTTCAACCTTTGTCACCGAACAGTCGTAGGATGTTGGAGTGGTGGTGGCTAATACGGTTGGAGGAACATCATAATTCGCTGAATACGCTCCGATGCTGGTATTCTGCCCGGCTGTCCTCACGACTCCGCGCTGGTCGGTATACTCCTCATCTATTAGAGGACTTCCGTTCCAGTTGCTTGCAGGCGGAATTCCCGTATCAGCGTTTGCCTCGGCAAAACTGCCGCTTTCCAGCGCCAGGGTCAGGGTGGGACCGCCATTGTCGGCGAGAGAAGCGGCCAGGTTAAGGTTCTGGTTTGCCAGGTTGGAATTATTCTGGTTCCAGGTCGAATAGCCCGTGGTCCCGTCGGCCTTTGTATTATACAAAATATCAGTTGTCGCGGTAAACGTTTTATTCGGTCCGGTAGAAACGCCACTTTGATATTCCACAACATTATACCCGTTGTCTGTCAGAGTACCGCCATTAAAATAATAGTCATCTTCTGTGTTATTGTCAGCTAAGATAGTATTTTTTACTTCAAAATTAGAATATTCAGCAATATAAACCCCGCCACCGTTGGTAGTGGCTGTATTTCCGCTGATTGTAGAATTATTGCTTATTAAAACGGCAGTGCCAGTGAACCCAAACATTGAAGCACCTTTACTATAAATCCCACCGCCGTTAGTACCTGCTGTATTTCCGCTGATTGTAGAATTTTGGAAGGTAAGATATCCTGTGGTTGACCCCACAAAGGAATAAAAATAACTAAAGATAATTCCACCACCGCTGGCAGCAGCTGTATTTCCGCTGATTGTAGAATTTGAAATAGTTGAGGTATCTCTGGCAAAAATCCCGCCGCCATCTCCTGCCGTATTTACACTATTATCAGAAATGGTAGATGTATTAATGACTAAGGCTCCATCAGTATCAGAATATATTCCACCGCCACCGCCATTGGTGCCATTTGTAACAATGTTTCCGCTTATCGTACTTCCTGTTAAGTTTAGCGTATCACCTCTATTATAAATACCTCCGCCTTTCCCCCCGGAAGCAGATGCGGTGTTTCCGGAAATTGTGGAACCGGTGATAGTTGCAGCACCGTTATTATAAATTCCTCCCACCTTGCTGGCAGTGTTTCCGGAAATTGTACTATCAGTAATTTCAGTACTGGTAGAACCTGTAATAAACAAACCTCCCCCTTTTTCCCCAGCAGAGTTATCCCTTATAATACTTGATGAATCAATACTGATACTGCCTCCATTACTATTAATACCACCTCCATGTTTACCGCTGTTAGGTGAGGTCGCATTGTCAGAAATAGTTGTTCCACTGATAGTTAAAGTTGAACTCTGTGAAGAAATACCACCTCCACCACCAGTACCTGTTCCGTTCGTAATAGTAGAATTTGTAATAGTTAGTGTTCCATCCTTAACTCTAATATTTCCGCCATTACTTACTGAATAGCAGTACTGTATTACTGAAGAATCACTGATGCTAATTGTTCCTATTGTGCTGTAAACACCTCCACCTTCATTGCCCTTTGAACCTGACACAGTGACGGTATTAAGTTCAAGAGTTCCGGCCGCATGATAGATCCCGCCGCCATAATAGTTAGGAGATGACAGCCCTGAAATATCGCCGCCTTTTATTGTCATATTGGAAATAGTAACTGCTTCGCCGGAGGCATTAATGTTGAAAACACGTGATACCGTTGCAGTCGCAGATCCGCTTGTTCCATCCCAATTATAAGGAGTAGTAACCTGAACCGTTACGCCATCGCCACCATCAATTGTTAAACCTCCTCCAGCAGCTACAATTGTAGGTAATTGTGAGAGTACTGTTATTGTGGCTATTGAATCCTGAATATTAATTGTATCATCAACGCCCGAGACATTGGCATCAATAATTGCCTGTCTCAGCGTGCCTGCACCGGCATCAGCGTTTGATGTTACGGTGTATGTGGCAAGGTGATGCTTATAGCCGTCAACATCAATTCCAGCTGCTTCGATGGGACCATCCTGATATTCCAGATCCCAGTTTCCCGTCCCTCCGGTCATGTCTGTTGATGCCGCCACATCCGCGCCCGTAAGACCGGAGATCAGCCGGACCAGGGCCCGGCCTTCCGCTGTTGCCGCAACATTACAGCCGTAGAGCATAATATCGGCGTCTTCGGAAAGCGCCCCTCCCCAGGACTCGACCCACTCATGGCGCCGGGCAATATATTCGGCATCAATCAGTTCACCGTTCAACGCAAGATACCCGGCGTTGCCATGGGAAATAATGCGGATGGCATCGATATCGTTCTGATAGGAAAGATAATCGGTGATTTCCCATAATCCCTTTCTATCATCCACGAGATACACAATGTCGGTATGCTGCGGCAGGTCATCGACAATCTCTTCCGTGCGCATGACGGAAGAACTGATAAAGACAACCTCATGGTACTTTGTTGAACATTTGACACTCTTGTCCACACTCAACAAAATGGCAATCAGCACGGCACCGAGCACGGCCAGTATTTTTTTTAACAGTACCGTTAATGATTTGGTAATCATGTGCCCTCCTTAACCCTCTGGATTGATGATTGAAAAAACCTGCAACCCGCAACGAATTTGGATAAACCTTTGACACCTTACCTTTTCTGAACATCCCGAAGCGCTTCATCCGGGATCACATAACAGCTCTCCAACAGCTCATCGTCCTTTTCCATCAGTTCCGGAAATGCCGTATTCCGCAAAATCTGAACAGCGAATATTTCCTCCACGTCCCCTTCAAAACGGATAAAACCGATAATCTGTCCGTTCCGGGTATCACAGACATATACGCCGCAGATCCGCTCTTCGAGTTCTTCAAGCAGAGGGAAATCTGAGAAGGTCGCCGTCTCACGGACCTGCGACAGACCCACAAACGCCAGGGGACCGGCAAAATCCAGCCCCCGGGTAAATCCGGGCATTCTGGCCACCTCTGTTTTCTCATAACCGCCGGGGTCAAAGGAAACCAATGTTCCCTTCCCCGACTCAAGCATCCATAGCCGATCATTGTACCAACGGGGAGAATGGGGCATGGACAGCCCGTCATGGATGATTTCATTGCGTTTTACATCCATGAGAATGCCGCCGTCCCGCTTATTCGCCCGCCATCCGTTTGCCGTATCCGTCACACCGAGCGCCGTGGCGTAACGAGGGGCCCCGTCAACCATCCCGAGACCGTTTAAGTGACAACGATCTTCCGGCGCAAGCCCCGTCACAAACGATGGCCGCCATTGCGGGCAGAAGCTGTATTCCGTGTCCATGGTGCAGAGACAGGAAAAACGCGTATTCACCATCCAGAGTGTGTTGTTTTCCCCCCAGGCCATTTCGTGGATGTCAACACTCCCCGTGTCGATGGTGTATCTGGGGACATAACAGGCATCATATTTGGCCGGGTCGTCAAGCCTTCCGATCAAAGCCGGGATATTCTGATAATTCTCAACCGTTTTCAGGCATCCGATGCTGATGCGGTCCGGTTTGACCGCGACGCCCATGGGCCTGTTGAAATTACGGAAATGGGTGTTGATGCCCTGATTATCCCTTCGGACCAGGATCAGCTTGCCGCACTGATAGGTTGAAACGGCAATGCTGATATTGAGCTGCTGAAGAATCCCCGGTAGATTGGTGGTGAACACACTCTTTAAATCCTGCTCATTGGCATGATTTTCGTTCATATCATTATCCCCATTCGATATGCTGCTATCTAAAACCTCGCCCGAATCGGTAAACCCCTTGGTTGCATAAATAAAATGGCAAGATAGGTTTAAAGACTACAAATACAGGGTATTCCTTGATTTTTAATGGTTTACTGGAACCCTCTACATGTGGCATCCTGCAAGCAGCAAAAAACAGCCATTTTATTTACCCTACGGGAAAGCCGAGGATACCGCATCTCCTGCGTTGTCGAGGGTTCGCGGTAAAGTACTACAGCTTCGCCCACGACGCCTAAGATCTGCAGCATCTTCGACTTTTGCAACGTTAGGGTAAAGTCAGAAAAATATCTCGGCCCGGTGAAACAACAGCAAAAAAGGTTTCACTGGGCAGACAAAGGCGCCAAGTTTTTAAAACAAATTAAAACAAAAAAAATATCTCTCGCAGAGGCGCAAAGGACGCAGACTTTTTAAAAACTCGCAACTCGTGACTAATGTCCGATCTCCGAAGTCCAAGGTGCAAAGTCCGAAGTCCAAGGTGCAAGGTCCAATACGCAGTGAGTAGTGGTCAGTGGTCAGTGAACAACCGAATAACAATCGAATAACTACCGAATGACAATGAATGACGCTTTAGCCCAATGACTACCTAATGACAATGAATGACGGCAAAGCCCAATGACTACTGAATGACAATAAATGACGGCCAAAGGCCAGCCTCACGGCTCCACAATACTCACCGTCGGTGCGGACAATGCGAAATAATAGGTTAACTCCGTTCCCGCACTCCCCTTGAATAAAAACGTTTGCCTGATGGTGAATCTCAAGGTCGGCTGGTAGTCTGTTGTGGCGCCAACGGTAATGGGGGTGATGTCAAATGTCTTTTCGACATCCGTACCAACCGCCCCCCAATCTTCGATTCTGAAGGTAAACACGGTCTGGCTACCGGAGTCATTTGAAGGATTACCGGCAATATTGCTATCACCGCCAAACGTGGCGGCGGTGGTATAATAGGGCGTTCCGCTGTAGGTCAGGGTGCCCGTTACGGGAAGTGAATTCCGGAAGGTCACCTCCATCCGGCTGTAGGTCCCTGACGGCAAAGCGACATCACTGATCCCGGGAAACGTCCCGCCATTTACGAGATCAAGTTCTGCCGCTCCTGAAAAGATCTCTACCCAGGACGTACCGTTATACATTTGGATCTTTGTCACCGTAACCTTAAAGTCCTTGAAGGTCGATGCAACGCTGCTGCTGGTGGCCAATGTGGCTTCCGCCAGATCAACCGTGACCTGAAGGGTATCGGACCCCAGGTCCGTGCCGCCGCTGTTCCATGCCGCCGTCAGGGTGGGGGTCCCTTTAGCACTGTCCTTATAGTAAAACGCGGCTGTGCTGCTCCCGTTGGCTATGGTTGTCTGGGTGATAACTGATGTCCCGGCGGCATTACTGTAAAACACCTTTGTGCCTGAAGAATTCGAGGAAAGATCGAACTTTGTGTCTGCCGTGACATTTGAGGCATCTCCGCCAGCATCCTGACTCGTCAATGTAAAGACGGTCGATACAGCGCCCGCCGTCACTGTTGCAGGGCCGGTCAGGTCGACTTTTGTAGCAAAGGACCATTTGGTGTTGTTTCCGGAATCGACGCTGTCACTGGCATCGATTGTCGTTGCATTTACGTTCTTAGAGTCCTTGACATCGAGGTAAGCGATGGTGCGGGTCCCCTTGGGATCTATTTCCCATTGCGTGTCGGTTGGACTGCTCCTGAGGGACAGCAGTTTTCCGCTCTCGCCCTGCAGGTCAAGGGTGTTGGTGATGGTCGTCTTGTTGGCGCTGCCGCTCTGGAAGGTCAGCGTGTCTGCAGAGGTGACGTTCTTGGTCAGGTCGTAAAAGCTCGTGTCGCCCGAGAGGGCCTGACCGGTTCCGTCCAGGGTCACCTTGTGGGTGCCAGGCGTAAATGTTCCGCTGTTGGACCAGTTTCCGCTGACTGTTATATTGCCGCTGAGTTCCAGCGTTCCGGCCGCGGCAATTGAGATATTTGTATAATCTGAAGCACTTTTGAATATACCGTCTGTTACGGTAAGATTATTATTGACAGCAAGTGATGTGCCGCCGGATGCGTCAACCTTGTCCGCAGCGTGTGTATTATTAACTGTGATATTATAAACAGTTGTCCTTCCGGTAATTGTCTGTGCGGCAGTACCGCTGAACGTTACAGTACCGGCGCGGGCGGTAAAGGTACCGTTGTTGGCCCAATTGCCGGTCAGGCTTACGGAATAATTATTTCCTGAGGAAACGTCAAGACTGGCGCCAATATTTATCGTTAAGTTAATAACTGTTATCCCGGCTACAAGTATAGGAGCTCTGCCCGCATTTGCTATTACAACATTATCATTGGCAGTAGGAGCAGTACCTGTATCCCAGTTGGTACCGTCAGACCAGTCTGAATCTGTAGAACCGTCCCAGGTCATTGTGGACGGTCCGAAACTCCACCCCCAATTATTGCCGCCATCAGTTGAAGATGTAGTAGAAATATCTGTTCCGGTATTATTTGAATCCTGTACAGAAACAAAACTTACGGTGCTGTCAGTAACAATAATATTTGCCTTAGTGCCGGAGCTGTTGGAATTTATTGTGATAAGATTTTCTGAAGCTCCTGTCAGATTCAGAGTGGCAATTGTCTGTGTGACGCCGGTAGTAAAAGTAAGAGTCTTGCCGGCTGTAGCACAGGTTAAATTGTTAAATGTTGTTGTACCGGATATTGTGGATGAACCGCTGCCGTCAAAGGTTACGATTCCTGAACGCGCGGTAAAGGTATCTGAGTTAGACCAGTTTCCGGCTACGCTGATTGCATTATTTTCGCCGTCTTTTGTATCCAGGATACCGCCGGTTATTGTCAGATTACCGTTTACGTCAAGAGCGTCTTCAAGCTCGAAGGTCGCATCATTGCCACCATCATTGAAAGTAATATTATTAAAAGAATCTCCGCCCGAAGTTATTGTTTTCGTGCCGGATGTTCCGTCAAAGGTAACGGTATTGGTATTTGTACCGGAGGTGAATGTTCCGCTGTTCGACCAGTTTCCGCCGACGTTAAACGTTCCTGAAGTAGCATTTAAAGTCGCGCCGGAAGCAATTGTTACAGCGCCGCTAATATACCAGGTTCCCGCCGCGCTTGTCGAATTAAATGTTCCCGCCTGAACATTAATAGCATCGGCAGTGATATCTATATCACCATTTACTTCTACTGTATCCCCAAAAAAAAGATGTGCTGCGGCCCATACTGTTAAACCACTCAGCGCCGTTTCTGCTCCGACTGTACTGTTAAAATAGATATCTGCGTTAGCGGCCATAGCCGAAAGTGTCAAATTACCTGTAACATCTCCACCAAACGTAATATCAGCGCCGCCTCCGTAATCTGTATTTATTTTTACTTCAGTTACTTCAGTTCCTTCAGGAGCAGCTAGGGTTAGAGCTCCAGTTGTTGTAACTCCTCCTGTTCCACCATTTGCATCTACATTAGCTCCTAAAGTGACATTAGATAGTGTTAACAAACCCGAAGAATTATCAATAATAGCAATCTCAGCAGGAGAATTTATTGTGATTCTATTAAAAGTTACTACTGAAGTGCCTGCGAGTGTAAATGTATTAGGAGTATCACCTGAAGTTGTTATTTTAACATTTGTATCATCATCTATATTTCCGTCAATTGTAACTGTATCGGTAATTGCAGTTAATGCCGCTGATATGGTAACAGTCGATCCGGAGGTCAGATTAAAAGCAATAGTATCATCATCATCTGTCGATAAATTCGACTGATTTATTGCCCAGTTTAATTCACCTTCAGTATAAGTAGTTCCCCCTGCAGAGGTAATAGACGTCACCGTGTAGGTGGTGGCCTCCAGATGATGGGGATAGCCCGAGGCCTTAATGGCGGCGGATTGGATGCCCCCCCGTGCATATTCAAGGTTCCAATCGCCCCCCTTCCCGGTAAGGTTTGTGGATGCCGAGACGTCCGCTCCGGTCAACCCCCCAAGGGTCTCCACAAACCGCCTTCCCCCGGCGCCGTCGCCCAGATTACAGGCATAGAGCAGGATGTCGCAGTGATCAGCCAGGGCCCCTTTCCAGGAACGGATCTCATGGACGCGATCCCGCAGGGTGCTTTCGTCAATCCGCTTTCCGTTCAACACAAAATACCCGGCGTTGCCGTGGGAGATGATGCGGATGGCGGAGAGACCCCTCTTTTTCGCAAGATGAGCCGAGATCTGCCCGACCGCATCCATGCCAGGCGAAAGCCGCACCACCTCGGCCCCTTGGGGCAGCTGCGCCACGATAATTTCCGCATCCCGGACCGACGGGTCGATGAACACCACCTCGGATGCCGGGCAGGCATCACCCGAGGGCACATACCCGAATGCCCCGCTGTTAAGACAGAAAATCAGTGCAAACAACAAGCCCACCATGAAATTGATCATCCTTTTTACACGCATTTTTTCATCTCTATATAAAACCAAAAAAATATCTCTCGCAAAGGCGCAAAGTTTTTAAAACAAATTAAAACCAAAAATATCTCTCGCCCCAGTACCATCTGCCGGAGCTACGGGGCAGGCAGAGGCGCAGAGGACGCAGAGTTTTTAAGAAACATTTATAACCGTTCACGGGTTCTGATGTTCAAAGTCTGAAGTCCAGTGGGCAGTGATCAGTGACCAGCCTAATGACTACCTAATGACAATGAATGACGGCAAAGCCCAATGACAACCGAATGACTATGAATGACGGCCGAAGGCCAAATCATCAATCATCAATCTTAATTACTGTCCCCCTTCAGGGAAAAACTGCCGGCCCCTGTATTCGCCGCATAGGCATCGCCTGCCCCAAAAAAACTCCTGATTGCAGGTTTCCTGTAGGCAAGGTAACCCGCAACCCCCACCGCTGCCGCGACGGAAGAGCGCTTGATGGCCTTTTTGCAGAACTCCCTCCGACTCACGGAAACGCTCTCTGATTTCTCTAATTCATTCATATCTTATATCCTTTTCGATTGACTATTGACTAATGTCCGATGTCCAAAGTCCAAAGTCCAAGGTCCAATGTCCAAAGTCCGAAGTCCAAGGTGCAAGGTCCAATACGCAGTGAGTAGTGGTCAGTGGTCAGTGGTCAGTGAGCAACCGAATAACAATCGAATAACTACCGAATGACAACCGAATGACAATAAATGACGGCAAAGCCCAATGACTACCGAATGACCATGAATGACGGCCGCAGGCCAGCCTCACGGCTCCACAATACTCACCGTCGGTGCGGACAACGCAAAATAATAGGTTAAACTCGTGCCCGCGGTCCCTTTCAGCACTAACTTATCGCTGATGGTGACCCTCACGGTGGGTTGATAATCTGTTGAATAATCGACCGTAATAGGG